>Ga0116231_10000339_pt1 | contig 75779 bp, 62 predicted proteins | sample S1TSphgellanicum_2_FD_89695 | JGI IMG/M metagenome (GOLD analysis project Ga0116231, IMG submission 89695) | Host-associated microbial communities from peat moss isolated from Minnesota, USA - S1T2_Fd - Sphagnum magellanicum MG | ecosystem: Host-associated > Plants > Peat moss > Unclassified...
CCCGTTTTGACCTCGTCGATCAGCAACACGACGCCGTATTGATCGCAAAGGGCGCGCGCCGCGCGCAAGTATTCCGGTTCGGCGGCGATCCCGAGGCAATTGCCCATGATCGGTTCGATCAGCAGGCAGGCAATGCGTCCGGCATGGCGCTTGAGGACGTCTTCGAGTTGATTCGCATCGTTTGCCTGGACGAAGTGCGCAAGGCTCCGCGAGGAGATCGGCACGCCTTCGCTATAGGGGCGCACCTCCGGATCGCCGACTTGGGACCACTTGTCCATCGGCGTATACCACATCGCGGCGTCGAACAGCCCGTGATAGCTACCCTCGAGAATCACGTAATCGTCCTTGCCGGTATAGGCCCGCGCCAAACGCAGACCCGCCATGACGGCTTCGGTGCCGGAATTCGAGAATCGCACGAGCTCCGCGGCAGGAACCATTTTCGCGATGCGCTCCGCAACGGCGAGTTCGCGCTCGGTCGAGAGCGCAAAGACACCGCCGACTTCCATGCCGGCGCGCGCGGCCGCATCCACCTCGGGGTGCGCATAGCCGAGGATTGCCGGACCGTAGCCCATGCGATAGTCGACATAAATATTGTCGTCGAGGTCGGTGATGCGTGCGCCGCGACCCGCCTTGACGTAGATCGTGCGATCCTCGCCCCAATAGCGAAAATTGGAGGCTACGCCGAGCGGCAGTCGCTTAACCGCCCGCTGGAAATGCTCGTTGCTCTTGCTAAGTTTTCTGGCCATGCCTTACTCCCGGGGATGGATGCGCGTGGGCGACCGTAGCACCCGCCCTGCATGCCGTCCACCAAAATTATATGATCATATAAAATTGTGCTGTTGCGATGCGTTTTCGGACTGCGCCATGCACCGAAATGGGGAGCTGCCGCGGTGCGCCTGGACGAGCGTTTATGCGACAAATCCGCTGGCATACGCCGACACCGACGCAGAATCCGCTGCTCGCGCTTGCCAATGAGGCGTCCCAGGATTACATTAAATGCTCATATAAACGTCGCGGAGTAGCTCCCCATGTCGCAATCAATCCGCGCTCCCAATGTCGACGTGGTACATGCTCCCCTGCCCCGGGCGCTGCCCGCCTGGGTCTATTCGAACGCCGAGCTGAATCGCCTGGAAATCGAGCGGATCTTGCTGCCGAGCTGGCAGCTCGTCTGCCATATCAACTCGATTCCGAATCCCGGGGACTACGCGACGTTTGATTTGGGGTCCGAGAGCGTCTTGGTGCTGCGCGATCGCGACGGTGAGATCCGCGGCTTTCACAACGTTTGTCGGCATCGGGGGGCGCGCCTGCTTGACGATACCGGCAACTGTCCTGGGCCGATTACCTGTCCCTATCACGGCTGGAGCTACCGTCAAGATGGCTCGCTCGTCGGCGTCCCCCTGCGCGATACCTTTCCCGGCATCGATCGCACGCAATTCGGCCTGAAGACCGTGCGCACCAACGTCGCCTTTGGATTCGTGTTCGTGGCATTGCGCGGCGAGCCGCCCCCGGTGAGCGAGATCTGGGGACCGCTGGTCGAGGAATTGCGGCCCTACCGCTTCGAAGAGATGGTCCCCTTGGGACCGATCAGCTGCGAGACCTGGAACGTCGACTGGAAAATCGCCATCGACAACTATCTCGAGTCCTATCATGTGGCGATCGGACATCCGGGACTCAATCGCATGTTCACGCCGGACTACGAAGACCAATCAGCGGTCCCCGGCGTCGCGCGCGGTATCAGCTGGCTACGAGAACAACCCTCATCAGTCTGGTCGGAACGCATGTATCAGCGACTCGTGGGCGACATCGTCACCCATTTACCGGAGGCGCAACGACGCAGCTGGCGCTTCTATAGCGCGCTACCGAATCTCGGCATCGACGTGTACCCCGAACAAATGGATTTCTTCCAGGTGTTGCCGGCGGGTCCCGGGAAATGCCTGGTCCGCAGCGGCGTGTTCGGACTCCCGGATGCGCGGCCGGCGATGCGCGCCCTGCGCTACCTCGGCAGCCGCATCAATGCCAAGGTCAACGATGAAGATCGCTGGCTATGTCAACGTGTGCAGAGGGGCTTGGCGTCCAGCAGTTACGAGGCTGGTCCGCTGTCGCAAATCGAACGCTGGATGATGGAATTTCATCACCTCTTGCGCGAGCGCATCCCCGAATTTCGTTTGTCGAGCCCGCCGGCGCGTTTTTCCTGATCGCTGCGGCGTACCCGGGAATCAGAAGCGCAGCGTTGCGGCCACGTTGAAGCGCCAGCTGTCGGGTATGCCGCTGCCCGGCGGATTGTAGGCGTACGCATACTCCATGTTCAGCTCCAACGGTCCGAGTCCTGCATGGGTGGGCCCAAAAGAGCTTCGCAGACCGATTCCCGCGGCGGTGCCGGTATCCGCGTGCCGTTCCGCTTCGTTCGAGGCGAGATTGACAACCTCGCCGCGCGCCGCAAAAGCATAGCCTTGGACGACCATCGGCATGCGCGCCAGGTCCAGGCTCGAGACGTGCTGTAATTCGCCGCGCGTGGTCCAGCCGCGATCGCCGCTGAAATTGGCGAAGTCGTAGGCGGACAGATCCGACGGCCCACCCAGAATGAATTTTTCGGCGAGCAACAAGGGACGTGCGGCCACGTATTGGCCGCGCATCTGAAGTTGCAGCGCAAAGCCCGCGGCCAGTTCGCGGCGCAGCGAGGCATGCGCGTTCCACTTGGTAAACACGTTCGAGGCTCCGGGCTGCGACAGCGGCACGCTCGGTGTCGCATCGGCCGGCCCGCGGCTACCGAGGATGTCGAGGCCCTGGGCGACCTCGATTCCAAGATTGGTTTCGGTCGCCGCGTTGAGCGCATGGGTGGCGTCGAAACCAAGGCGCAATACGCGGATGTGGTCCGAGTACAAGGAGATCGCGTACGGGTTGGTTAGCTGAAATTCCGCGGTAGCGTCGAACGCGGCCTCGATGCGCAGCGTGGTCAACTGACTCTTGATCAAGGGATAGCTGAAACGCATGGCCGCGCGCCTGAAGCTGCCGGCCGTATCGAGAAACGCGTTGTCGGATTGACCCGCGGAGGACAGCGGCGGATTGCCTGTTGCCCAGGTGTAATGCGTATCGAGTTCAAGACCGGAAGTTCCGAACGCAGTACGCACGCCGGTCTCGAAGTACCGGCGCGGAGAATCCGCTGAAAAGGGATCGGTGTCGGTCGCGGCGTTGGCAGTCAAATAAACCTGTTCGATTGCGCTCGTGGCGGGCGTATAGGCACCCGCCACGCTCGCGGAGCTGCGGCCGAGCACCGCAGGCATGTAGTTATCGAACGAGACCAGGCCGCTGAACGCGTGGTAGGACCCGGCAAGCACCAAGATCACGGTGCCATCCGCGCTTCCCGGCTTCAAGGAGGCCTTCAAATGCAGTGTCGGCACACTATTGGCGAGCAACACCCTGCGCTCGTACTCCGGCCGCGTCAGTGACCGACGCCCGACGAGCGGCTCGACAAAGCGAAGCACGCGCGCGCGCAGGGGCGCCGGTATCCCGTCCGTGTCGATCGCCTCGATGAATCCGTGCACGATCCGCACGCGCATCTCGCCGCCCGGAGGCACGTTTTGCGGTGGAAAATCGACGCGCGTCAGAAAATGCCCGTGCCGGCTATAGGCCTGCTCGAGGCGTACGCCGGCCGCGCGAATCGTCTCCAAGGGGACGGCATGGTCGCGCAGCGGGGCCAATATGTTCTCGGTATCCGCGGCGAGATCCGGGTAGCCGTCTTCGATGGCAAAACGGCCGACCGTCAATGCGACCTCCGCGCTCGCCGGCGTCGACCAGAAGAGCAGCAGCAGCACCGCCGCGGCGCCTTGCACTGCTCTCCAGATCGGCGCGCCTAGCCGAGATGAATCCAAGCCGATTTCGTCTGGGTATAGGACAGCAAACTCTCCAGGCATTTGTCACGACCGTAACCGGATTGCTTGTAGCCACCGAACGGCTGGGTCATGTCGCCGTGATCGAAGCAGTTCACCCAAATGACGCCCGCTTCGAGGTCGCGCACGGTCTTGAGCGCCGTATTCAGGTCGCGCGTCCACACCGAGGCCGCGAGTCCATAGATCGTGTCGTTCGCGATCGCCAACGCGTTCTCCAATCCATCGACCACGATCGCCGCGGCCACCGGCCCGAAGATCTCCTCGCGTGCGATGGTCATCTGATTGGTGACACCCGAAAAGAGCGTCGGGTTGACGAACGCACCCGGCGACTCCGGTGTGTTGCCGCCGAATTCGAGCTTGGCCCCCTCGCTCTTACCCCGTCCGATGTAATTCAGCACGCGCGTGCGATGCGAGGCCGTCACGAGCGGTCCCAGGTTCGTGTTGGGATCGAGCGGATCGCCGGCGCGATAGGCGGTCTTGCCGCGTGCGATGAAACGCGCGAGGAATTCGTCGGCGATGGGCTTGTCGATCAACAGACGCGAGCCCGCATTGCAAACCTCGCCCATGTTGCCGTAGATGCCGTTGATGGCGTAGGTCACGGCCACGTCCAGGTCCGGCAAATCGCTGAGGAAGATCTGCGGCGATTTACCGCCGCATTCCAAACTGACGCGCTTCATATTGGATTGCCCGGCATAAATCAGCATTTGCTTGCCGATTTCGGTCGATCCCGTGAAACCGATTTTCGCCACATCGGGATGCAGCGCGAGCGCCGCGCCCGCAATCTCGCCGAGCCCGTTCACGACGTTGAAGACACCGGGCGGCCCACCCGCTTCGACGAACAACTGCGCCATCAGAGGTCCCGACAACGGCGACTGCTCAGCCGGCTTGAGCACGACCGAATTGCCCGCGGCCAGTGCCGGTGCAACTTTCCAAGCAGCCATCAACAACGGGTAATTCCATGGGACGATGCAACCGACCACGCCCAAGGGTTCGCGCAGAATGTAATGAAACGCATCGGCCGCGGTGGGCGTGACGGCGCCGTCGATCTTATCGATGAGTTCTCCAAAGTAAGCGAAGTTCGTGGCGGCAGCAGGCACATCGATCGTGACCATGTCGCGGATCGGCTTACCCATGCAAAGCGTATCGAGCAGTGCGAATTTCTCGGTGTTGGCCTCGATGAGCCGGCCAAAATTGGCCATGACGGCTGCGCGCTCGCGCGGTGCCTTACGACTCCAGACGCGCGCCGCAAAACTTCGTTTGGCCGCCGCAACGGCGCGATCGATGTCGGCGGCGGCGCCGGCGCTGACTTCGCACAAAGCGAGGCCCGTCGCGGGATTGACGACGGTGAGTCGGCCGCCGGCGAGCGAATCGACGTACTCGCCGTCGATGAAATGACGGGTCTCGAACTGAATTTTCTTGGCCCGCTCATGCCAATCGCTCGTGCTCAAAGAAAGTAGACTCATGCTTTGCTCCAATAGAGAACCGTGGCGGAAGTATAGAGAATTATCCGCGCAAGGCGGGTGCGCGTTCACGCCGCAGCAGCGGCAACCGACGGCGCAGGGACCTGCGAAAGGCTGCAAGCGCGGGTGTCGCGTCGCTCGCCGAGGCGGCCCCGTAGCCGAATGCGACGATACCCTGCTGGATCGACTCGGCTTGCGCGAGCGACTCGACGCCGAGGCCCGGGCTCAAGCGCCGCCCCAGGCGTCCTAGTGCCTCGGCAGCGCGTGGCACGTCGAGGAAACTGTATTCAAAGGAACGTACGCGACAGCGCCCCGCGGGTTCCGACAATACCTGGCAAATCGTGAGTCCGTCAGGACGCAATTCGACCAGTTGATTCGGCGGCAGAAACACGCGCCGCCAGCGAGCCGCGCCGGCGGCGGGATCCGCGCCCGCAGCCTCGTTCGCCGCGGCCAAGATGGTCTGATAACGCGCGGGCGTCCAAGCCGCAACGGCCCGTGCGAGTACGGCTGACCACTCGCTCGCAGGCCATGGCGCAGGTCGCGGCGACTGTAGGGTAGGCGCCTCCCCAAACCGCGTTTGCACCTCTGTCCACATGCCGGCCCCGGACCTCAGATCCGGAAACGCGGCCGCCAGCCACTGTTCGACGACGATCTTCCAATCGGCACCGACGCCGATCTCGCGGCGCCCGCCATCGCCACCGAGGAACGCCGGTCGCAGCTGGCGCTGCCGGCCGGCGCCGAACCACGCCGAGTTCAAGGCGACCGGTGCGGCCATGCCATTGGCGCGCACGAACAGCAGCCCCATGACGGTCTGAAGCTCGAGCTCGACCAGGCCGGCGCCGGGCAGCGGGAATCGACGCGCACCGTCCCAGTCGAATTTCACGCCATGCGTGCGACATTCCAGGGGACCCGACAGTCGGCCCCCGGCACTCGTCGAGAGGCGATGCGGCGCCTGCGGGCAATTGTCCCGAAAGCCGCGAGGGACCCCGTCGGCATCCTGAATCAACAAGGCGCGTTCCGTGCCGATATCGACCGCGAGAAAATCGCCGGGTGCTTGCAATTGGCTGCTGTGCGCGACGAGCTGCCAGCTGCCGCTGAACAGCTGGGCGCGCTCCTGGACGATGAGTTCAGGGTCCGAGTAACTCCAGGGCGGCAAAGACTCGTCGTCGTGGATCGGTTCCGCCAGCGCGTCGGCATGGCGGCGACCGGGAGCAAACTCGCCCGGGAAGATCGACCGCAGATATGCCATGCAACGGTGTCTGGCGGCGGCCCGATCGATCGTGACCTCGGTTTGGAATGCAAAACCCTGCCAGAGTATTTCCAAAACGCCGATCAAACCCAGAGCGATGGCATCGGGATCGAGCTGCGTCTGACGCGTCTCGACGATCAGGCGCTCGATGAGGTCTCGCACGAGAGCGGCAAAGCGCTCGTCCTTCTGACCGCAAATGTCGTAGTATTCTTGGCGGGAACTCGCTTCTCCCCAAAACGCGTACCACACGGATACCTTGCGTGGACTGGCGAGATCGGGATCGAGATACAGATCGACCATCAGTTCGAGCGCGGCGACCGGCCGGTCCTTGAGTCGGGCGACGGGAACCACGAGCCGCTCCTCGAACTCGGCGGCGAGATATTGCAGCGAAGCCACCAGCATGGCGGCCTTGGAATCGAAATAGAATCGAACGATACCGGGTGACATCTTGGCGATTGCCACGACTTTTTCCACCGTGGTCCGCGAGGGACCATACAGGTGTAGCGCCGAAATACAGGCCTCGATCAGGCCTTGGCGCTGCCGACTGTTGGTCGATCGGGCCCGCGGGGCCGGAACCGACGCCGTTTTCTTCTTGGCACGCTTCACGCCAACGAATCATCGCTGATGGGACGACGCGGTAACTGGCTCGAGCGGCATGCCAAGTGGCTCATCATCCTGCCACCACTGCTGTTTCTCTTCGTATTCTTCCTCATTCCCTTTGCTTATGCCTTCCGCATCAGCCTAGCCGACACCGCACTGCACGTGCCCCCTTATTCAAGCATTGTATCCGTGAGTCCGGATTCGCACATCTACCTGACCTTGAATCTCGGCAACTACAAGTACCTGTTCACCGATGACGTGTATGGGCTCGCCTATCTCTATTCCCTGAAAACCGCGTTTTTCTCGACGCTGATCTGTCTCGGCCTGGGCTATCCGATGGCCTACGCCATCGCGCGGACCTCGAAGAGCACGCAGAGCATCCTGCTGCTGATCATCATTCTACCGTTCTGGACTTCCTTCCTGTTGCGCGTCTACGCCCTGGAGGGCGTGATTCGCGATACCGGCCTGCTGAATTCGGCCCTGCTTTGGCTGGGCCTGATTCATGAGCCGCTGCAGATCATGCGCACGACGACGGCCGTCTATCTCGGCATTATTTATTCTTACCTGCCCTTCATGGTGCTGCCGCTGTTCGCGACTCTGGAGAAACTGGATCACTCCCTGCTCGAGGCGGCGGCCGATCTGGGCAGTCCGCCTTGGCGCGCCTTCCTGGACGTGACGCTCCCGCTGTCGATGCCCGGCATCATCGCGGGCTCGATGCTCGTCTTCATCCCGGCGATCGGCGAGTTCGTGATTCCGACCTTGCTGGGCGGCCCCGACAATCTGATGATCGGTCGCGTGCTTTGGGACGAGTTCTTCGGTAACCGCGATTGGCCGGTCGCCTCGGCGGTCGCGATCGTATTCCTGGTCTTGCTCGTCGGCCCGATCGCACTCTACCAGCACTACAGCACCAAGCAGATCGAGGCCTGAGCCATGCAAGATCGCGTACCGTTGCCCCTGCTCTCGATGCTCTGCCTCGGCATCGCGATCATCTATGTGCCGATCTTCGTATTGATCGCCTACTCGTTCAATTCCTCCTCCTTGGTCAGCGTCTGGGGAGGCTTTTCGACGACCTGGTACGCGCAGCTATGGCATAACGATCAGATCCTCGATGCCGCGTGGCTGAGCCTGAAGATCGGGGTGGTCGTCTCCACGGCGTCCGTCGTGCTCGGCACGCTCGCAGCCATCGCCTTGGTGCGCTTCCGGCGCTTTCGCGGCCGACTCCTGCTCACGGGCATGGTTAATGCCCCGCTGGTCATGCCGGAAATCATCACGGGAATCACGCAACTGCTGCTGTTCGTCTCGATGCTGCATCTGCTCGGCTGGCCGCATCGCGGCTTCACGACGATCGTGATCGCGCATATCGCGTTCTGTACGGCTTACGTCACGATCACGGTGCGCTCGCGGCTGCAAGTGGCGGACCACTCGCTCGAAGAAGCAGCGATGGATCTCGGCTCAGGCCCCGTGCGGGCCTTTCTCGACACGACACTGCCCGGCCTCGTGCCTGCCCTCGTGTCCAGTTGGTTGCTGAGCTTCACGCTGTCGCTGGACGACCTCGTGATCTCGAGCTTCGTGTCCGGACCCGGCGCGAGCACGCTGCCCATGGTCATTTTCTCGAAGGTCAAACTGGGCGTGAGCCCCGACATCAATGCACTCGCGAGCTTGATCATCGGTGCGGTGGGCGTCTGCGTGATCCTCGCAGGCTATCTGATGAGACGCAGCGAGCGGCAACGCGAACTCGATTTACGCGACGCAGCACACTAAGGCTTGCACGACCGGCCCTCGCGGGCGCCGGCCTAGGTTGCAGCGGCGGCCTTCAGATAGCGCGGATCGTGTGCCGGCCGCGTTAGGATACTGCGCACCAGGGGTTCAAAGGATTCCAGTGAATCGGTCGGATAATCCGGGTCGAAGGAGCACTGGTCCCAATTGGCGCAGAAGTCGCGGCAAGATCCATACCAAGGATGGTCGATGAATTTGTCGCGCGCGTTGCGATCGCCGCCCAGGTGGTGCACGTAGTAATAGTTCTGAAACAGCCCGTGATGCTCGACGATCCATGTCACCTCGGGACGTACGTAGGGGCGAATGATCGCGGCGGCAATTTCCTGATGATTATAAGGCGCCAGCTCGTCGCCGATGTCGTGCACGAGCGCGGCGAGCACGAGTTCGTCGTCCGCGCCGTCCTTGCGGGCGCGCGTCGCGGCCTGCAGGGAATGCACCAGGCGGCTGACCGGATAGCCCGAGAGCGTATGGTCCAATTTTCGCATCGACTCCAACACATGATCGGGCAGACGCTGCGCATATTCGCGTTCGACGCCGTCCAGAAACTCATAGTCATCGCGCGTGCCGTCCTGCATACGGCGGAAACTCACGATGCGATTCATGACGCCGACCCCGCACGCGCACCGTGCCGGCGACGCAGCACCCGATAGAGACTGCGCGGCCCGTCGATGTCGATGTAGCAACCCTGCAGGTGGCGCAAACCTTCCGCCGGATCGAAGGCCGTACGCCCATGCAGCAACCGACAGTTGTCGAACATCACGAGATCCCCCGCATTCAGCAGAAACCGAATTTCGAATTCCGCGTCGCGCAGCAGCCGATCAAGCACCCGGCGCGCACGATAATAGGCCGTGAGTTCCTCGGGCGGCAGCAGAGGCACGAAATCCAGACGCGGACTGAAATGAATGGAACGCACACGGCCATTGACATCCAATTCGATGGGCACCGCGCTCGCGACGAGCTCGGTGTTCTGGTCGCGGTAACGGAAGCGCACCGACGTCGTGGTGAGCACGCGAAACGCCTCGGGATCGCGGATGCGCAAGGCCTCGGCAACCGCGAATCCGTCCACCAGGGTCGACTTCCCGCCGCTGGTCTCGTTGGCGAGACAATGCAGGAGTTGAACCCCCGGCACGGGCGAACGGTAGGGATTGTCGGTATGCGCATCGAGATGCACGGACGTGTAGGCAAGATCGCTCGCATTCGGGGTCGAACGCACGTCGAACAATTCGCCGAAATTCGTGGCGCGCGTATAGCCGAACTTGGCCGCCACTTCGAGCACTTGGTTCGGCTGGGAGGGTACGCCGCTGAACACGATGAAGCCGTACTGCAGAAAACGCCGGGTCCAATCCTCTACTTGGGTCTCGTCCGCATCGACATCCCATTGCGCGCGCGGCAGAGCCTCGAGCGACCCATTCCATAGAATTTCGCTGGGGCAATCGTGCTGACCCGGGGGCAGCGCCGCTTCGGCCAAAATCTCGTCGGCTTGGAAATCCGCCTCATGCCCGTCGCTGAACCGGACGTGCAATCGCCCAGGCGCGGGCTCGGACAGCGAGGTCAGACGAAGCTCCAAATCCAGATCCGAAGGATCGTGGAGCCGCTGACCCGTGCCGAGATCGATGCTCTGCGGGTCCTGGCAGCGCTCGCGCAACCAAATCGGATGCACGGCGAAACGCCGCCCGTCCTTGCCTTCGATCGATAATTCAGTCGGCGAAGTAATGTGCAATTTCGGGGCAAGCATTTCAGTACTCACGATCAACCTCGCTTCGCAATCATTCGGCGGTCTTGATCCGGGTCCAGGTGCGCGTCATCAACCGTTGCACGGCGCCCGAGATCTCCGGCGTGCGATACAGGCGCGCCTCCATTTCCGGCGTCGGATACAAAGCCGGGTCCGCTAGTATCCGCGGATCGACGAACGGCCTGGAGGCGATATTATCATTACCGTAATAAATCTCGTTCGTGATTTCCGCGATCACGCGCGGCTCCATAATGAAATTGAGGAATTCATAGGCGGCCTCCGGGTGCGGCGCCCCGGCCGGGATCAGCAGCGAGGAAAACGACTCGTTGGCGCCCTCCTTGGGCACGGTGAAGGCGAGCTTGATGTCGACACCCACGGCGCGGGCGCGCGCTTGGGCGTTGGCGTAATCGCTCGACCAGGACATCGCGATGCAGGTCTCCTTGTTGGCGAGCCCGTTCATGAATTCGGTGGAATCGAAGGAGCGAATATAAGGTCTGACCTTCAAGAGCAGCTGCTCGGCGGCCTTGAAGTCCTCGGGTCGCGTCGAATTGGGATCGAGTTTCAAGTAGCGCAAGGCCAGCCCGATCGTGTCCTCGGGAGAGTCTAGAAAGCTCACGCCGCAATCGGCGAATTTTGCGACTATCTCCGGTTTGAAGATCATGTCGAGGCTGTCGACGGGCGCATCCGGCATGCGCTGCCTGATCATGTCGACGTTGTACGCGAAGCCGTTGATCGAATGCAGATACGGCACGGCATGCGCATTGCCCGGATCGTAGGCGGCCTGAATCGCGAGGATGCGCGGATCCAAGTTCTTCCAAAGCTTGAGCTTGGATTTGTCGAGCGGTTCGTACACACCGGCGCGAATCTCGCGGCCGAAAAAGTCCGTCGAGGCGCTGACGATATCGTAGCCGGACTCGCCGGCCAGCAGCCGGGCATCCATGGTCTCATCGGCATCGTAAATGTCGTAGACGACCTTGATGCCGGTACGCTGCTCGAATTCCTTGATGGTGTTGCGGCCGATGAAGTCGGCCCAATTGTAAATATAGAGTCGTTTCTCCTGTGCGCCGGCATGGCGGGAACCCGCGACGCCCAGCAGAATAAGTACGCCTGCGGCAAGCAAGCCCCACACGGCGTAGCGTCGGCCGACCGTCATGACTGCGCCGTGCCTGCGGCCAGTGCCTCGATCAGACTCCATTCCAACAGAGCCATGGCCTCGTCGACCTGGGCGCGATCGATGAGCAGCGGCGGCATGAAGCGCACCGTGCTCGCGCCGCAGGAGAGCAAGAGCAGGCCATTGTGGTAGGCCCGCGTGATCAAGGCGTCGCACAGGGCCTTGGCCGGCGCACGACTCTCGGGATCGGTCACGAGTTCCAAACCGATCATGAGACCCTGGCCGCGCAGCTCGCCGATCACGGGAAATTTCGCCGCGAGTTCGCGCAGCTGGGACATGAAGTAAGCGCCGATCTGTGCGGCATTCCCGCAATAGCGCTGCTCGACCAAATCGAGTGTCGCGAGCGCGGCGGCACAACACAAGGGATTACCGCCGTAGGTGTTGCCATGCGCGCCGCGCGACCAGCGCGCCATGATCGATCGCTTGGCAACGACGGCACCGATCGGCATTCCCGAACCCAGTCCTTTGGCGAGAGTCATGATGTCGGGCACGACCTGGGGGTGCTCGCAGGCAAACATCTTGCCCGTGCGTCCGATCCCCGATTGCACCTCGTCGAAAATCAGGAGCATGCCGTGGCGATCGCACAATGCCCGCAAGCCGGCGAGAAATCCTGCCGGCGGTACAATGTAGCCGCCCTCTCCCTGGATCGGCTCGATCAGAATCCCGGCAACTTCGCTTGGCGGTACGTTACTCGTGAACAGAACGTCCTCGATGTAACGCAACACCGCGTGGCCCTGATCGGCACCCGCGAACAAGGGTCGAAAGTTATTCGGATAGGGCACATGAGTCACGCCCGCCATGGTTGGAAAGAAGCCCTTCTGCTGCGTGATCTTGCTCGACGTGAAGGCCAGCGAGCCCATGGTGCGCCCATGGAAGCCGCCGAGAAAGCCGATGAATCGCTGGCGCCCCGTGACATAGCGCGCCAGCTTCAAGGCGCCCTCGACACTCTCGGTGCCCGACTGCGCAAAAAAACTCATCACGGGCTCGCGCATGGGCGCGAGTTCGTTGATTCGCTCGGCGAGGCGAATCTGCCCCTCATGCCAATAATCCGACGAGATATGCAGGAACCGGTCGGCGGCGGACTTGATAGCCTCCAGAACGACAGGGTGCGAATGACCCGTGCTGCAGACGGCGATTCCAGCGGCAAAATCGAGGAAGCGATTGCCGTCGACATCCCAAACTTCAGCGCCGCGACCGTGCGACATCACGAACGGATAATCCCGCGGGTACGACGGCGACACGACGAGGGCATCACGCGCAATCAAGGCTTGCGCGCGCGGCCCGGGCAATGCGGTCTTGATATGCAGGTTTTTCATGCTTTAATTCGCATCGGTAACTCAATTTGGACCCCCGTGATGGCATCTGTCAACGCCGAACCTGTTCCGTCCCCGGTCTCTGGGACCGCGCGACCTTGAACCTATGGCGCTCGATGCTGGCGGTCTCCTTGGGCGGCGTCTTGGGCTGTCTTTTGCGTTGGGTATTGGCGCTGTTCTTCAACAGTTGGTTCCCGACCGTACCGCCGGGCACGCTCGCCGCGAATTTGATCGGTTGCTACATCATCGGTATCGCTTTCGCATTCTTCACCGCCTATCCGGGGTTCGCGCCCGAATGGCGTCTGTTCCTGACGACTGGCTTTTGCGGCGGCCTGACGACGTTTTCGACGTTCTCGATCGAGGTCGTCATGCTGCTGCAAACCGGGCGCTCCCTGTGGGCCCTGTCGGCGATCGCGATCCATGTCGTCGGTTCCTTGCTCATGACGATTGCCGGGATCGCCACGGTCACCTGGCTCAAGAGCTGATCAGGCGAGCTGCGCGATGAATGCCTGGACGCAGATCGGCGCGTCGCTGCTCGCCGCGTTCCTGGCTTCCTTGGTCGAATGTGTCGAAGCGCTGACCGTCGTGCTCGCCGTGGCGAGCATGCGCGGCTGGCGCAGCGCCATGTGGGGTGTGGGCGCCGCGCTGCTGACCCTGTGCTGCCTGGCCTACTTGGGCCGTTCGCTGCGCGCCGTGCCGATTGCCTGGGCAAAGTTGCTCATCGGCGCCCTCTTGCTCCTGTTCGGCCTACGTTGGCTGCGCAAAGCCATCCTGCGCGCGGCGGGGGTGCTCGCCCTGCACGACGAATCGGCAGCTTTTATCGAGGCTCAGAAGCGCTTGCGCGGCGTCGCGACGCCTGCACAGCGCCGACTCGATGGCGTTGCCTTCTGGGGTAGTTTCAAGATCGTGCTGCTGGAAGGCGTCGAGGTGATCTTCATCGTCGTCGCCATTGCCGCCCAGGATGGTTTGCTTTGGCCCGCGTGCCTGGGAGCCCTCGCGGCTCTGTTATTGGTCGTGGCCCTCGGCGCGTTGCTGCGACGACCGCTCGCAAGAGTGCCGGAGAATTCACTGAAATTTGCGGTGGGCGTATTGCTGGTCGCATTCGGCAGCTTTTGGCTTGGCGAAGGTCTGGCACTCGCGTGGCCGCACGGGGACTGGAGCGTGCTTGGTTTGATTGCGTTCTATGCGCTGCTCGCCCAAGGCTTGGTCGGCCTGTGTCACGGCGCCTCGGCGCGGCCACGCGCACCAAGCGCATCGCCGCATCGTCCCAAGGCAAGCACACCGATGGGACCCGTCCGGGGCGCCATCGACGAAGTGATCGGTCTATTCGTCGACGACCGCCTGCTCGCCTTCGGTGCCGTCGCTTGGATACTCATCTGCTCGGTAACGCTGCCATTGGCACCGTCCGGTGTGCCGCCGTGGCTGGGCTGTACGCTCTTCACGGCGGGTCTCGGGAGCCTGCTCGCAATCTCGGTTTGGCGCGCCGCAGCAATGGACTAGAACAACCGATTTTGATATGTTTTTATTTCGTATACTAACTATTAGCGTGCATACGAAATGACGGATATCGACGAGCGGTTCAGTGCCGCCCTGCATACCACCGCGCGTGCTTGGCGTCAGGCTCTCGATCGGCGCATCAAATTCCTGGGCCTGAGCCAGGCGAGTTGGCTCACGATCGCCGTCGTGGCGCGGGCAAAATGGCCGCTCTCGCAATCCGAGCTCGCCGACCAATTGGCCGTCGAGGGGGCCACTATGGTTGCGATGATCGACCGGCTGGTCAAGGCGGGCCTCGTGGTCCGAGAACCCTCGCACACGGATCGACGCGTCAAACACGTGCTGCTCACCGACGCAGGCTTGCAGCTCTACGGACAGGTCAAAACCGAGGCTGAAAACTTCCGCCGCGAATTGCTGGCACACATCGACTCGGACCGTTTGCGGATAGCGACCGAACTGCTCGAACAACTCCAAGGAATCGTCGAAGCGTTGCCGTGAGCACCGCGATGAGCGCACCCCTCAATCGGCGCATGATCACCCTCTCGATCATGCTCGCAACGATCATGCAGACCTTGGACAGCACGATCGCCAATGTCGCTCTACCACACATGCAAGGCAGCATGTCGGCCTCGCAAGACCAGATTGCCTGGGTGCTTACCGCCTATATCGTCGCCTCCGCGATCGCGACACCCTTGACAGGCTGGCTCTGCGATCGATTCGGACAGAAAAATGTGTTCCTGGCATCGGTCGCCGGATTTACCGCGACCTCGGCGCTCTGCGGCCTGTCGAACTCGCTGGGCGAAATCGTCTTCGCGCGCCTCGCCCAGGGTGTCTGCGGCGCGGCGCTCGTGCCCTTGTCGCAGGTCGTGCTCATGGAGATCAATCCACGCGAAAAGCAAGGCTCGGCGATGGCGATTTGGGGCGTCGGCGTCATGGTGGGTCCAATCCTCGGACCCACTCTCGGCGGTTGGCTCACCGACAGTTACAACTGGCGGTGGGTATTTTTCATCAACATCCCCGTGGGCGCGCTCGCGCTCTACGGAATCTGGCGTTACATCGCCTCTGCCCCCGGCGCGCGCCGCATGCAGTTCGACATGTTCGGTTTTGCGACTTTGAGTCTCGCGATCGGCGCGTTGCAAATGCTGCTCGATCGCGGCCAGCAGAACGACTGGTTCGAATCGACGGAGACCTGGGTCGAAGCGATCGTGTGCGGGGTTGCGCTGACTTATTTCATCGCGCACACCGCGCTGACGGCTGCCGACAAGTCGTTCTTCGATTATCGCTTGATACGCAACGGCAACTATACGACCGGGCTGATCTTCATTTTCATCGTCGGCATGGTGCTCTACGCCACGCGCGCGCTGACGCCGACCATGCTCGAGAACCTGCTCGATTACCCGGTCGCGACCACCGGCTTGGTGACGGCGCCGACCGGCATCGGCACGATGCTCGCAATGCTCGTCGTGGGCAGGCTCGTCGGCAAGGTCGACTTGCGTCTGCTGCTGTTCATCGGCTTCGGCTTTACGGCGGTCGCCTTATGGCAAATGACTCAGTACTCGCTGGACCTCTCCTCGGCCGACATCATCTGGCCGGGACTCATTCAGGGCATCGGCGTCGGGCTCGTGTTCGTGCCCTTGAGCACGGCAACCTTCGCGACGCTCGACCCCTCGATGCGTGCCCAGGGAACCGCAATTTACAGTCTGATCCGCAACATCGGCAGCAGCATCGGCATCTCGCTCGTGCAGACGATGCTCGTGCGCAACACCGTGCATGCACATGCCGCCCTGATCGAGCACGTGACCACGCTGAATCCCGCCTGGCAGAATCCCGCCATCGCGCGCACCTTCGACGTCGGCCATCCGTTGGGCGCCGCGGCCCTCGAGGCCGCGGTCACGCTGCAGGCGACGATGATCGGCTATCTTGGCGATTTCTGGCTCATGCTGCTGCTGACGGTCATCGTCATGCCGCTCATCTTCTTGATTCGGCCCCCGGCTGACCGGCCCGCGGCGGGCGCGGATGCGCACGCCGTGATCGACTAGGAATTGGCCGATCTGCGCCGTTCTTGGAGTGCGCGCTGCACGCCGGTTTCCGCATTTCGATAGCTTTCCGTGTCGATGCGCACCGTGTCGCGACCACCGTTCTTGGCTTGGTAAAGCGCCGAGTCAGCTCCGGCGATGACATCGTCGAGCGATCGCGTGCTCTCCGTACGGGTTGCCAGACCCGCGCTGAAGCTCACGTGCAGGCCCTCGGCCGCAGGCGGCAGCTCGATCTGCATGGCCGCCACCCGCAGGCGATCGATCACCGCGACAGCCTCATCGAGCGCCGTATCCGGCAAGATCAGCAGAAACTCCTCGCCGCCCCATCGACCCATCGAGTCCGTGCCGCGCAGCACGCTACGCGCAACCTGCGCAAACTCCCTGAGCACGTGATCGCCGACTGCGTGACCACAACGATCGTTGATGGTCTTGAAGTGGTCCAAGTCGATGAGGCCGATCGTGACGGCCTGCCCGGTCGTCGCGGAGGCTTCGAGCGCAGCCGTGGCCACTTCCGTTGTACGACGGCGATTGGACAAGCCGGTCAAGCCGTCTTGATCCGCATGTCGCAAGAGCTCGCGTCGGTAGCGTAGATTCACGAACAAGACATAGGCGAGGAGACCGGTGACGATTGCACCGATCACGATCACGCTGATGGTCAGACGCAATTGTCGCGTCTGACGCTCGGAATTCTTTTCGCTCGAGGCCAGCTCCGTTTCCAGAGAGTCGTTGAGCGCGACCTGGCGATCCGTTTCGAAACGCGCGCGCTGCACGGAACCCTGCAACTTGCGGTCGAGTTCGTTCTCGGCCGTATAGCGCCGCAGATATTCCTGCAAATCCGCAAGTGAAGCGCGATAGTCGTGCAGCGCCGCGTAAACATCGGAGCGCACCTTGTAGACATTGGCAACCTGTCTCTGCGGCATGTCGCTGCCGCCATGATCCAAGACCTGATTCACAGTGGCGAGCGCGAGCGCGGGGTGGCCCTGGGTCAGATCGATGCGCGCCAGCACCGTCTCGGTTTCCTTGCGGACGTCGGCGGCATCCGCCGAGCGGAAGATCGCGACCGCGTTCTTGCACTTCTCACGCGCGGCCGCGAGCTGCCCCAGGTCGACGAGGGCCTCGCAAGTGCTCATGTCGGCGAACGCAATTCCCTGTTGATCGCCCAGATGCTCGCTGATCTGCCTCGCGGCTGCGAACTCTTCGATGGCATCGGCGCTGAGGTGCAGCGCGCTGTGAATGGTACCGCGCAAATAGCGATTGACGGACAGGTCCATGAGCGCATCGTGCGCGAGATCCCAGTCGATCGCCTCCTGGTTCAGGGCGAGCGCCTGCTGCCAGTCACCCGCGCTGCGCATGACGATCGCAAGCGCTTCGGCGGCGGCCACGCGTTGCCGTTGCAAGCTTGGCGACCCGCTGGCGCGATAGGCCTGCGTCAGCGTGACGACCGCTTCCGCCTCCAAGTCCTTTCGATGCTGCAGGACGCCGAGCGTGATCTGCAGACAAACATCGGCGGCGGATCCCGGCACCTGCACGGCCCGGGCCGCCCTGATCGTCGGGAACGCCGCATCGATGCCGGCGGCGTCGTAGACGTTCTCGGCATAGGCGCTCAACAAGTCCACGCGCACGGGGTCCGTGTCCTGGCTGACCAGAGACAGTCCCTTGCCAGCGTCCCGCCGCGCCTCACCGTCGAGTTCGAGCATGCTGTCGCTCTGCGCCTCGACCGCATAAAGCTCGGCCAGGCGGCGTGGATCGGTGGTCCGTGAATCGCTGAGCTCGCCGATCTGTTGTTGGGCGCGTGCGCGCGCATCTTTGGGATCGCGCACCACCAACTCGGCGATGCTGCGCACCGCAGGATCGTCGCTCTGCATGCAGGAAGCTTTGGCCTCGGGCGGCCGTACCAAGTTGAAAAGCAACAGAGCCGTCAGCCCTAGTCGCAGGGAGACAGCGCCCGGACGGTGAATTTTCGCGGGCCGCTCCATAGTGGAGAACAAGATAGGCTGAGGTGCCGGCGCGCGCGAGGCACCGCTTCACTATTTTTGGCTTCTTGAGCGAGGGACCGTGATGCGGCGCACACCCTGCCGGTTTTTGCAGGTGTGCGCCGGAACTTCAGTATGGCAGCGGCGGTCGTGCCATTTAACTTTGCGGAAACGCGGCCTCCAAGACCTGTGCCGCCTTGTCGATTCCGGCCGCAACATGGCTGATGACTTCGGCGACCTGCGGCACCTGCCCTTCTGCCTCATGCCATTTCTTCTCGTCCATGTATTCCCGTACTGCGGCGATCGGCTTGGCACCGTAGCCGGTGTAGGCGCCCGGGGCATAGACCTGATTCTTGAACCAGGGTCGCTCCGGCAGACCTTTCGGGTTCAGAAACAGTCGCGAGACTCCGAGCAGGTCGGCATTGAGGCTGCGCAGCGTGTCCGCGGGCAACGCCGGCGAGCCCGCAGCCTGAAAGCGTTGCAAAGCGCGTGAATAGCGGTCAGCGCTATCCTTGAGCAGGGAAACCGCGTTCTTCATCGGCGCAAAATCCATGTACGGAGGCACGGTTTCGGCCGGCGGCGGCAACAGCGGTTTGCGTGGATCGACCGTCGCCGCAAACACGCCCTCCTTGAGCTCCAAATTGCGTTCACGGAATTCGGCCTGTTTGTCCTTGAGCAACTGCTCGAGCTCCGTTTCGTACTTGTCGATTGCCTCCGCCTGCGGCGCGTAGTCGACCGGTATGAACTCGGCATCGGCGATTCGCATCATCGCCGTGCCGGCGGTCTGCGACAACGCGCGACCATACACGAAGTCCGTGTCGGCGAAATGCGTGTACCAATAGAAGTCGTCGTAAATCGAATGGTACTGGGTACCGTCATCCTCGCCGCCAAAGCCGAGATCCAAGGTCGAGATGCCGGCATAGTCTTGGAACGCCGTGAAATCCGAACCATCGCCGAGGGCCTCGACGACGAGGTCGCTGCGGCGACGCAGCTCCTTGCGCTCGTCGCTGGACTTCGCTTCGGCAATGCTGCCGAGCCGCGCGCGCTCAAACACCGAGAGTTTGGTCTCGGGATCGCGGATGTCGCGCTCGACGTCGCTGATGAACATGCCGAGATCCTGTGTGCCGCCGGGCATCAAGTAGCCGCGGCCGTTGCTGTCGGAATTGATGTAGGAAACCGCGTGCTTCTGCAGCTCGGCGAGGTGGGTCTCGACCCACTCGACGGAGCCCAACAAACCGGGCTCCTCGCCGTCCCAGGCGCAATACACGATCGTGCGCTTCGGCGTCCAGCCCTGCGCATGCAGCCGGCCGAGGCCGCGCGCCTCTTCCAACATGGCCGCTTGACCCGAAATCGGATCGTCGGCGCCGTTGACCCAGGCGTCGTGATGATTGCCGCGCAATACCCACTGGTCTGCCGCATCGGAGCCGTGCATGACCGCGATGACGTCGTAGAGCGGCTTCAGATCCCAGTTCGACGCGACCTGTAAGTGCACCACGGCCGGACCTGGACCCACGTGATAGGTGATCGCAAGACCTCCGCGCCACTCGGGCGGCGCGACTGGTCCTTGTAAGGCCGACAGGAGCGGCAGTGCATCGGCGTAGGAAATCGGCAGCACGGGGATCTTCGTGATCGTCTTGGCCTCCTTGAGACTGAGCCGCTTGGCATCCGGCGTCGCGCCGACACCCGGCGTGAGCGGATCACCCGGGTAATCCGTGTCCATGACACTGCCGCGCTGCACGCCGCCTTTCGACCGCCAGCCGCCCGCGGGATATGTGTCGCCCTCGTAATAGCCATCGCCTTTCGGATCGGAATAGATGATGCAGCCGATTGCACCATGTTCCGCGGCAACTTTCGGCTTGATGCCGCGCCAACCGTGTCCGTAGCGGGCAATCACGATCGCCCCTTTAACCGAGATTCCCAGACGATCGAGCGTTTCGTAGTCCTCGCGGTTGCCATAGTTGACGTAGACCAGTCTTGCAGTCACATCGCCGTCGGCCGAGTAGGCGTTATAGGTCGGCAATTGCTCCGCGGTCTGACCCGAGGTCGGATCAACCGCAAGCACGGGCTCCTTCAGGCTGGCGCGAAACCGCGTCGGCTTCAGGAGTTCGACGACCCGGACCTTCGGCGTCGGGAACAGCACGTTGAACGTTTCGATCCTGGCGTCGAATCCCCATTCCTTGAATCGCGCCAGGATCCATTCCGCATTGTCCTTGTCGTAAGGCGAGCCGACGTGGTGCGGACGCGCGCTCAAGCGGCGCATGTTTTCGCGAATCGCATCGGCCGAAACGCCGTCCTGAAATTTCCGCTCCCACGCCCTTTGCGCCACGGTGCCCGCCGTGCTGTAGCCGAGCAGCGGCTGGGCCGCAGGATCGGCGGCCTGCGCATCGACGACTGCGATCGGTACGAGCAATAGCAATAATCCGAGAATCTTACGACAAGTCACATGAGGCTCCTTCAGTACCGCCAACTCTTGAGGTCGGCGCCGGGCGGCGCCGACGCCTGAATTCTTGCCAGGATCTTCGGCAAGTATTGAAAATCATAGTGCAGCCGCGAATAGGCATTCGGCAGAGTCGGATCGCCGTTCCAACAGTGTTCGGCACGCTCACCGTAGCGGACCTCGCCGCCATACGGCGGCTGCAAGGACTCCAGGCGCTGCTGCGCGTAATACACGGAATCGTTGAGGTAGTACGTGTCGGCGCTGCCGACGTAGATGTGGATCTTGCCCTGGAGTTTTGGCGCCAGTGTTTTCCAATCGCGCGCGATGATATACGACAAGTCGTAATGTTCGCGCCAATACTCGGCCACCTTGGGGTCGATGTCTCCGGTCACCTTGTCGAAGATCGGCTGCGGGTAACCGTCCGCGCCGACCGGTCCGAAGACGGCCTGCCAGATGTCGTATTGGCCGCCCGAGCGACTATGGTTGCCTTGCGCCAGCTCCATGTAGTTGGCGTCGCGCTGCGTCTCGAAGACCTCGCCGAGATAGTTGCGAATCGCCGGACGCTCGACGACCAGCGCTTCGCCGGGAAGCACGTATGCGTTCCTGTCCTTGTACAAATTGATCAAGGTATAAGCACGGAAATCGATGGGATCGGGGCAGGCGGCGAAGGCGCCGTTATACATGTCCGGATAGAACACCTGGGATGCGAGCGCCTCCCAGCCGCCCGTGGAGCCGCCATAGGTGAAGCGCGCCCAACCCGCGCCGAGGCCGCGGAATCGCCGTTCGATCTCCGGGATCAGCTCCTGGTTGATGGCATCGCCGTAGGGCCCGAGGTTCGCGGAGTTCACCGCATAGCTGTCGTCGTAGAACGGATTCGCGTGTTCGATCTCGACGACCAGGAAGCGCGGGAAATCCTTGCCGATCCACTTCTGATAGAACGCGTAGTTTTCTTGCTGTTGAATACGGTTGTAACCGGCCAAATGAAAGCGTTCCGAGTAATCGGGCTTCAGGTCCGGATCGGGCGGCGTCGTCCGAAAGTCGGAAATACCATCCGGAAAATGGCCATGGAACACCATGAGCGGGAAGCGGGCTTCCGGGTGCTTGTCGAAGTCCTTTGGCAGGAGCACGTATGCGCCCAGGTACATATCGCGACCCCAGAAGCGCGACAGAAGTTCGCTGCGTATGCGGATGTGACGCACGAATTCCGTATCGGCCTTGGGCGCGATCGGTCCGATCTCCTGATCGAGCACCAGGTTCGTGCGCACCGGATGCAAGGGATCGATCTGCACGCGGACCGGCAGCGAGTACAAATTGCCGGGTTTGATCGCCCACTGCTGCCCCTCCCCCTTGTCCGGCGGAAGCTTCAGCACACGGCCGTCACCCATGTGGAAGGTTTCGTAGCGATTCAGCACGGCCTGCACCAGATACTCGCCCGCGGGCAGCTCGGAAATGCGCGCCGCCGGCCAGCCGAATGCGCCATCGTCGAATACGACTGCGCGGCCCGCGGCGAGCCCGTCGACGTCGCGACCGAACATGTAGGGTACGGTGAGCGGTTCGTCCGGTCCCACGTGCGTGCGCGGCTCGCGCGTCAAGTCCCGACTCAGCAGCAGTATGATCCGGCCGTCGAGCGGCGCGCTGCTGCGCGCCGCGGGGAAGCTCACGAAGAACGACACGGCTTGGTCGGCCGCGGGCGTCGCCGCGTGCGCCGTGCACGCCGCCATGAGCACCAACAATAGGAATCGGCCAACGAGCCGCTGCGATGACTGCATGATTCGAATCCCCTTAGTGTCGACCAGCCGAGACTGTAGCGCCGTGCACGCCGCAACGTCCACCGCCCGGGCTCACGCCGAATGTTCGACTTCTCCGCCCTTGGCCAGCATCTTGCTCATCAAAGGTCCGACCCAGCGCTCGATGTCGTCGAAGACCGTGAACACGGCCGGCACGATCACGAGCGTCAACAGCGTCGAGGTGATCAGTCCGCCGATCACGGCAATTCCCATGGGCGCGCGGAAATCGCTGTCGCCGCCCCAGCCCACGGCCACCGGCAACATACCCGCAACCATCGCGATCGTGGTCATCACGATCGGGCGTGCACGCTTGTGCCCGGCTTCCAGAATCGCGGTCACACGACCCGTACCAGCACGCATCTGCTCGATGGCAAAATCGACCAACAGAATCGAGTTCTTGGCGACGATTCCCATGAGCATCAAGATCCCGATCACGACCGGCAGCGAGAACGGCCGGTTCGTGAGGATCAAGGCCAGTACCGCGCCGCCCAAGGACAAGGGCAACGCTGCCAAAATCGTAATCGGCTGAAAGACGCGGCCGAACAACAGCACCAGAACCGCAAACACCATGAGGATGCCGGCACCGATCGCCACCGAGAAGTTATCCTGCAATTCAGTCATGAACTCCGCATTGCCGGTCTCGACCAAACGCACGCCGTTCGGCAAATGGGTGAGGACCGGTAGCGCATAGATTTTCTTCGTGGCGGTCCCGAGTTCGACACCCGGCGCCAGATCCGCCTGCAGGAAGGCGCGCCGGCTCTGATTGTAGCGACGGATCGACGAAGGTCCTTGCCCGAAGCTCAGGTCGGCGACCGACTTCAGCGGCACGCTGGAGCCGCCGGCCGTCGGTACCGGCAAATTCTCGAGCGTTGCGAGATCGCGGCGTGCGCCCTCGATGAGACTGACTCGGATCGGGATCTGGCGGTCGCTGAGCGAGAACTTGGCACCGTTCTGAGGCAGGTCGCCCATGGTCGCTATACGAATGGTCTGACTGATGCTCTCGACGCTGACGCCCAGCTGGGCGGCGATGTCTAGGCGCGGCCGCACGACGATCTCGGGCCGCGGTAAATCGCCCTTGATGCGCGCGCTGCGTAATTCACCCAGGCCGCGCATTTCCTGCAGCAGTCGCTGCGCGGTCTTCTCGACCAACTGCGGATCGTCACCCGTCAAATACAAACCGACATCGCGACCGCCGTCGCCGCCGCCGGAGAAATTGATCTGTCCGTCCGGGATCGTCTGCAACAGCGGCGCCATCTTCTGCTCCCACTGCTTTTGACTCAGTGCGCGCTGTGCACGCGGAACCAGGCTGATGTACAAGGTTGCGGTGCGAAGTTCTTCGCCGCCGACGAACTCGACGACGTCGGTGACCTCCGGAGACTGGCGCAGGATGGCGGCGGTGGCCGCCGAGACTCTCGAGGTATCGGCGAGGCTGCCGCCCGGCGGCAACTCGATGTCGACCTGGGAACTTGCGTAGTCCTCGGAAGGGATAAATGCCTGCGGGATTTTCGCGAGCAGAAACACCGACAACACGAAGAACGCCGTGCCCCCGGCAATCGTCTTCCAGCGGTTCGCAACGCACCAATTCAGGCACTGCAGGTAGCGCGACATGATCGGGCCATCCGTGGGATGTTCGAGCAGGGAATCCGCGCGCAGGGAATAGGCCGCCAGCACCGGCGTGATGAGCCGCGCAACCATCAGCGAGAAGAACACCGCAGCACCGATGGTCAAACCGAATTGCTTGAAATACTGCCCGGAAATTCCGCCCATGAAGCTCACGGGCAGGAACACCGCGATGATCGTAAACGAGGTGGCAACGACCGCGAGACCGATCTCGCCCGATGCATCGATCGCGGCCTGAAAGCCGCTCTTGCCCATGCGCATGTGACGCACGATATTTTCGATTTCGACGATCGCATCGTCGACGAGCACGCCGGCGACCAAGGACAGCGCCAGGAGCGTGATCTGATTGAGTGTAAAGCCCATCGCCTGCATGAAGGCGAAGGTGGGAATCGCCGACAAGGGTATCGCGAGCGCCGAGATCAAGGTCGCACGCCAACTGCGCAGAAACACCCAAACGACGACAACCGCTAGAATCGAGCCCTCGATCAGGGCGCTGATCGCGGAGTGATAGGTCCGCTCGGTATGCGGTTCCGTGGAATAAATCGTCGTCAGCGTGATGCCGGGATTCTCCGCGAGAATCTTCTTTAGTTCCGCGGTCACAGCGTCGGCGACGCTGACATCGGAGGCGCCGATGGCTTTGGAGACGCCGAAGGTGGTCGCCGGTCGTCCGTTGAGGCGCGCGAGCGTCCGCAATTCCTCGATCCCGTCATGAACATCGGCGATATCGCCCAAACGCACGAACTTGCCGCCCGCCATGAATATCTGTGTATTCGCGAGTGCCGCCGTCGATTTCGCGCCGCCCATGACGCGGATCGCCTGTTCGCCACCGCCCACTTGCGCGCGCCCGCCGGGCGCGTCCAGATTCAGGGAGCGCAGTTGCTCATTGACTTCATAGGCGGTGATGCCGAGCGCCTGCATGCGGGCCGGATCGAGCTCGACGCGGATCTCACGGCTGACACCGCCATCGCGCGAGACCTGCGCGACACCGGGAACGGCGAGCAGACGTTTCGTGATCGTGTTGTCGACGAACCAGCTCAGGTCGGTGGGCGACATGCTGGTGGTCGTCACCGCGTAGTAGGCGAACGGCCCCGTGAACGTGGTGCGCTGGACTTGGGGCTCATAAATGCCCTGCGGCAAATCGTTGCGGACTTTCGCGATGGCGTCGCGCACGTCCGTGACCGCGCGATCGATGGGCGTACCGATTTGAAACACGAGCTCGATGCCCACCTGCCCTTCGGTGATCCAAGTCGTCATGTTGCGCACATTGCCGACGCTGGAAATCGCGCCTTCGACCTTTTGCGCGATCTGGGTCTCGAGTTCGGAGGGCGCGGCGCCCGGTTGCGTGATGAACACATTGACCTGCGGGAAGGTCACGTCCGGATCGAGATTGATGGGCAGACGAATGAATGAAACGACGCCCAAGAACATCAAGACCACGAACAGCACGATCGGCGTGACCGGGTGCCGAATCGCCCATGCCGAAATATTGTTCAAGAGCCGACCGGCGCGCGTTCTGGTCTGACGAGTTCCCCCGGTTGCAGAAACGCCCCCGCGGTCGCGACGATTTGATCGCTGACGCCGATGCCGGAGGCGATCGCAACGCCGCCCGAGACGACGCCGGAGACGCGTACGTCGCGACGTTCGACCTTGTTCTGGGCATTGACGACGAGCACATAACTGCCGCGCTCGTCGGTCAAGACCGCAGTTTGCGGCAGCAGAATGCGCTGTGCATCGCTGATCGTGACCGTGGCGCGCGCGAACGCACCGGGCCGCAGGTTGGGGTCCGGACTCAAGGCGATGCGCACCATGCCGAGTCGCGTTTGCGGATCGATAACCGCGCCCAAGAGACGCAGCTTGCCGGGAAACACCCGCGCAAGACCGGTCAGGCTCACGGAGGCTGCCTGCCCCACTCGCAGCAGCGGCAGGTCCTGCTCAGCGACTTCCGCGCGCAATTCGATTTCATTGCCCTGCGCGAGACGAAAGAGCGCGGGACCACCGGGTGCGACGGTCTGGCCCAGTTCGACGCTACGCACCAGAATCGTACCGTCCGCGGGCGCGCGCACCTGAGCTCGATCAAGGCGAGCCTGCGCCTCCGCCAATTGTGCGGCGGCGACTTTAACTTTGGCCGCGGCGGTCACGGCCGTCGAGCGACGACGCTCGGTCTCCTCGGTCGACAGCGCACCGGCGGCGCCCACGGCAACGGCACGTTGGTACTCTGCCTGCGCCAAATCCGCTTCCGCGCGCGCTTGATCCAAGGCGGCGGCGAGACTGCCGACCTGGGGCTGCAGCACCGTGGTCGTCAGGCGCGCGAGCAGCTGACCGCGTTTGACGTGATCGCCCGCCTCCACGTAAATCGCCTCGACGCGACCGCCGTCGCCCTCGACACCAATCGGAACGTCGTAGCGCGCTGCAATCGTGCCGATGATGTTCACGGTGGTGGGCGCCGTACTCGCGGCCGGTGAGGTCACGGTGACGGTCGGGATACTCGCCTTGTCGATGGTCGGATGACTCGCCGCATTAAGCTGCATGAGGCGCCAAGCAAGCACCAGCACGATCAATCCGAAGAGGCCGCCAAACAGCCAAAGGCCACCGCGACCCACCAGCCACTGCGCGACGCGATTCGATTCCGCGTTGGCGCTCATTTCTAAGGTGCCACCTTATCGATCACGAGATCGCGCACACCGTCCTTGCCGACGGCGTAGGTGAGTTCGCCATACAAGTCCCCGGCCGCAGGCGTCGGTTGACCGCTGAACGAGACCCTGGCGGTGATCGATACGGTCTGACCGCTCGCCAAGGCGTGGCTCGGGATCATCGCATCGGCCTGCGACAACTGAATCTGCGTGCCGATCGCGGCGATCGTGAGCCGCTTGGCCGCAAGCGGCGGCCCACGGCTCTCCGGCTCGCGTGCGAACACGAACAAGGGTACGTCGGGTTTGAGGCGCGACTGCAAGGCCGGCGCGATCTTGATGTTCACCGTGGCCTCGGCCTTGGGGTCGATCGGTGCCGCAGCAGCGTCCGCTGTGCCACCCGCGCCAGCCATGCCCGGGCCCGCCGCGCCGCCAGGCGCGCCGCCGGCGCCGCCCCCGGCAAAGGGCCCCGCGGCCGCACCATCGAGTTCCGCAATTTGTGCATCCAACATCTTCACGACTTCGGGTGGCGGATTCATGGCCTTGAGCGCTTGCCAGCGACTGCGAGCAAGGTCCCGATCGCCACGCACCGCCGCCGCATACCCTCCGAAGAACAGTGCCCGCGGGTTATTCGGCGCCTCGGTGACCGCCTCTTCGAACAGCTGCGCTGCCTGCGAGGTCACCTCGCCGCCGGCCTTCATGCCGAGCGCCTCGCCGAGGCCCAGCGTCGCTTCGATGTTCTTCGGGCCGCCGAGACGATGCGCATGATTGAAGGCCACGATCGCATCGTCCGTGCGCTCGAGCGCGGCATAGGAGCGCCCCAACATCAGCCAACCCTCGAGATCGTTGGGTTGTTCATCGAGACGTTTCTCGAGCTTGCTGATCATCGCGGCGACTTCCGGACTCGCGGGCAGACCCTCGCCCTGTTTGGGCGCATGCCAATCCCAAGTCGACCAGAGCGGATACAAACCCGCCGCGGCCGCGACGACAACGATCGCCGCAAGCGCGCCGACGAGACGGCTGTGCCGATCGCGCAACAAGGGGATGGCCACGGCGGCGGCCGCAATCGCAGCCATGCAGGCTGCCAGAACGATGAACTTGATCATCAGGCCGGTCCGTGACTGGGCTCATCGTCGAGCGACATGCGCGAGCGAGCACGCGTGACGCGGAAGACGACAATCGCGCCAACCACGAGCAACAAGAACGGCGAACCCCAAATCAGCAAGGTCTTCCCCTCGACCGGCGTATTGAAGCGCACGAACTCACCGTATCGAGCGGTCATGAAATCGAAAATCTCGGAGTCGGTCTTGCCGGCGACCAGCATTTCCCGCACTTGGCGGCGCAGATCGCCCGCGAGCTGCGCATTGGAATCCGCGATCGACTCGTTCTGACACACGAGGCAACGCAGCTGCTTCGAGATGCTCTCATAACGAGCCTCCAGGGCGGGATCTTGCAGCTGACCATGCGCGTCCACCGGGGCATCCAGGGCAAAGGCGGCTCCGGCCGCCAATAAGGCGCAGGCAAGGCCGATGGCGGCAAAACCCGCGCGCCGCGCTGAATTCTTGGTTCGCACCGAGTTCATGCACCGCTCCGACGTGCCGCTTCGATGCGCGGCAGGAATTCCTTCTCCCAGACCTCGAGAGTCAGCGGCGAAATGTACTTGAAAATGACCTGCCCGTGGGTGTCGACGAGAAAGGTTTCGGGCGCGCCGTAGACGCCCCAATCAATGGCCGTGCGCTCGTCCGGATCGAAGGCGACCGCCGTATAGGGATTGCCCAGTTGCTGCAGCCAGCGCTGCACCCGTGCGCGGTCGTCGTTGTAGTTCAGCCCGATGATCGGCACGACGCCTTGCTTCGCGATCGTGAGCAAGGTGTCCTGCTCTTCCCGACAGGGGATGCACCAAGTTCCCCAGGCATTGAGCACATACACCTGGCCCTTGAAGCTCGCGTTGCTGACGGTCTTGGTCGGATCGAGTGCGTCGGTCAGGCTGAACACCGGCGCGGGCTTGCCGATCAAGGGCGACGGCAGCGCCTTGATGTCGCGGTTCGGATTCAAGCCCAACACGAAAAACACGACCAAGCCTAAAAATAAGGCCATCGGCACCAGAAACTTCCACATCAGGCAAACCTTTCCTTCTGGCCACGGCGCCGCCGCGGCGGTGGCACGGCCGCCGCGTCTTCGGCGGCTACAGGGACCTTGACGCGATAGCGCCGATCCGTGGCGGCGACGAACCCGCCGATCGCCATCACGAGTGCGCCCAGCCAGATGTATCGGACCAGCGGTTTGTACTGGATCCTCAGGCTCCACGCATCGTTACCCAAGGGATTGCCCATGGCGACGAACAAATCGCGCGCCCAATTGACCGAGATGGCCGCCTGACTGTTGTCCGTTTGCTGGACCCAGAAGTGTCGTTTCTGCGGTTTGAGGATCGCGATCTCTTTGCCGTTGCGCGTAATCTCGACGAGCGCCTCGATCGCATCGTAGTTCGGGCCCCGGACCTTAGCTGAGCTGATGAAATTGAAGTCATAACCCGCAATCGCGAAGCTGCCGCCCGGCTTCAGCGCCACGTCCTTCTCGATCTTGTAGCTCTCGACGCCGCTCGCGCCGATCGCGAACATGCCGACGCCGATGTGCGCGATCGCCATGCCGAGCAAGCCGGCGGTCAGGGTTTGGCGCTGACGGAGGCGTTGGATCGGATCGATGAGCGCCGAGAAAATGATCCAAATACCAAGGCTGAAGCCGACCAGACCGACGAAATGGAACTCGCGGAAGATCAGCCCCTGGATCGCCACCGCAAGGCCGATTGCGAGCGCGAGCAGCCACCAGATCGGCTTGGCCGAGACGGTCAGTTTGCCGCGCCGCCACGCCGAGTGCATGCCGACCGCGAGGAATACGAGCAAGGGCAGCACGGGCACGAGGAACATCACCGCAAACACGGGCGGTCCCACGGAAATCTTGCCGATGTTCAACATCTCGTAGACCAGCGGCGAGAGCGTGCCCCAGAGAATCAAACCCGCGACGCTGACCAGCAGCACGTTGTTGACGAGCAGGAAGAACTCGCGCGAGAACACTTCGAAACCGCCCGGCACATACAGTTTCGGCGCACGCCATGCATACAGTGACAATGAACCGCCGATCGTCGCGACGAGGAACGCGAGAATATAGAGCCCGCGCTTCGGGTCGGTCGCGAACGAGTGCACCGAGACCAGCACGCCCGAGCGCACGAGAAATGTCCCGACGAGACTCAAGGAGAAGGCGAAAATCGCGAGCAGCAAGGTCCAGCTCTTGAAGATGCCGCGCTTCTCCGTGACGCTGAGCGTATGGATCAGTGCCGTGCCGACCAGCCAGGGCATGAACGAGGCATTTTCAACGGGATCCCAAAACCACCAGCCGCCCCAGCCGAGCTCGTAGTAGGCCCACCAGCTCCCCAAAGCAATGCCGATCGTCTGGAACATCCACGCGAAGATGGTCCAGGGCCGGGTCCACTTTGCCCATGCCTGATCGAGACGGCCTTCGAGCATTGCGGCACACGCGAACGCGAAGGCGACCGAGAAGCCGACATAGCCCATGTAGAGCATCGGCGGATGGATCGCGAGCGCAAAGTCCTGGAGCACGGGATTCAGGTCGGCGCCGTCGGGCGCAGCCGGGATCAAACGGCCGAAGGGATTCGAGGTCCAGAGCGTAAACAGTTGGAAGCCCGCGCTGACCAGGCCCATGACGCCGATCACGCGGCTCGCGAAGCTCGTCGGCAGACCCCGGCTGAAGGCCGCAACCGCGACGCTCCAGATCGACAGGATCAAGATCCACAATAACAGTGAGCCCTCGTGGGCGCCCCAGACCGCCGCGACCTTATAAAATAGCGGCAGCTGCGAGTTCGAGGTACTCGCGACGTATTGCACCGAGAAGTCGTCGTTGACGAAGGAATACACGAGGCAGGCGAAGGCCGTTGCAACGAACACGAACTGGCCGGTCACGGCCGGTCGCGCGACCGCCATCCAGCTGGGTTTGCCGCGCCAGGCGCCCACCAGGCCGAAAAATGCCTGCGAGAGACTCAAAATGAACGCCAAGATCAGCGCGAAAATGCCTAATTCCGGTGCCATGACTCCGCCCCCTCGTGATCGCCCCTCAACCCTGCGGTTTCGTCGCTGCGCCCTTTTGCTTCAAGGACGCCGCCACTTCCGGCGGCATGTACTTCTCGTCGTGTTTGGCGAGCACTTCTTCGGCGACAAAATCCCCGTTCGGCCCCATCTTGCCGCGCGCAATGATGCCCTGCCCCTCGCGAAACAGATCCGGCAGCACGCCCGTATATTCTACCGGCACTTCATGCGCAAAATCGGTCAACACGAACCGCACCTTCAAGTCGCCGGGTTGCCGCTGGACGCTGCCTTTGACGACCATGCCGCCGACGCGAAAGTCGCGATTCTCGGGCGGCAACTTGCCGGTCGCGACCATGGTCGGGTCGTAATAAAACATGATGTCTTTGCGCGATGCCATGACCGCGAGCGAGACCGAGGCGGCGACGCCGCCGACGATCGCGAGCACGACGTACAAACGCTTGCGTCTGGGTGTCATGAAGCCTTACTCCCCGCCATCAAGATCGCGCGCTCGGCGCGCTTCAAGGCCTGCGCGTGATAGCGGCGCGCCGACCAGAGATTCCAAATCAAAATCACGATGGCGAGTGCAATGCACGGCCATACGAACCGCGCATAGCCGCCCATGGCCCAAAAACCGCCGACACTCATGGTTGTGAACTCATGGTTGTGCACTCATGCCTTGATCGCCTCGCGCACCCAGCTCGCCTGCCGCTCGCGATTCAGCACTTCGCCTTGCAAACGCATGCACAGCACGGCGCCGAAGAACAACATGAAACCGAGCAACATCGCGAGCAGCGGCCATAACATACTCGCGTCCATGGCCGGCTTGCCGAACTTCGCAACCGTCGCGCCCTGGTGCAGCGAATTCCACCACTGCACCGAGAAATGAATGATCGGCACGTTGACGACGCCCACGATCGCGAGCAATGCCGCAGCGCGATCGCCGCGCGCCGGGTCCTCGAAGGCGGCGCGCAGGGACATCACGCCGAAATACAGAAACAGCAGAATCAGTTCCGAGGTCAAACGCGGATCCCAGGCCCAATAGGTCCCCCACATCGGCCGGCCCCAAAGCGAACCGGTCACCAAGGCGAGGATCGTGAAGGAGGCGCCGATCGGTGCCGCGGCGGCCGACAGCGCATGGGCCATCTTGATGCGCCAGATCAGGCCGATCGCGCCCGACACCGCCATGGTCGTGTAGGCGAACAAGGACAGCCAAGCCGCCGGCGCGTGCACATAAACGATCCGAAACGCGTCGCCCTGCTGATAGTCGGGCGGCGCGAACGCCAGCCCATCGATGAGCCCATAGGCGATGGCGATCCCGGCCGTCAGCAACAGCCACGGCGTGAACGCCGACGCAACACGGTAGACGTACGGGGGTGAGGCGAGCCGATAGAACCAAGTCCACATAGATTCTTATTATGAGCCTTTATTCGAGCGTTATCCGCAAAGCCGCGGTCGCCGCGAGCGGCGCGAGACTACTCGTGAATACACACAGTGCAGCGAGAAAATACACTGCTCCCTCCGGACTGTCGCCCGCAATCGCCCGATCCGTGGCATTGGCGCCAAAAATCAACAGGGGCATCGCGAGCGGCAGCACGATCAGCGACAACAAGACGCTGCCGCGCCGTAAGCCCACCGTCAGCCCGGCACCGATCGCCCCGAGCCAGCTCAATGTCAGCGTACCCAAACTCAAGCTCAGCAGCATGGTCGGAAAGGCCGTCACGGGTATCCCCAAGGCCACGGCTACCAAGGGCGACATAATGACCAGCGCCGCGCCACTCACGAACCAATGGGCGATCGTCTTCGCAATGACGATCGCAGCCAGTGACTGTCCAGACAGCGCCAACTGCTCCAAGGTTCCATCCTCCGCATCGCCTTTGAACAAGCCGTCCATCGACAACAGGGACGCGAGCAGGGCCGCGACCCAGAGCACGCCCGGCGCCATCTGCCGCAGCAAGGACAACTGCGGGCTTAGCCCCAAGGGAAACAAGGTTGTCACGATCAGAAAAAACACGAGCGGCTGCAGTAATTGGTCGGGACGCCGAAAACTGAGACAGAGTTCACGGCGCAACACCAAACTCATCGCCTGCAGCGCGCCGACGCTCATTCGGCGAGTTCCAAGCTGCGCGCGGGACGCCCGATCTCGAGCGCATGGTGCGCGACCACGAGTGCGCTGCCGCCCTGGTCGAGATGCTCAGCCAGCAGGCGCGACATGAAATCCGAGCCCGCGGTGTCCAGATTGGTAAATGGCTCGTCGAGTAACCAGAGGGGCGCGCGCATCGCCAGCACGCGCGCCATGGCAAGACGGCGACGCTGGCCGGCGGAGAGCACGCGCGCGGGCAGATCCGCACACGCCGCCACTCCGGTCGTAACCATGGCCTCGCGCAGTTCCCGGTCGCTGACGCGCCGCTTCAGGCCGACCGAGAAGCGCAGATTTTCGAGGCCGGTCAGATCGCTCTTGAGCGCGGGCTCATGCGAGGCGTAGGCCAGGTCCGCCTGGTACTCGCTGCGGGCCTCCGTGATCGGCCGGCCCTGCCAGCGTACCTCGCCCTGCTCGGGACGCAGGAGACCCGTGACCACGCGCAACAGGGTCGTCTTGCCGGTCCCGTTCGGGCCGCGAATATGCAGCAGTTCGGCGGGCTCCAGCTGGAAGCTCACCCCCTGAAGGACATGCCGCTCTCCGCGCCAGACGTGGACATCCTCCACTTCGAGACGCTTAAGCAGCGCGTTCACTGGGCGGCCTATTCAGGAAAATCAGACAGTTAACTCCAATAATTCAAGTAAAGATGATTATATACGCAAGGCGCTCGCGGTTTCTTTCTGATATTTTTCGCATTGCGGGACGCTGGATTTCGTCCCGCTATCACGATAACTGAAGGGGATGCTGAATGCCGCTGTCGAAGAAGCTCGGTGCTGAGTTTATTGGCACGTTTTGGTTGGTGTTTGGCGGTTGTGGCAGTGCGGTGCTGGCCGCTGCGTTTCCGCATGTCGGTATCGGTCTCGTTGGCGTCTCGCTCGCCTTTGGACTCACGGTCGTGACCATGGCGTTCGCGATCGGCCACGTGTCCGGCTGCCATTTGAATCCCGCGGTGACCTTGGGGCTGGCTGTCGGTGGCCGCTTCGCCGCGAGGGAAATCCTCCCCTATTGGATCGCCCAAGTGCTCGGCGGCATTGTCGCGGCCGGCGTGTTGCTGTTTATCGCGAGCGGCAATCAAAGCCATCCGCTGCTCGGCGGCCTCGCTGCGAACGGCTTCGGCGAACATTCTCCGGGCCACTACGATCTTGCCTCGGCCTTCGTCACCGAGGTCCTCATGACCGCGGTCTTTCTGTTCGTGATCATGGGCTCGACCGACAAACGCGCGCCGGCTGGATTTGCGCCGCTCGCGATCGGCTTTACGCTGACCCTGATTCACCTGGTCAGTATCCCGGTGACCAACACGTCCGTGAATCCGGCGCGTAGCACGGGACCTGCGGTATTCGTCCAGGGCTGGGCGGTCGAGCAGCTGTGGCTGTTTTGGCTGGCGCCGCTGTTGGGCGGCGCGATCGGTGCCCTCGTCTACCGTTTCGTTGCGGCGACGAAGGACTGATGCTTGGTGCCCCGGGCCGGGGTCGAACCGGCATGACCTTGCGGCCAACGGATTTTCTTACTCACGACGGCTTTCGCCGCCGCGCGATTCGCGCGTTTGGAGTCTGGAATGCGCCACGGCCTTGGCAGCTCCTGCGAACTGCCGTCAGGCCCCCGCCGTCCACTCTCTACACCTGCCAGACCCTCGCGGTGAGGACTGGATTGGCTCGGCGTTGCCTCGGATTACACCAGGGGGTTCGCCGACTTTGACGGGATCCGACGGGCCGTTTCCTAAGCCCGCCGCTCAAATCAACTCAAGTCCGTTGCGTCTACCAATTTCGCCACCGGGGCACTGCGACAAGTGTACCCGGGAACCTGAGGAATGCGATTGCCAAGTTCGCCAAGTGCGCTCTTTTCCTTGCAAAACAAGGTCGCCGTGGTCACCGGCGCGAGTCGCGGCATCGGCCGTGAAATCGCCCTGGCCTTGAGCACCGCGGGCGCGGCGCTCGTCTTGATCGGTCGCGATGCCGCCGCACTCGCCACGACGCGCGCGCAGATCCTGGCCGCGGGCGGCGACGCGCTCAGCGTCGAGCTCGATTTGCTCGACACGGCCGGCATCGACGCGGGCTTCGCGCGCGCGCTCGCCTGGCGCGGCCGACTCGACATTCTGATCAACAACGCCGGCGTGGAGGAACCCTGCGCGTCGACCGACGTCAGCGAGGCCTTATGGGATCGCATTCAGGGTACGAATCTCAAAGCCGCTTTTTTCTGCGCACAGGCAGCCGCGCGGCGCATGCTGGGCGGTGGCTGCATCATCAATCTATGCTCTCTGACCACGGAAGTGGGTGTCGGCGGGGCCGCGCCCTACGGGGCGTCCAAGGCGGGGCTGGCCGGTTTGACGCGCGCGCTCGCGACCGAATGGGCCGCGCGCGGCATTCGCGTCAATGGCGTCGGCCCCGGCTATTTTCGGACCGCGCTCACGGAACCGTTCTACCAGGACCCGGAATGGCAGCGGGCCATGCTGGAAAAGATTCCGATGGGCCGCTTCGGTCGCAGCGAGGATTTGGGCGGCACGGCGGTGTTCTTGTGTTCGCAGGCGGCTGCTTATATCACAGGCCAAATTCTGTACGTGGACGGCGGCTACCTCGCCGCGCTGTAGCCCTTGCCGCGCTGTAGCCCTTGCCGCGCTGTAGCCCTTGCCGCGCTGTAGCCCTTGCCGCGGCCCGGCCACGGCGCGGCGCGCCTCTGCTCAGAGCGCGAGACGCTCTTCGGCGGGCATGCACCAGATATCGAGCGGGCGGGTTCGGCCGCGCAATTCGAATTGCGGCAGCTGAATGAACGGAATTGGCTCGGGCGGATTCGGTGCTGCGGGCGCGCTCGCCTGCAAGGCCGCCGCGACCGCCGCCGAGAACAGCACCTCGCCGGCACGCGCGCGGCTGCAGAGGCGTGCCGCGACGTTGACGGTGTCGCCAACCAAGGTGTTCGCGCGTTGGCCGGGTGGTCCATGTAAGCACAAGGCCACATCGCCGCGATGCAGTCCGACACCGATCCCGGTCTCGATGCCCAGCTCGCTGCGCCAGCGACCGACGATCGGCGCGAAGCTCGCGAGCATGGCTTGCGCCGCGTGCAGAGCATCGCGCGCACCATCGGCGGGGGCGTCGTTCGGAAACTTTTGCAAGCCGAAGCCGGCCATCATGCCGTCGCCCACCATCGAAAAAATCTGGCCGCCATGGCGAACGGTGGCGCCGACCAGCACGGCGAAGAATTCATCGAGGAGTGCCGCGACTTCTGCGGGCGGCAGTCGCTCGGCAAGCCCTGTGTAACCGCGCAGGTCGACGAACAAAACCGTTGCGCTCAAGGTGCGCGCCATTGGCGGGCGCGTGACCGAATGACGCGACGAGGCGCCGCCGGCGTCGCGCTCGCCGGCCGTTTTGCCGTACAACTCACCGGTTTCCGGTGGCATCCAAGAACTCCCTCGTGAAGCGCCCAAATCGGGGCTCCGTGGGTCATAGTATGCACGCTCGGCGGCTGCCGTGCCCGCTGCTACGACCCCCCTTGTTTATGTCAGGTCAACCCGGCACGCCTCGATGCGTTGCATGAGATGTGGTCGTTCAGTTTGTTTAGGAGTATCGCCATGATCAAGTTAGCCTCTCTCGCCTTGGCCGGAAGTTTGGGCATCGCCGGATTGACACATAGCGCGCCGGCGGCTGCGGGCGCCTACGTGAGTGTTGGGGTTGCGGTTCCCGGCGTCGCGATTGCGGCGGGCCCTGCGCCTTGTTACGCGCGCCCTTACTACGCGCCCTGCGTCTACCCTGCTTATTATCCCGGCTACGCCCGAGTGGGCTACGGATACCCCGGCTGGTACGGTCACGGCTGGTACGGCCATGGCTACTACGGATACCGGGGCGGCTACGGCCACGGCTGGGGTGGTCATGGGGGCGGGTTCCACCATCGTTGAGCGTGGAGGCTAGGAGCGGAATCGAACCGCTATACGCGGCTTTGCAGGCCGCTGCATGACCATTCTGCCACCTAGCCGGCTGGTCGCCAAAAATGATAAACCCCGGTCTCGCCGGGGTTTATCAGTGAGATTCCAAGTCTAGCAGGCGAGACTCGGGCGCACAACGCGGAGCGCCTTGGGCCTTTGGACCGTCGCTCGCGCGCGTTAGCACTTGGAACGCGCAAACCTAGCGGCAATGACCGCGAGCTTGGGCTTGTGGGTAATCTCGGAGTGCGTCACGCTGCGAGTCGCGCGTTCCAACTGAGGAGAGTTTCGATGATTGACTTCAGTCGCCGCCGCACCGCATCCATGCTTGCCTTGCTGCTCGCGGGCAGTACCGGCGTGCTCGCCGACGGCGGTTTGACGATCACGCTCCGCAACGACTCCGGCGATAATCTTCTGGTCACTGTCTACGACCAAGTGACGAAACCGGCGAGCACGGTGCTGTCGAACCGGGAGATCTACGGCGACGCCTCCGTGTCGATCAACCTCACGGCGGGCGGTTCGGGACATGGGCACCTTACTTGGAGTGCGGTCACCGTGGACCATGACATGCGCAAGTGTGGGCGTGGCGAACAGCGGCACCTCAACGACGGCGATACCGTGGCCGTGCACGCGGACGGAGCTTGCCACACGCCGTGACCAGGATCGATCGCCGCGAATTCGGCGTTCGCTTTCTGCGGCTCACGGCGACGCTGGCCTTACCCACAGGCAGCACCCGCGCGGCCGCATCAGGTCTACGAGATCCGCATCGCTGCGTTTCCGACCTGCAATCTGTTCAAGGCCGGACACCGGATCCGCTTGGACATCTCGTCGAGCAATAACACGGACCTGCGAACTTAGTTTACGAAGACCGACTTTGGGATCATGCAGTGCACGCCCTTGCGGATGTCGACCACCTGGGTCACGCGGCAATCGCCGACGATCGAGGTCAGCGCGTAAGCCTCCTCGCGGCTCATCGGCACTTTCTTTTGCGTCGCCAACCAGTTCACGGTTTGCTCGACCGCGATTTTCATGGCCTGGTTCAAATCCTCGTCGTAGCCCATGAAAATCCAGTGGGTCTTGGTTTCGGCCCATGGCCACTCGGTCTTCTGATTCTTGATCACGACCGCGCGGATCTCGATTTCCTTGTAGGAGCACTCGAGTGCGGTCAGATTCACCTCGCCGTTGCCTTGACGGCAATGGGAGTCACCGGTCCAGATCAGGCCGCCCTTTTGAAATACGGGCAGGTATAGCGTCGATCCGACCTGCAGTTCGTTCATGTCCATGTTGGAGCCATTCTTCCAGGGCCGCAGCGTGCTCGTGCGGCCCTTGGCGTCATGGATCGGCGGCCCCGCCTTGGCCTGGGGTTCGTTCGGATCGACACCGACCGCGAAGGTTCCCGGAAAGGGCTTGAGGTCGATCATGATGCCGGGCTTGAACTCGGTCTGCATGCGCTGCAAATCGAGCTTGTAGTAACGCACGAAACCTTGCGGAAACTCCGGAGCCAGCAGTCCGACCGTGGGAAACTCCTTGCCGGGTATGTTGAAGTTGAACGCGTCGTCCTTGGGCACGATGCGCAGGATCTGGATCTCCAGGGTATCGCCGGGCTCAGCTTCGCTGACGTAGATGGGACCCGTGATCGAGTGCGGTCCGCCGCCCGGGTTGTCCTTGCGCAGCTTGACGATCTCCTCCATCTCGACGCCTGGTTTGATCTGACCAAGCGAGTGTGAGAGGGTTTCGATGGACACCGTGTCGCCCGAATGAATGACGAGTTTCGGCTTCTCATTGATGTCATACCAACCCCACTGCACGTTCTCCGGCGTCGCGGGCAGCGAATAATGCGTCGAAGTCGGCGGCGCGGCAGCCGGTGCTCCGGCGAGCTGTGCGTTGCCGACTAAGGGTGCGGCGCAGAGCAATGCGGCAGCGATCGAGGTCCGGGTCGATGAGTGCATAAACTCCTCAGAGGGTACTGGTCTTGGGGTCGCCTGCCGATCTTACCTGCGACATGATAGCGAGCGGCCGGCCCTCGGGATCTTTGAAAAACGCCATCCACTCCTCGGTGCCATCGGCATGCCGGTGTACGAGATGCGGTGCGTGGCTGAACTCGACGCCGCGCGCTTGCAGTTCGGTGCTCGCTCGGGCGATGTCACGCACACGCAGATAGAGCATCGACTCGCCCGGTAACACTGAGTCCGTTTCGACGAGCAGCAGACGCACGCCGTCGCAATTGAAGAACGCCATTTTGCCGAAGGTATACAGGTGCTCGAGACCGAGCACGCTGCCGTACCACGTTTGCGCGCGCGCGATATCGCTGACCGAGCGCGAGATCTGCCCGATGCTGCCTTGGACGATGGGGGTGGTCACGTCGAACTCCTGCGCGGCCAGGGCGCTGTTGCGGGGGATTTGGAACCAGAGACGGAGCTGGCGGCGGTTGTTCAAGCCCAGCTTGCCGAGCGCGTTGCTCAGATGGAATTTCACAGCGTCGGCGCTGATGCCTCGTTGGCGCGCGATCTCGCGGTTGGACATACCGTGTTTGACGGCATGGACGATGCGCCACTCGGCCGGCGTCAAGACGTCGTCATGCGGTGGTCGGCCGCGGCGCGCGGTGCTTTTGCTTGGCATGGTCAAAATCATACGGCCGTGACCGCGGAATTACCCTACCCCGGGCGTGCGGGAGGCGCCGCCCCCGGCAGATGCCGTTGATTATTGCTTATAAGAACCTATTTTCCTAGATAAGCCGACTCAAAGCGACTCGCATCGGCAAGCAATATCGCCTGTCGCCGGCCGATCTGCAGGCCTTCGCCGGTGACACAGAGGCGTCGATATCATTGGTGCCAGCCCGGCGTCCTAGGCCGGCGCCGGATCGACGTCGCCGCGTCTGACGTAATTGATCTCTGGGACGCTGTCCAGGCGATCGGCCGGCGCATAGCGCAATACCACGACCCCTGAGTTTGCGAGCACGCGCTGGTCGACCGCGCGAAACTTCGCGTTCATCGCAGTATCGAATAATCGGATGCCCTGCCCCAGCACGACCGGCATGATCGCGATATCGATGCTGTCGATGAGTCCGGCTTCCAGCAGTTGCCCCGCCAGTACACCGCCGCCGAATAGCCAAATATCCCGGCCTTTCATGCGCTTCATCTCGAAGACTACTTTTCGCGCGTCTTCCCGCACGATCGTCACCCCGCCAGCAGACCCGGGCGACAGAATTCTCGAAAAGACCACGGTCTCCAGTCCAGGCAAGGAAGCGTCGCCGTGCATCGCAATGGCCTTGGCGTACGTTGCGCGCCCCATGATCGCCGTATCGAACTGACCACACTGCGCAATGAAGTCGATTGACGGGTCCATCGTTATCCAGTCGTGCTCGCCATTGGGACCGGCGATGTAGCCATCAGTGCTCGTAGCAACCTGGTACATGACGCGCCGTTTCACCTGCGGACCCTGCGTGTCGGTGCCTGTGGGGCCGACGCCGGATACAGAAAACGCCAGTCCTCGGAAAGGCGACCATCCCGCCCGAGCGCCAAGCGATATTCTCGCGCCACGGTATTCGAGACGACGGTTGACCACGCCTCGCTGACGAGAATGTTCAACTCCTCCCGATCGAAGCGCTCGAGAGCGATGTCGGCCCAAAACGCTATCCCAACTCTTATTGGTTGAACGCGATCCGGCCGCGAGTTGATGAGCGCCTCAAGCCGATCCTTTGGGAGTTTCAAAATCGTTTGCCCTGTCTCCCGCCAGCGCAGCGCGAATTTGCGCTTGTTGACACGGAAGGCAGACCCGCCGAAGTGAAGATCTTCATACGACAACGGTAACGAGAGCGCGATTTTTCGGAGATCGTCGAATGTAGACAACCTGGCACCCTGCGTCCAAGACTACGAGAGTGGTTAAAGGATACCGAATTTGACGGGTTTCGGTTGCAGACCAGGAACACGCTGGTGAAAACCCACACCAGGCCATTGGTGCGCCGGTCTCCCGACCGCAACTGCTTGACGCTTAAGAACTTTTGGAGCGGGAAACGAGACTCGAACTCGCGACCTCAACCTTGGCAAGGTTGCGCTCTACCAACTGAGCTATTCCCGCATGAGCCGACCGGCCCTAATTCAGAGGCGCAATTGTAGGGCCGAACCGCCCGGAGTCAAGAAGAACAGATCGGAACGGGTGGCTAAGGCCTTGAACTAACCGCAATTTCCGCGTCCTTAGCCACTATTTCCGCGCCTCCGCGCGAAACAGGAGCCCCGCCCGCTCCTATAATTTCGAGCTGCCGCGCAGCTCCGGCCATGCAAGTCGCAAATAAAGGATCATCGACCACAGCGTGAGCACGGCCGCGACCCCCGTCAAGGCAAGTCCCAGCTTGTAAATCGGTATGCCGAGAAAATCCCGCCGAAACAGCATTAAAGACAGCCCGACGATCTGCAGGATGGTCTTGTATTTGCCCCAGACCGAGACCGCGATACGCGCACGGGCGCCGATCTCGGCCATCCACTCGCGCAGCGCCGAGACCGCAATCTCGCGGCCGATGATGACGATCGCGACGATCACGACGTACCAGCGGGGATCCCTGCTCACGATCAGCACCAAGGCGCTCGCAACGATGAGTTTATCGGCCACGGGATCGAGAAACGCGCCGAGCCTCGAGGTCAGCCCAAGTTTGCGCGCATAGTAGCCGTCGAGCGTATCGGTGATGCCGGCCAGCGCAAAGGCCGCGCAAGCGGCGGGATCCGACCACCAATAAGGCAGATAGAACAGCACCACGATCGCCGGGATCAAGAGGATACGCAGCCAGGTCAAGGTATTCGGCAGGTTCAGCGCCGAAGACGCCTCAGTGGCCCGGGTGGAGGTGCTCATAGATTACTTCAGCCAAGCTTCGGCCGAGACCTCGGATTTGCACGAAATCGTCGATACCCGCACGCAGTATCCCCTGCAAGCCACCGAAATGCTTCAGTAGTTCGCGTCGTTTTACCGGCCCCAAGCCCGGTATGGTTTCGAGGATCGATTCGCTGTGACGCTTCGCCCTTTTGCGGCGATGCCCTGCGATCGCGAAGCGGTGTGCTTCGTCGCGCACGCGCTGAATCAAGTGCAGAGCACTGGAGTCCGGGGGCAGTATAGTCGGCGTCTCCCGGCCCAACAAGAACAGCTGCTCCTGCCCGGCACGACGATCTGCGCCTTTGGCGACGCCGATCAAAGTCACCCCCGTGACTTGCAACTCCTCCAGGACGCGCGCTGCTTCCGCCAATTGGCCTTTGCCACCGTCGATGAGCAGGATGTCGGGCCGCGTTATTTCGCCGTCGCGCACGCGCTTGTAGCGTCGCGTCAAGGCCTGATACATCGCGGCGTAGTCGTCGCCGGCCTGAATGCCGGCGATATTAAAGCGCCGATACTCGTTCTTGAGCGCACCCTCGACGCCGAACACGACGCAGGAGGCGATGGTGTCCGTGCCGCCGGTGTGGCTGATGTCGAAACACTCGATGCGGGTCGGCGCTTCGTCGAGATCGAAGACTTCGCGCAGCTCCTCGAGATTCGCCTCGATGCTCGCGCGCGCGAGCCCGCGCATCTTGAGCGCCTGCACCGCGTTCGCCTGCATCATCTCCAACCAGCGCGCGCGGATGCCGCGCACCGACGTGGCAATGCGGACACGATGCGCGGATCGCTCGCCGAGCGCCTGCTCGAGCACGGGAATTTCCTCGAAATCATGTTCGACGATGATCTCCGCCGGCGCCTCGCGGTCGGCGTAATACTGCGCGACGAACGCGGCGAGCACCTCGGGCGCCTCCGCGAATGGCGCCTTCGGAAAGAAGGTCGTGCTGCCGAGACTGCGTCCCGCGCGCACGAACATCAGCGCGACGCAGAACTCGCCATTGCCCGTCGCGACCGAAATCACGTCGGCATCATGGTGCGGATCCGCCGTCACGATCTGCTGTGCCTGCACGGTCTTGAGGTTCGCGAGCTGATCGCGCAATTTCGCGGCCTCCTCGAATTGCAACTGTTCCGCGGCCGCCTCCATGCGGCGCGCGAGTTCCTGATTGACCTCGTCGTTGCGGCCCTCGAGCACCTTGATGGCCGATTCGACGTCGCGCGCATATTCGCCCGGGGAAATCAGGCCGACGCAGGGACCGGTGCAGCGCTGGATCTGGTATTGCAGGCAGGGACGCGATCGATTCGCAAAATAGCTGTCGTCGCAATTGCGCAGGCGGAACAATTTCTGCAGCTGCTGCAGCGTCTCCCGAACTGCGCCCACCGATGGATACGGCCCAAAGAAGCGGCCCGGCTCCTTACGCGACCCGCGATAGAGGCCGAGCGCCGGATATTCGTGGCCGGTCGTGAAATGCAGGAACGGAAAACTCTTGTCGTCGCGCAAAATGATGTTGAAACGCGGCCGGTGCTTCTTGATCAGATTCAATTCCAACAACAAGGCTTCGGTGTCGGAATTCGTGATCGTGACTTCCATGTTGGCGGTCTTCGCGATCAGAGCGAGCACCTTGGGATGCACGTTGCTCGGTTGAAAGTAGGAGGAAACCCGGCTCTTGAGGCTGCGGGCCTTGCCGACGTACAAAATCTCCCCTTCCGCGTCGAGCATTCGATACACGCCCGGACGCGCGGGCAGGCTGTCGACGAACGACTTCGCGTCGAAGCGCAGCGTGTTCGCCTGCAACGCGTCGACGCTCATTGTGCGAGCTCGACGGCGCGGCCCACGACCGCCTCGAACATGGCCGTGGTCAACCGCTTCGTCTGCGTGTTGTAGCGACTGCAATGGTAGGAATCGACCAAGACGCGACGTTCGTCCAGACGATGCTCGGCTCCGTGGGCGAATCGGAAGCGCGCGGGCGCGAGCCCCAGGGCCCGCAACACCGCGCCGTGCGCGATCAGTCCCAAGGCGAGAATCACACGCACATCGGCACTGCGCGCGAGTTCTTCACGCAAGAACGCGTTGCAGGTCTTGATCTCGACAGGCAACGGTTTGTTATCGGGGGGAAGACACTTGACCGCATTCGTGATCCGCGTGCGGAACAGCGTCAAACCGTCGTCGGTCGCGCGCGAGGTCGCGGCGCTTGCGAGCCCGAATGCATGCAGCGTTTCGTACAAGAGCACTCCCGCATAGTCGCCGGTGAACGGTCGTCCACTGCGATTGGCGCCATGCTTACCGGGCGCGAGACCGACGATCAAAATACTGGCCGCCGCATCCCCGAAGGCTGGGACCGGCTTGCAGAAGTAATCGCTGTGTTCTGCCTTTAGCGCCTGCAGAAACGCGGCAAGCCGGCCACAACGGCGGCACTCGGAATCGTAGGACGGCGCGGAATTGACCGGGGAATCGATGCTTATGGGGGCCTGACGGTTCATTGCGCGCGAGTTTCACACGCGGCGGTCGATCAGACGAGCAATAAAAAACGGGCTACGCGGAAATCCGCGCAGCCCGCCGTAGATCGCGCGCGGCTTTGGACTAACCCGAACGCAACCCGAACTCTGGCCCAAATCACCGATTTGAGCCCTCGTGACCACGCTGGGGGTCACGCCCATCTCGGCGACACTGACCCCTGCCGTTTGACGTCGGACAGAGGCCAAAAATTCAACGCAAGACATGAAGAAACCGCGGGACGGGGGTGGGAGAATAGCACCAACGGGCGCGCAGGCAAGCCAGCATTTTAAGAACTGCGGCCGGCCTGCCGGTGGAAATTCAACAAATCGATCTAAGTTTTTGTTTTACAAGAACTTTACAAATATTTAATCGTGTTTCAGAGGCCTGTTGGGCGCGCGTCGATCCGCCTGTTGGCGCCGGCCCGTTCCGCGATGCGCATGGCGAGTTCGAGCGCCTGTTCGCCGTTCAAGCGCGGGTCGACGGCCGAGCGGTAAGCTCTCGCGAGATCGGCCTCGGTGAGGCCACGCGCTCCACCGATACACTCGGTGACATCCTCGCCCGTGAGTTCAATGTGCACACCGCCCAACATCGAGCCGCACTCGGCGTGGATCCGGAACGAGGACTCGACCTCGGACAACACATTCTCGAAACGGCGCGTCTTGACGCCGCCCGCGGTCGTCTCCGTATTGCCATGCATGGGATCGCAGACCCAGAGCACTTGCGAGCCCGTCGCGCGCACGGCGCGGATCATGTCCGGCAAGCGTTGCTCGATATCCTTGACGCCGAAACGGTGGATCAAGGTCAAGCGCCCCGGCAAATTCTGCGGGTTCAAGACTTGCACGAGTTCCTGCAGCCATTCGGCGTTCATCGCCGCGCCCACCTTCACGCCGATGGGATTGGCGATGCCGCGAAAATACTCGACGTGCGCGCCGTCGATGTTCGCGGTGCGCATGCCGACCCAAGGCATGTGCGTCGACAGGTTGTACCAACGCTGCTGACGCTCGATATAGCGCGTCTGCGCCTGCTCCGAGAATAAATGCAGGCCCTCATGACTCGTGTAGAAATCGCCGCGCGTGGCCGCGTGCACACGCTGCCCGCTCATCGACTCGAAGAATTCCAGGGACTCGGCGATGGAATCGACGATCTTCTGATAGGCGCCCGCGAGCGGCGAGTGCCGCAGGAAGCCGAGATCCCAGTACTCCGGATGATGCAGATCGGCAAAGCCGCCGTCGATCAAGGCGCGCACGAAGTTGAGCGTCAACGCGGCCCGCTCGTAACCACGCAACAAGAGTTCCGGATCCGGCTCGCGCTCTGCGGGTGTAAAGCCGGGGCGATTGACGTTGTCGCCGCGGTAACAGGGCAAGGTCACGCCGTCGCGAGTTTCGGTGTCGGTGGACCGCGGTTTGGCGTATTGGCCGGCAAAGCGCCCAACCCGAATCACGGGCTTCTTCAGACCCTGCAGCAGTACCAGGCTCATTTGCAGAAGGATCTTGAGTCGCTTGGCGATCTTATCCGAGTCGCAATCCTCGAAGCTCTCGGCGCAATCGCCGCCCTGCAGCAAAAATGCCTCGCCCCGCTGCGCCTGGGCCAGTTTCGCGCGTAAGGCTTCGATTTCCCAGGAAACGACCAAGGGCGGCAGTTTGGCCATGGCATCGACCGCGCGCCCGAGAGCGACCGGATCGGCATAGCGCGGCTGCTGGGCGGCGGACTTGCCCTGCCAACTCGCCGGGTGCCAATTGGTCAATTGCGAACTTCGTGACATAGCCGGCGATAGTAGCCTTAGGCTCGTTCACGAGTCAAAATGCGCGCCCAGTTGGTTCTCCAGAGAAATTCATGTCCGCAGCCATCAAGTCCTCGCTTCACGATTGTCTTCAGCAACTCGGCATCGGCGCCGTCAATTCCGGCGTTTGGTCCGGCAGTCAGGGATGGGCTGCGGGCACCGGCGGCCTCATCGATTCGGTCAATCCGTCGACCGGCGAGCGTCTCGCTCAGGTTCGCGCCGCCACGGCGGCCGATTACGAGACGGTCATGGCCGATGCCGTGGCCGCGGCGGCCCTGTGGCGCAAGGTGCCCGCACCCAAACGTGGCGAGGCGATTCGCCTCATGGGCGAGGAGTTGCGTGCGCACAAGGCGGCACTTGGCAGCCTCGTATCGCTCGAGAACGGCAAGATCAAGGCCGAGGGCGACGGCGAGGTGCAGGAGATGATCGATATCGCCGACTTCGCGGTAGGACAATCGCGCATGTTGTACGGCCTGACCATGCATTCCGAACGCAGCCAACACCGCATGTATGAACAGTGGCATCCGCTCGGCGTCGTGGGCGTGATCTCCGCGTTCAATTTTCCGGTGGCCGTCTGGTCCTGGAACGCGTTCCTCGCCGCGATTGCCGGCAATGCCAGCGTGTGGAAGCCCTCACCGAAGACCGCGCTCTGCGCCATTGCCGTGCAGCGCATCTGCAATCGAGTGCTCGAACGCCATGCGCTGCCGCCGATCTTTCAGTTGTTCATCGACAGCGGCACCGAGCTCGCCACGCGCTTCGTCGCCGACAAGCGCGTCGCCTTGGTGTCCTTCACGGGGTCCACCGAGGTCGGCCGCCAAGTCGGCATGCGCGTCGCGGAACGCCTCGGCAAGAGCCTGTTGGAATTGGGTGGCAATAACGCGATCATCGTCGAGGCGAGCGCGAATATGGACCTCGTCGTGCCGGCACTCGTGTTCGGCGCCATCGGCACCGCGGGCCAGCGCTGCACGACGACGCGGCGCGTGCTCGTGCAGCGCGCCCTGTTGCCGGAACTGGAGAAACGGCTCGTGGCCGCCTACGGCCAGATCCGTATCGGTGACCCGCTCGACCCGCAGACGCTCATGGGACCCTTGATCGATGCGGCCGCGGTGACGCGCTACCTCGAGACCGTCGCTGCCGCGAAAGCCCAGGGCGGCGAGGTTCTGTGCGGCGGCAAGCAGCTGACGAGGCCCGGAAACTTCGTCGAACCCACCATCGTGCGCGTGCCGGGGCAATTGCCGGTCGTGCAGACGGAGACGTTTGCGCCGATCCTCTACCTGATGCCCTTCGACACGCTGGACGAGGCGATTGCGATCCAGAATTCGGTTGCCTACGGCTTGTCTTCCGCGGTGTTCACGGATCGCCTGCAGGTCGCAGAACGATTCCTCTCGGCCGACGGCAGTGACTGCGGTATTGCGAACGTCAACCTCGGCACCTCGGGCGCGGAAATCGGCGGTGCCTTCGGCGGTGAGAAGGATACGGGCGGCGGCCGCGAAGCCGGCTCGGACTCCTGGAAAGCCTATATGCGGCGCCAGACCACGACCATCAACTGGAGCCCGGAACTGCCGCTCGCGCAGGGGATCCGATTCAACGTCTGAGCCAGGCCTCGATCTCGGCGACGCGCTGCGCCAGGCGTGTCGCCGACACCGGCCGCGCCGTCTTCAGTTCCTGCGCAGTGAGCGAGATCCGGTACTCCTCGAGCCACCAGCGCAGATCCTCGAGCTCGGGCAGCCAGCGACGCTCCGCGGCCACCTGTCTTTCGAGTGTATGCAGCCGCGCGTTCCAGGCGGCGAGTTCGCTGCCGATCGTGGGCGGCTCCGCGCCGCGCGCCAGCAGCCGCTGCCAACGCCGCTCGGCGCCGCGCAAATAGCGTGAAACTTGGGTCAGCTGCGCGACCGCGGCCGATCTCAGGGACCCAAGATCCAGCAAGCGGCGCAGATGCTCATGACTCTCGGTCGCGAGTTCGCCACGACCACGCGCGCGCGGGTCGTCGAGCAGGCGACGCAGCGCGCGCGCCTCCGTGTACCACGCCAAGGCGAGCTCGCGCACTTGCGCTACTGCATCGAATAAAGCGCCGCGTGCCTGCTCGACGGCCGCAACAAACTCGATCCGCTTGCGCGGCACGCGGTCGTTTGCAAAGCAGGCGTGGCGGCATGCGATCTGCAACAAGGTATCGATCAGTGCTTCGCCACGCACGAACGGACTCGCGGCCAGAAGCAGTTGCGTGTCCGCGGCGAGCTGTTTGGCGAGATCGCGAAATTGCCGCTCGAGAAGATTGCGCGCGAGCTGCGTGGCACCGCTCAGGGTCTCGCGCGCGGCCTCCGCGGCCGACCAATGCAAGCTCACGGCCACCTGTGAACCCTGGGACCGAAGCCCCGGAAACACGGGGATCATGCCTGCATCGATGTCGAGCACAAGCTCGGTCGGCAATTCCTCGGCAGCGAAGGACTGCCACTCGCGCGGGTACCGCTCGCGCGCGAGTTCATCCAGCAGCGCAGCGGCTCGCGCCGCCGTTGCACGGCGCAAGGTCGCGAGCTCCCGCCCCTCGGCGAGCGTCCGACCCGCCTCGACCACGCGCAAGCGCGGCGTGAGATGGGCATCGATGGCCGCAACATCGAAGTGAATCAAGTGCGCGGGCAGGCCCTCATGCTCTTGCAGCCACGCCGCCAGACCAGCGATGCCGGCGGCGACCGCCGGCGCTTGCAGATAACGGCCGACCGTATCCGCGATCGGGATCAAACGACGCCGCGCCTCTTTGGGCAAAGTGCGCAGCAAGGCGTCGACGCGCGGTCGACGGAAGCCCGGGATGGCCGCATCGAGAGCGGCGCCGACGAGACGCGGTACGGCGAGCACCGGCAAGTGCAGGGTCGCGCCGTCATCCGGCTCGCCCGGGGTAAATCGATAAGTCACCGGGATGCGAACGCCATCGACCTCGACGCGCTCGGGAAACTGCGCCAAGGCCTGCGGATCCGGCGGCCGCGCGAACAGATTCGCGGGTGCCAAGACTAAGCCCTGCCGCTCCGCGCCCGACAGGTGCCGCGTAAAGTACTCGAGCCCCGCTGCGCTCGACACCTGCCGCGGCAAGGCCTCGTCATAAAAAGCCACCAAGGACTCCGCATCGACCAGTAAATCGCGCGTGCGCAAACGTTCCTCGACCTGTTCGGCAGCGCGGATGGCCGCATCGTTGGCGAGCAGCCACTCCGGCCGGCGCGCCAGGCGACCATGCACGAGCGCCTCGCGCGCGAAAATGCGGCGCGACTCCTCCGGCGCGATTGGGCCGTAGTTGACGCTGCGGTCGGCGCTCAAGATCAGCCCCAAAAACGTCGTGCGTTCGCGCGCGACGACCTCCTCGCGTGCCTCGCTCCAGTCAGGCTCAAGGTACTCACGCTGGATGAGCGGGCCCGCCGCCGACTCGATCCAAATCGGTTGGATCTCGGCGAGACTGCGCGCATAGATGCGCGAGGTCGCCACGATGTTGGCCGCCATGACCCATTTGGGCTTGCGGCGCCGGAGCGGCGAGCCCGGAAACAGGTGAAAGCGCACGCCACGCGTGCCGAGATAAACCCCGTCCTCGCCACGCACACCGATCATGGTATTGAATCCCGCGAGCAGGGATCGATGCACGGCCGTGTAGCTCGCCTTTTGCGAGCCCGCCACGATACCGAGATCGGCCGCGCGGTCCTTGACCTGCGAGTAGACGTTGTCCCATTCGGACAGGCGCAGCAAGGACAAACGTCGCTCGGTGCACCACCGCCTTAGGTCGCGCCGCGTACCCTCGCGGGCCGTGCGATAGGCGCGCCACAGCTTGATCATCCCGGAAAATTCGGAGCGGGGATCTTCGAACGACTGCGCCTCGTCCGACTCCTCGGCAGGCGCACCGGTCTGCGTGATGCGTGGATCCGGCACGCTCAAACCCGAGACTATCGCCAGGAGTTCCGCCTCGGCATGAAACCGCTGGCTTTCCAACAAGGCGCGCGCCAGCCGCGGATCGAGCGGCAGCCGCGCCATGGCCCGACCGCGACGCGTGATGCGACGCTCGGCATCGAGACCACCGAGTTCGTGCAGCAGCCGATACCCGTCGCCGCGCGCACGCGCGTCAGGCAGGTCCACGAACGGAAAATCCTCGGCTGCGCCCAAGCCGTCGGCCGCCAAGCGCAGCAGCAACGCCGCGAGATTCGTGCGCAGGATCTCCGGTTCCGTGAATTCGCTGCGCTCCTGGAACTCCTCCTCGCCATAGAGACGTATGCACAGTCCGGGTCCCACGCGACCGCAGCGACCCTTGCGCTGTTCCGCACTCGCGCGCGACACGGGCTCGATCGGCAGACGTTGCAGGCGAGTGCGCGGACTATAGCGACTGATGCGCGCAAGCCCCGAGTCGATGACCGCACGAATGCCGGGAACGGTGATCGAGGTTTCGGCGACATTGGTCGCGAGCACCACGCGGCGCCGCGCGCCGCGTTCGAAGATCCGGCGCTGTTGCTCCCACGAGAGGCGCGAATACAAGGGCAGCACCTCGAGATGCGTACCCACTTCGCGCTCCAGGAATTCACCGACGTCCTTGATTTCACGCTCGCCGGGCAGAAACACCAGCATGTCGCCGGCGCCGATCGCTCCGGGCTCGGCCTCGATCTCCCGCACGGCCTGCAGCACCGAGGTCGGCAGATCATCTTCGACGGGCGGCCGGTAGCGCACCTCGATCGGATAGGCGCGTCCGCTCACGGCAATTACGGGTGCAGCATCGAAGAACTGCGCTATGCGTTCGACGTCGAGCGTCGCCGAGGTCACGATCACTTTGAGATCCGGTCGTCGCGGCAGCAGGCGCTTCAGCACGCCGAGCAACAGGTCGACGTTGAGCGTGCGCTCGTGCGCCTCGTCGACGATCACGGTGTCGTAGCGCCGTAACAAGGGGTCGGCATGGATCTCGGCCAACAACAGACCATCGGTCATCAACACGAGGCGTGTCGCATCCGAGACCTGGTCGGCAAAGCGCACACGAAAGCCGACTGCTGCACCGAGGTTCTGAGACAGTTCGCCGGCGACCCGCGCCGCGAGCGCGCGCGCCGCGAGCCGTCGCGGCTGGGTGTGCGCAATGAGCCCCTCGATGCCGCGACCGAGCTCGAGAGCGTATTGGGGCAGCTGCGTGCTCTTACCGGAGCCCGTATCGCCGGCGACGATCAGCACGGGATGCTCGCGCAAGGCAGCCAGGATCTCTTCGCGTCGCGCCGTGATCGGCAGGTTCGGGTCATATTGGAACGACAAACTCGGGCCGGAGCGCCGCGCAAGCAGTCGGGCCGTCCGTTGTTGTTGCTGCGGGCTAGGCGAGGGGTTCATTCGCAGCGCTTCATTTCCTGCCAGAGTTCCTCTTGCGCGGGTAATTCGAGCTCCTCGAAGGCAAGGCCGCGTTCGCCGGCCAGACGCTCCATCCCGCGAAAGCGTCGCTCGAACTTGCGGTTCGCGGCTCGCAACGCCGACTCCGGATCGACGCCGAGCTTGCGCGCCAGATTCACGGCCGCAAACAACAGATCGCCCACCTCCTCGCTGACCTGCGGCGAGGGATCGGCGGCGGGATTGGCCGCGGCGGCTTCGCGTACCTCGGCGAGTTCCTCGGCCACCTTGTCGGCCGCGTGACTCGCGTAATCGAAATCGAAGCCGACGCGCGCGGCACGCTTGCTGAGCTTGTTCGCGCGCAGCAGTGCGGGCAAGCTCGGCGGTATGTCATCCAGCTGACTGATCGCGGCGACCGCGGCCTGCGATTCGCGCGCGGCACGGCGCTCGTCCGCCTTGATGTTCTCCCACGCGACCGTTTGCTCGGCCGCGGAGCCGACGGCCGGGAGCGCGCCGTCGGCCGCGAACAAATGCGGATGGCGGCGAATCAGTTTCGCACGAATCCCCGCAGCCACGGCCGCGAAATCGAAGCTGCCCTGCTCGGCGGCGATCTGCGCATGAAAGACTACCTGCAAGAGCAGATCCCCGAGCTCATCGCACAGCGCGGCAGACGTACCACTCTCGATCGCGGCGACGACTTCATAGGCTTCTTCCAAGACATAGGGAGCCAAAGACAGCGGCGTCTGCTCACGATCCCAGGGGCAGCCATCGGGCGCGCGCAGGCGCACCATGACGCGCAGCAACTCGTCCAGTTCGCGGCTCATGTGGCCGGCCCGCGCGTCGCCGAGAGCAGCCTGCGCAAGGTCATCAGCATGGCGGCCGTTGCGCCCCAGATCTGCCGGGATCCGACCGGAATTTCGACCGTCTCCAGGCTCAGATCGCCGAAGTGCCGCAGGCGCGGCCGGTGGTTGCGCCTATCGAACAAGAAGTTGAGCGGCACCTCGAACGCATCGTGCACCTCTTCGCTCGCGAGCCGCAAAGCATGGTCCGGTGCGACGAACCCGACGATCGGGGTCACGCGATAGCCGGTGACAATCAAATGGTCGGGCAAGTAGCCCGCAAACTCGATCTCGTCTGCTGTGAGACCGATCTCCTCCTGCGCTTCGCGCAGCGCCGCCGCCCAGGCATCGCGATCCTCCGACTCGATGCGGCCACCGGGAAAACTGATCTGTCCCGCATGATCGCGCAGAGTGGCGGCGCGCTCCGTCAACAGGACCGTCCAGCCGGTCTCGCGCATGATCAATGGAATCAAGACGGCTGCCGGCACGCACCGCTCCGGAATGGCGGCGCGTATTCGCACGCGCAGCTCGGGCGATGCGGTCTCGAGCCAGCCCATGTCCTCGTCCGGCGCGGATGCGCGCGCTGCCAGGCATTGTCGGATGGTCGTCGGCGTGGGCGCCCAATCACCCACGCCGGAGTCACGCGTTACCGCCGCCGTCATGCGCTCCACCGCGAGTCAGCAGCAGAGGATCGAGCAGCCGTTGCAGCTCCTCGCGGCCGATATCCGTCATCTCCACGGCAACGTCCAGGATGGGCCGGCCTTCGGCGTAAGCCTTCTTGGCAATGGCGGCACCGCGTGCGTAGCCGATGATCGGATTCAGGGCCGTAACGAGCATCGGATTGCGCACGAGCGCCGCCGCGAGGCCGGCCTCGTTGACCCGGAAGCCCGCAAGCGCATGATCGGCCAAATTCAGTGCGGCGATACTCAGCAATTCGATACTCTGCAGCAGGTCATAGGCCACCACCGGCAGCATGACATTCAGCTGAAAGTTGCCGGACTGACCCGCGATCGTGATCGTGGCGTCGTTGCCGATCACCTGGGCCGCGATCATCGTGACCGATTCGGGCACGACCGGATTGACCTTGCCGGGCATGATACTACTGCCGGGTTGCAGCACCGGCAGCGTCAACTCGGCGAGTCCGGCCATCGGACCGCTGTTCATCCAGCGCAGATCGTTGGCGATCTTCATGAGGCTCACGGCGACGACTTTCAACTGGCCGGACAGTTCGACTGCGGTGTCCTGGCAGGACAGCGCCTCGAAATAATTATTGCTGGCCTCGAACGCGATTCCGGTCCGTGCCGCCAGGCGCTCGGCGACCAGACGACCGAAGTCAGGCGGCGCATTGATGCCGGTACCGACCGCGGTGCCGCCCTGCGCCAGGAGGCACAAGCGCGGCAAGACTCCGCGCAAGCGCGCGCAGCCCCGCTCCACCTGCGTGCGCCAAGCCGACAGCTCCTGCGCGAATGTGAGCGGCGTGGCGTCCATTAAATGCGTGCGGCCGGTCTTGACGACCTCGGTCAACGCGGGGATTCGCGCATCGATCACCGTGCGCAAATGTTCGAGCGCCGGCAACAATCGCTCCTGAAGCTGCAAGGCGGCGGCGACGTGAATCGCGGTCGGAATCACGTCATTGCTGCTCTGCGCGCGATTGACGTGATCGTTTGGATGGACGCTGCGCCCCAAACTGCGCGCGGCCAAGGTGGCGATGACTTCATTGGCGTTCATATTGCTGCTCGTGCCGGAGCCAGTCTGGAATACATCGATCGGAAACTGCGCGTCATGCAGGCCATCGGCCACAGCGAGCGCAGCGGCCTGGATCGCGGTCACGATTTCCGGCGGCAATTCCCCGAGCTCACCGTTTACGCCGGCGGCGCAATACTTGATCAAGCCGAGCGCGCGCAGGAAACTGCGCGGCATGCGCAAGCCGCTGGCCGGGAAATTCTCGATGGCCCGTTGCGTTTGCGCGCCCCACAAAGCATCGCTCGGTACCTCGAGGGCGCCGAGACTGTCTGACTCGAGACGATAGCTTGCGGTGGTCATCGCAACTCGGCGGCACCTTACTGTAATATTCACGGATTCTAACACTGAGCGGCATCCTCCCCCATGTCCATGCATTCGATCGATGCCCTGTCTCCGCTCGACGGGCGCTACGCGAGCAAGCTCGGCGCCGTGCGCCTGCTGTTCAGCGAAGCCGGTCTGATGCGCGAACGAGCGCGCGTCGAGTGCGCGTGGCTGCTGGCGCTCGCCGGCGGCCCCGCGCGTGCCGTGTTTGCCGATCTTCCGGCCCCGGCCTTCGAGTGGTTGACCGCAATCGCGGTCGACCCGGAGGAAACCGACGTCGCGGCCATCAAAGCCATCGAGGCGCGCACCAACCACGACGTCAAGGCGGTCGAGTACTGGTTGCGCTCGCGTCTGAGCGCGCTCGGCGCATCGGGCGCGCAGCTGGAGTGGGTGCACTTTGGCTGCACGTCGGAAGACATCAACAACCTCGCCTACGCGCTGATGCTCAAAGCCGCCCGCAGCCAGGTGCTGACGCCGGCCCTCGACCGGCTCGGCGCACAGCTCGATCTCATGGCGGTGCGGCATGCCGACATCGGCATGCTGGGTCGCACCCACGGACAAACCGCGACACCGACGACGGTCGGCAAGGAACTGGCGAATGTGTCCGTCCGCCTCCAGACGCAGCAAGCCGGCCTCAGCCGGGTCGTGATTCTCGGCAAAATGAACGGCGCAGTCGGCAACTACAACGCGCATGTCGCGGCGTTGCCCGACGTCGACTGGCCAGCGTTCAGCCATGCGTTCATCACCTCGCTCGGTTTGCATGCCAACGCCTACACGACTCAAATCGAGCCGCACGATTGGATTGCCGAGTACTGCCACGCACTGTTGCGCGCGAACACGGTTTCGATCGATCTCGCTCGCGATATGTGGGGCTACATTTCGCTTGGCTATTTTCGGCAGCGACCGGTCGAGGGCGAGGTCGGCTCCTCGACGATGCCGCACAAGATCAATCCCATCGACTTCGAGAACGCGGAGGGCAATCTGGGGTTGGCCAATGCGCTGCTCGCGCATTTCGCCGAGAAGCTGCCGCTATCCCGCTGGCAGCGCGACCTGACGGATTCGACCGTGCTGCGCAATCTCGGCGTCGCCATCGGCCACAGTGTGCTCGGCCTGCAGTCCCTGTTTGCCGGCCTGCAGAAACTCGATCTCGATGTAATGCGGGTCGCCGCGGACTTGAACGGCGCCTGGGAAGTGCTTGGCGAGGCGGTACAAACCGTGATGCGCGCGCATGGGCTGCCGGACGCCTACGACCAATTGAAGGCGTTTACGCGCGGGCGTCCGATCGATAAGGCCGCCATGCAGGAGTTCATCGAAACCTTGGCGCTGCCCAGGCGGGAAAAGGAGCGCTTATTGCACTTGGAACCCGCCACTTATCTGGGTCTGGCGGCGGAATTGGCGCGCCGCGCGCGGAAAACGTGACGCACTTGGCACGAGCAATCCTTGCTCCGACGGTAGGATGGCAGCCAAAGCTCGCGGGTCAGGATTTTCCCCGCTCATACCGAACGAGGCGCACTGGACATGGCGGGAAGCAGCGAACAACCGACAAAGCCTGTCATGGACAATGGTCCGGCGGTCGGCGGGGATTTATCGACCGGAACCCGCACGATTTTGAGCACGATGCCGGAAGTGCGCGACGCCAGCCTCAAAGTCGCCAAGTCCGCGCAGCGCTTGTTGTCCATCTTCACGCCTGACCTCGAACCCCTGATTTACGGCGAAGAAGCGTTCCTCGAGGCGATCAAACGGCTCGTATTGGCGCGTTCCTACGCCAAAGTCCGCGTCTTGTTGGCAGACCCCTCGCGCGCAATCGTCGACAACAATCGCTTTCTCGCGCTCGCGCGCCGGCTCACCAGCTGCATCGATTTGCGCGCCATGAGCCCCGATTATCCCGCCAATGCGGGTGCTTTCATCATCGCCGACGACAAGGCGCTCGTTTATCGCCTGCAGATCGACCGCTGGGACGGTATCTCGGACATGAACGATCCGGCCGTCGTGCGCCGCTATCTGAACTTCTTCGACGAAGTTTGGAACACGAGCATGCAAGAATCGCAAATGCGGCAAATGTTGATGTGATGTTCTGATCCGTCCGGGCCGGCCGGTATAATCGCCGTATGCCTGGAATCCTTCCCTCCCCCGCCTCGGCCGGCACGATCATCGTCGGCATTTCCGGCGGCGTCGATTCAGGCGTCGCAGCGCTGCTGCTCAAGCAGTCCGGCTATGACGTCCAAGGGCTGTTCATGTCCAACTGGGAAGACGATGACGACGCCTATTGCACGACGGCGAGCGACTTCCAGGATGCGCGGCGCGTTTGCGAAATGCTCTCGATCCCGCTGCACCGGGTCAGTTTTGCGGCCGAATACCGCGAGCGCGTGTTTGCCCACTTCGTGCGTGAATACGCGGCCGGACGGACTCCCAACCCGGATGTCCTGTGCAACCGGGAAATCAAATTCGGTGTCTGCCTCGACTACATGCACCGCCTCGGCGCCGCATGGATCGCCACGGGACATTACGCGCGCGTGACACGCAGTGCGGGCGCCGTAGAATTGCGCAAGGCCGCCGATAAAGCCAAAGACCAAAGCTACTTCTTGCATGGCGTGCTGCCCGACGCCCTGGCGCAGACCGTGTTCCCGCTCGGCGATCTGCGCAAGGAGGAGGTGCGGCAACTGGCGCATCGCGCCGGATTGCCGGTGTTCGACAAGCCCGACAGCACGGGCATCTGTTTCATCGGCGAGCGGCCGTTTGCCGATTTCCTGAGCCGCTACGTGCATACGCAGCCGGGACCGATAGAGGATGAACACGGACAGGTCATCGGTGAGCACCGAGGCCTCGCGTTCTACACGCTCGGGCAGCGGTCCGGTCTTGGCATAGGCGGTCGTGCCGGAGCCGCGGCGGCGCCCTGGTACGTCGCCGGAAAGGACACAGGGCGCAACGCGCTGATCGTCGTCCAAGACCAGGATCATCCGCTCTTGCTGTCGACGAGTTTCACGGTCACGGACGTGCATTGGCTCAGTGAACCGTCGGTCGCGGACGGCTTCGAATGCGGCGTCAAGACCCGCTATCGACAGCCCGATCTCGCCTGCCGCGTGTTTGCGCTGAACGATCAGCGGCTGCGCGTCGAACTGAATCTGCCCGCGCGGGCGGTGACCCCAGGCCAATATGCGGTGCTGTATTCCGGCGAGCGCTGCCTTGGCGGCGGCGTGATCGCTTACAATTGAGCCATTTCGGCGGAGGGTTTTCTGATGACTGACAGCCAAGCGCGGACCAAGCTTCAGGTTGGAGCACGCGAATACACGATTTTGAGTCTACCCTCCCTGCGCGACCCGCGGGTCGACCGACTGCCGTATTCGCTCAAGATCCTGTTGGAAAATCTGTTGCGTTTCGAGGACGGCGTCAACGTCACGAAGCGCGACATCGAGGCGCTGCTGGCATGGAACCCGACCGCCGCGCCTCAACACGAAATCGCCTTCACGCCGGCCCGGGTCATCATGCAGGACTTCACGGGAGTGCCCTGCATCGTCGATCTGGCCGCGATGCGTGAGGCGATCGTGAAACTCGGCGGAGATCCGCAGCGCGTCAATCCGCTCGCGCCCGCGGAACTGGTCATCGACCATTCCGTGCAAGTCGACGAATACGGCGCCGCCGATTCGCTCGCGCATAACAACGCGATCGAGTTCCAGCGCAATGGCGAACGCTATATGTTCCTGCGTTGGGGCCAGACGGCTTTCAGCAACTTCCAAGTCGTGCCGCCCAACACGGGCATCGTGCACCAGGTCAATATCGAACGGTTGGCCCGTGTGGTGTTCACCGACACTGCCGGCGCCGCGCCGCTTGCCTATCCCGATACCCTGGTCGGCACCGATTCGCATACGACGATGGTCAACGGACTCGGCGTGCTCGGCTGGGGAGTCGGCGGTATCGAAGCCGAAGCCGCCATGCTGGGCCAGCCCGTCACGATGCTGATTCCGCAAGTCATCGGCGTGGAACTCACGGGCGGCTTGCCGGCCGGGACGACCGCGACCGATCTCGTGCTCACGGTCACGGAGGTCTTGCGTAAGATCGGCGTCGTCGACAAGTTCGTGGAATTCTTCGGTGACGGGCTCAAGGGACTGCCGCTCGCGGATCGCGCGACGATCGCGAACATGTCCCCGGAGTTCGGCTCGACCTGCGCGATTTTTCCGATCGACGAGGAAACCCTTCGCTATCTGCAACTGACGGGACGCCCGGCCGAGCAAGTGGCTCTGGTCGAGGCCTATGCCCGTGCGCAGGGCTTGTGGCGCATCGACGGCGCGCCGGCGGCCGCCTACACCCAAATCGTGCGCCTGGATTTGTCCACGATAGAACCCTCGTTGGCCGGCCCCAAGCGGCCGCAGGATCGCGTACCCCTGCACTCCGCCAAATCTGCGTATCGCGCCAGCGCGCAGAAGATGTCCGAAGAGCGCAAGCTGAAGAATCCGCTCGCCACCGGGAAGGCGACCGTCACGGATCTGGGTGCGCCCTTCGACGTTCAAGACGGGGCCGTCTTGATCGCGGCGATCACGAGCTGTACGAATACCTCGAACCCAGCGGTATTGATCGCGGCGGGACTTCTGGCCCGCAACGCGCGTGCGCGCGGCCTCAAAACCAAGCCCTGGGTCAAGACGTCGCTCGCGCCCGGCTCGCGCGTGGTCACGGACTATCTCGCGAAGGCCGGACTGCTGCCCGACCTCGAAGCGCTGGGCTTCTACACCGTGGGCTACGGTTGCACGACCTGTATCGGCAATTCCGGCCCCCTGAAGCCGGAGATCTCGGACGCGGTGCGCAGCGGCGATGTGATTGCCTGCTCGGTGTTGTCCGGCAATCGCAATTTCGAAGGCCGCGTCCACCCGGAAATTAAAATGAATTTCCTGGCTTCGCCGCCACTCGTGGTCGCTTACGCCTTGGCCGGGAGCCTGGATATCGATATCACGCGCGAGCCTCTGGGCCTCGACTCCGCGGGTCGCCCGGTACTGCTTGCCGATATCTGGCCGTCGGCAGCCGATGTCGCGGCGGCATCCGCGGCCTCGGTCGATTCGGCGATGTTCATCAAGGGCTACGCCAACGTGTTCTTGGGCGATCCGAACTGGCGCGACATCAAGACACCCGCAGGTAAGATCTATGCCTGGGACGAAAAGTCCACATACGTCAAAAATCCGCCTTATTTTGACGGCATGACCATGACGCCCGGCGCCATTGGCGACATCCACGGCGCCCGGGCACTCGCCGTGCTTGGCGATTCGGTCACGACCGATCACATTTCGCCCGCGGGGAATATCGCGAAGTCGAGCGCGGCAGCGAAATACCTGATCGGGCAAGGCGTGCAGGCTGCGGACTTCAACTCCTACGGTGCGCGTCGCGGCAATCATGAGGTCATGATGCGCGGCACGTTCGCGAACATCCGGCTGCGGAATCTGCTGTTACCGGGCACCGAAGGCAGTGTCACGCTGCACATTCCGAGCGGCGAGCAACTCTCGATCTTCGATGCGGCCATGCGTTACAAGTCGAGCGGCACTCCACTCGTGATCCTCGCCGGCAAGGAATACGGCACGGGCAGCTCGCGCGACTGGGCGGCCAAGGGCACGATGCTGCTCGGAGTCAAAGCCGTGATCGCCGAGAGTTTCGAGCGCATCCATCGCTCGAACCTGATCGGCATGGGAGTCTTACCCTTGCAGTTCCTCGCCGGGGAAAACGCGCAAAGCCTCGGCTTGACCGGCAAGGAAACTTTTGCGGTGGTCGGCCTCGAGCGTGGTGCGGCGAAAACCGTCAAGGTCATCGCGACCGGCGATGATGGCCGTTCGACTAGTTTCGACGTGCGCTTGCGCATCGATACGCCAAAGGAATTGGAGTACTACCAGCATGGCGGAATACTGCATTACGTGTTGCGGCAGCTCGCACAAGCGGGGAAAGCGGCCTGATGAGTAAGCGCCTGACCAGGGCTTTGTGTTGTCAGCAAGGGTGCCTGGGTGTCTCAACTGGTTCTGGCGGAGACGATCCGGGTTCGCGGATCGTCTCGTATTGGGGATTGCAATAAAGGCTGGTCATCGTCAGGTCGGCACGTTTAACTGTCACTTTTCCAAATTAGATTCGGTCGAGCGCAGCAGCAGTCTCATTTCGCAGCGCTGAGACTGCCCGCCTCCACGAGCACCATCTTGCTGGGGTCCAGGTGCGCCTTGATCGCCGCGTTGACTTGGCTGACCGTCAGGGCGTCGACCGCCTTCGGATAAGCATCCAACCAATTCAAGTCATAGCCACGTTGCAGGTTCGAGAGGATAGTCGTGGCAAGGCCGCCGGTCGTGGAGAGGCCGACCTCATACCCGCCAATGATCCCGCGCTTGCGTTGCGAGAGTTCCTTGTCGGTGACCCCGTTTTGCCACCAGGCTTGCAGCTCGCGTCGGCTCGCCGCGACCCCTTTGGACAGCAGCGACGGCGCAAAGCTCGCCGATAACTGCCAGGCGCCGCCCACGAGCGTATCGTCGACGATCCCGGCCCCGATATCGTAGGTCAAACCTTCCTTGTCGCGCACGGTCGCCATCAAGCGCCCCGTGAAGCCTCGCCCGAGAATCGCCGTGCCGACTTGCAAGGCCAGGGAGTCGGGATCTTTGTGGCGCAAGCCTGTCGCCTGACCGAGCAGCACCGAGACGCTGGTCTTGTCCGCGAGCGGAATCTTGATTTCGTTCGGCCCCGCCGGCGCTGCGCCCGGTGCCGAAGTCAAGTAGTCATGGCCACCGGTCCAGCCGGCAAAGGCCTTGGCGATTTCGGTGCGGGCTGTGTCCATCGAGACATCGCCCACGACGACCAGGGTAAAATGAGCCGGCCCATAGTTCTGGGCATGGAAGGCCTTGACCTCGTCCAGCGTCGCGACCTTCGCGGCAGCGATGAACTCCTCGAGCGTATGCGGCCGATTGGGATCTCCCGGGGCGAACACCGCCCGTGAAAATGCCTCTTGGGCACGGGCGCCGGTATTTTGCAGAGACGACTCGACCGCACCGATGAACTGCTGTTTGGCCTTGTTGAATTCCGCGGCGCTGAACGCGGGCGTGCGCAATTCGTCGGCGATCAAGCCGATTACCAACGGCAGGTCCTTCTTGAGAAACTTGGCGCGCACTTCGAGTGACTGCGGTCCGGCGCCGAAGGAGATTTCGGCGCCCACGCTCTCGAGCTGCCGCGCGATGGCAAACTGGTCGAGGTTACGCGTACCCCGATCGAGCATCATGCTCGTCAGCGTGGGAACGGCCGCATTGCCGGTACCGGCGAATGCATCGCCCGCCGGTAGCGCGCCGACCACGACCACGACGTCCTTGACCTCCGTGTGGTAAGTCACGACATCGATTCCGGCCACCCGTTCCCGCTGCGCGTGCTCGACCATATCGGCAGACGCGCAAAACGCGCTCAACGACAAAGCCAACATCAATATCAATCTATTCACGGGCCGTGCTCCGCGCCGCTCGCGACCGGTACGTACCAGCCGGTCGTGCTCTGATTCTCATCGAAATACTTCCTTGCGACGCGTTGTACGTCGGCTGCAGTCACATGCTCCACGGCCTCGGGGAAGCGCACGTAGAGGGTCCAGTCCCCGATAGCGATCCATTCGTTCAGCTCGCTCGCGACAGCGGCCGTGCCGTCGCGTCGATAGGCGTCGGCCGCGAGATATTGCTGTTTGACGCGCTCGATCTCCTCGTTGGTCACGCCATCGGCCCTGATCTTGTCGAGTTCCGCGAGCAGGGACTTCTCAACTTGGGCATGCGTCGCGCCCGGCGCCAACTGCGCATACAGGGTATGCAGGGACAAGTCGCGATGCAGATCGGTGCCTGAAGCCGCGGCCAGCGCGAGCCCCTGGTCGACGAGCGCGCGATACAGTCTCGCGCTCTTGCCCGAGCTCAAGATCGCGTCGAGCATTTCCAGAGCCGGTTGATCGGCGTCGATGCCGATCGGCACTTTGTGCGCGATCACCACGGTCCCGAGTTCGCCGGGCATCTCGATCGTGACGCGACGCGGACCCACTTGCGCAGGCTCCTCGGTGTAGAGTTCCGGAATCGGCGCCGGGGAATGCGGGTAAACACCGTAGTACTTGCGGATCAGCTGCAGCGTGGCCGCGACATCGAAGTCACCGACAACGGTCACGGTCGCGTTATTGGGCCAATAAAAGGTGTCGTAGAAGCCGCGCAGTCGCTCGATCGGGACATGCTCAATGTCGCTCAACCAGCCGATCGTGGGATGGTGATACGGTAATGCCACGTAAGCCGCAGCAGTAACCGCCTCGAGCAGCAAATTGTCGGGATCGTTCTTGCCGCGCTCGTACTCGTTGCGCACGACCGTCATCTCAGCCTGACGATCGGACTCGCGCAGCAGGAGTCTGCGCATGCGATCCGCCTCGATCGCAATGTATCCTTCGAGGCTGTCGCGTCCGACGGTAGCGAAATAGTTGGTACGATCGACCGAGGTGCTCGCGTTGTACTGGCCGCCGACGCGTTCGAGATACTGTTTGACGCTGTTGCCTTTCGCGTCGTTATAGCCCTCGCTGCCCTTGAACATCATGTGTTCCAGAATATGGGTCGCACCGGTCGTGCCGGTAACCTCGTTGCGCGAGCCGACTCGATAAGTGACTTGAAACGTCACGACCGGCGCGGAATGGTCCGGCGCCAGCAGGATAGTGAGTCCATTGCTGGTCAACTGATATTCGGAAATACCTCCGACGGACTTGACGAAAGTGAAGCCGTCCGCGACTACGGGCGCCGGCACCGCTGGGCCGGGCGTGGCCGGTGCAGCGAGCGCAAGCGAGCAACCGAACAGCAATACAAAACAACTGGCGACTAGACGGCCTGGCAAGGTCGTGCGCACGCTGGATACCATGACATCTCCGCAAGAACGAGACCGGCGAAAATACCATAGGACCCTTCAAGCCGCAGTGCTTTCCACCTCATAGGTCCAAACCCTGAACGAGGACAGCCAGTTCGGCCCAAAGGTCATCGTCATCGCGACGTCCACGGCATCGCGGCCGCGGGCGATCAGGATGCGTCCGATGCGCCTCTGGTTATTGCGTGGATCGAACGTATGCCAGGCGCCGCCGATGTAGGCCTCGAGCCAGCCCGCAAAATCCATGGGCGCATCCATGGGCGGCACACCGATATCGCCCAAATAGCCCGTGCAATAGCGCGCCGGAATGTTCAGGCTGCGACAAAAGGAAATCGCAAGGTGCGCATAGTCGCGGCAAACGCCGGTGCGTTCATTGAACACTTCCCAAGCCGTCTTGGTCGGGCGCGCGGCTTGGTAGTCGAAACGAATGTGGCGGTGAACGAAGTTGCAGATTGCTTCGACTCGTGACCAGCCGGGTTGCACGCCGCCGAATAGATCCCAGGCGATCGGGCCCAGGTGTTCGGTTTCGCAATACCGGCTCGCCAAGAGATAGACCAAGGTGTCATCCGGCAACTCCTCGACCGGGTGCTCGGCCGCATGCGGAAACATCGGCTCGGCAAGTCCATTGTCCTGGATCAGTGCGTTCGTGCTGATCGAAAACGCACCGGCCGGCGCCACGAGGCGAGTGCACCAGTTACCGGTACCGTCGCGATACATCGTGCGCGGCACGTTGGGTTCGGTCACGATTTGATCGGTTTCGAGCAGATCCCCGCTACGCGAATAGTGCACGTTCAGATTGAGGATCATCGGCGTGGGTTGGGGCAACTGGTAACCCAGTTCGTAACCGATTCGAATGAGCATATGGCGAAGTCCCGACGGGTTCGCGGCACTATGCCAGCGGCGATCGCACTGCCCCAATCGGTATCGACCGACAAGCCGCGTAGGGGAACTCCTACGCGGCCCCCCGCCGGAAGTCGCTCCCTTTGATAACCTAGCGCCCTATGACGACCAAGCACCCACAGCAGCTCACCGTGTTCGATCTAGACGGCACGCTGACGTGGCATGACACCTTATTGCCCTTCCTTGCCGGATACGTGGCACGCCACCCAGTGAAACTGTTGCGCCTATGGCGCCTGCCGACCGCGTTGCTGCGCTTCGGGCTCGGGGCACGAGATCGGGGGGTCCTCAAGTCACGGGTCATTACGATGGTCATGGGCGGCGATACGCGCCAGAACATCGACGACTGGGCCCGTGAGTTCGTGGCGGCCATGCATGGCCGCGGACTGTTTCGTCCCGCGGCACTCGCGGCCCTGGCCGCGCATCGCCGCAGCGGCGATTTGCTGGTGCTGTTATCGGCAAGCCCGGATCTGTACGTGCCGCGTATCGGCACCCTGCTGGGCTTCGATTTGACCGTGTGCACCGAGATCCGCTGGCTGGGTGATCGGCTCGAGGGTGAGCTCAGCAGCTTGAACCGGCACGGCGATGAGAAGCGCCGCGTACTGGACGAGTTGCGCGCGCGCTATCCGGATCTATCGATCGCGGCCTACGGCAACAGCGCGTCCGATCTGCCGCATTTATGCACCGCCACACATCCCCTGCTCGTCAATGGCAACTCGGCCGCACGCCGCGAAGCCGCGGCGAAGGGCGTTCCCGTCGCCGACTGGCGCTGAATTCCTAGCGCCGCACGGCGCTCAGCACATCGTGCAATTTGAGCATCAGGCGCTCGGTCGTATTCCAGTCAATGCAGGGATCCGTGATTGAAACGCCGTATTCGAGCGTCGCAAGATCCTTCGGGATCGCCTGACTCCCGGCGCGCAGGTGACTCTCGAGCATGAGCCCGACGATCGAGGCATTACCGCCCTGAATCTGGGTTGCGAGACTCTCGGCGACCAGCGGCTGCATGCTCGGGTCCTTGTTGGAATTCCCGTGGCTGCAATCGACGACGATGTTTGGCGGCAGCCCGGCCGACTCCAGCTCCCGTTCGGCGACTGCGATACTCACGGCATCGTAGTTGGAGCGGCCGCCGCCGCCGCGCAACACCAGATGCGCATGCGCATTGCCGCGCGTGCGAAACACGGCAGACTGTCCCTGTTGCGTGATGCCGAGAAAATGATGTGGACGCCGCACGGATTGCAGCGCATTGATCGATGTCGCGAGGCCGCCGTCCGTGCCGTTCTTGAACCCCACGGGACTCGACAAACCGCTGGCCATTTCCCGATGCGTCTGCGACTCCGTGGTCCGCGCACCGATCGCCGTCCAGGTGATCAGCTCGGACAAGTATTGCGGCATGATGGGGTCTAGCGCTTCCGTTCCCGCCGGCAGACCGAGCTCGGCGATGTACAACAGCAGCTCCCGTGCGAGCAAAATTCCTTTCTCGATCTGAAACGAATCATCCATATCGGGATCGTTGATGAGCCCTTTCCAACCGACCGTGGTACGCGGCTTCTCGAAGTACACGCGCATGATCGGAACGATGGTCGACTCGACCCGCGCAGCGAGTTCCTTGAGCCTGCCGGCGTATTCGCGCGCCGCGACCACGTCATGGATGGAGCAAGGCCCCACGACGACGAACAGACGCCGATCCTGCCGGTCGAGAATTGCGCGCACGATCTGCCGGAACCTGAACACGGTATTGGCGGCCCTTTGCGTGAGCGGCAGGCGCCGCTTGACGTCCTCCGGCGTGGCCAATAGGTCGCTGGAAAGAACGTTGACGTTCTGTAATTGGTCTTGAATGTTCACGGGACTGCCGAGCCTACATGGATGTTCTGATGGTCCAAAGCTCGGGGAAAAACTTCAGTTCCAAGGCCTTGGTCAAATACGTGACGCCGCCCGTGCCGCCCGTGCCGCGTTTGAAGCCGATGATGCGCTCCACGGTCTTGACGTGCGCGAAGCGCCACAGTTGAAATTTATAGTCGAGATCCACCAGATGTTCCGCGAGCTGGTAGAGATCCCACTCTTTTTCAGCATTGTGATAAACACTGAGCCAGGCGGCCGCAACCTGTTTGCTGGCGCGATAGGGCTGCGTAAAGTCGCGATCGATCGACTCGGCGGGCAGATTGAAGCCGCGCCGATTCAGCAATTGCAAAACTTCGTCGTAGAGACTCGGCGCCCGCAGCGCGCGCTCGAGCTTTGCGTAGCTCTCCGGATCGTTCTCGAAGACTTTGATCATCCCCGAGTTCTTGTTGCCGATCAGAAATTCGAGCAGTCGATACTGCGCGGACTGAAACCCCGAGGACTTGCCGAGCGCATTGCGAAAGGCCGAGTAGTCGGACGGCGTGATCGTCGCCAGCACGTCCCAGGACTGCAGCAATTGCTGTTGAATCGTCGACACCCGGGTCAGCATCTTGAACGTCGGACCCAGATCGTCACGGCGCACGCACTCGACCGTCGCCGAGAGCTCGTGCAGGCACAACTTCATCCAGAGCTCCGAGACCTGGTGAATCATGATAAACAGCATTTCGTCGTGGTGGTACGACAGGGGCGTCTGCGCGCCCAGCAGTTTGTCCAGGTGCAGATACTGGCCGTAGCTCAAGGCCTCGGTCAGATCCCAGTGCACCTCCTCGTCGCTCAAATCGACGAAAGGGGACATTCGCGTCACGGGCTCGTTCATGGCTCAGGTCTTGAAGACCCAGTCCGGCACGGTGCGCCAACCCGACAGGAGTTCCCGATCCAGGCGCTGATAGTCCGGCTCGAGCCTCTCGACGAGGTGCCAGAATTTAGGCGAATGATTCATGTGCTTGAGATGCGCCAATTCATGCACGTAGAGATAACGGACGACCTCGGCGCGCTGGAACAGCAGGGAACAATTCAAGCTGACCGTGCCGCGCGTCGAGCAACTGCCCCAGCGCGTGCGTTGGCAGCGGATCGACACGCGCGTGACCGGGAACGACAACTGCGTGGCCAGCGACAAGAGGCCGGGCACGAGGCGCTGTGCGGCGGCCGCTTTCAGCCAGGCGCGCAGTTTCGCGCGTGCATCGCGCTCCGTGGGCGCCTGCAGCAACAGGCGATTGCCGCTCACGCGCAAATTAGTGCGCGCCGCGGACTGCCAGTCCACGTGGAAGCACTCGCCGGTCGCAAGAAAGTCGATGACGCGCGGAACGGGATCGGCGGCTACGACGATACTCTGCATGGCGGCGACCTTGCGATCGATCCACGGTGTGAAGCGCTGCACGAAGTCGCGCACCGACTTGGCGGTAACGCCCTCGGGCACGACGATCTCGACACGACCACCCACGTGCACACGCGCAGTCAGGCGTCTTGCCCGGGCGCTCACGCGGACCGCGAAATCGTCGCCGGGGCCGCGCGCCTCGAACAAGGAAAGCTGATTGCCGGAATTCTTCATGTCGCGCTTAATAATAGCATCTTCACGCGCAGCCACGGCGCCGGGAGATTATGTGTACCTCAACGCGTCACGAGCGCCGCCAGTTCCCGCTGCGCGTCGCGATAGTCGGGTGCCGCAAGCAGCGCCTTCTCGATCCAATTGCGGGCGGAGAGCACATCACCGCGTCGCGCATACTCGCGTCCGAGCGCCAAGTACGCGTCCGCATGACCCCAGCCCGGGGAATCCACGCTGGTCGCGGAGGCTTTTTCAAAAGCTTCGGCCGCACGCTGCAACTCGGCCAGCGCCTTGGCATGCTCGGGCGAGCCGGGCTTCGCGGCGGCAAGGTCCCGACTCGCACGCAGCAACAGCACGCGCGGATTGAGCGGCGCCAGCTTGTAGGCGCTCGCGAGTCGATCGGCCGCCTGCGAGCGCAGGAGAACCCCCTGGACCTTGCGGAACTTCGACAAATCGCCCATGCAGGCCGACTCGATCACGAGCGCCTCGACCGCCTGCGTGGGATCGTCCGTGACCGGCTTGATTTGACTCAAACAGTCCGCGAGCGCGTCCTCGGCGGCTCGCGGACTCTTATCCGCCGCGATCTCGGCAAAGCGATAGTCGGCATGCGCGAGATGGTAATGCAGGGACAGATCGCTCGAGTCGTCCTTGACCTGTGCAGCGAGCGTCTGCTTCAGATCACGGAGCTGATTGAGATCCTGGGTCTGATAGGCGTACAAAATCTGGGCCTGCAAGTCGCCGCCGAACTGTGCCCCACAGGGCAAGGCGATGAGGGCGAGCGGCAACGCCGCCAATGCGCTGACTTTGATCATGGTGAGCGTCCCCCTTGGTTTACCGCTCCTGCACAGGTTTACAATGAGGGTGATGACCATACCACAAACACCCTTGCAATCTTGAGCCCCGAACTGATCGACATCGGCGCGAATTTGACCCATGAGAGCTTCGCGGATGACCTGGACGAGGTGCTGGCGCGCGCGCGCGCGGCCGGTGTCGTGCATCAAGTCATCACCGGCGCAGACTTGTCGAGTTCACGCCGCGCGCATGAATTGGTCGCCGGCGACCGCGCATATTTGTCCAGTACGGCGGGCGTCCACCCACATTACGCGGCCGGCTTCGACCGCGCCATGCAACCCGAATTTCTCGAGCTGCTCGCGCGCCCCGGGGTCGTTGCCGTCGGTGAGTGCGGCCTCGATTATCACCGCGACCTGTCGCCGCGCGCGGCACAGCGCAGCGCCTTCATCGCTCAGTTGGAGATGGCGGTCGCAACGCGCTTGCCTGTTTTTCTCCATCAGCGCGACGCGCACGGCGACTTCACCGCAATCATGAGCGACTATGCACCGCGCCTCGCCGGCGCGATCGCGCACTGCTTTACGGGCGGGCCCGGCGATGCGGAGGCCTATTTGTCGCTGGGACTCTTCCTAGGCGTGACGGGTTGGGTCTGCGACGAACGGCGCGGCTCGGAATTGCGTCAGGCCGTGCCGCTGATACCCGCGGATCGTCTCATGCTCGAAACCGATGCGCCCTATCTGCTGCCACGCAACCTCGTGCCAAAGCCCTCGTCCCGACGCAACGAGCCCGCTCATCTGGCGCATATTGCCGGCGTGGTCGCGGACTTGCGCGCCGAACCCCGGGACCTCTTGGCGAGTTCGACGAGCGCGAACGCACGACGATTCTTTCGCCTATAAATTGGTGAAACTGTGCGGACTCGGACGCAGCTGCTTGCACATTGCGTTCCATGCCTCGAGCACCTCGGGATACGTCGCAGGGTCTTTCATCGAGGCATCGACGACCGGGAATTCGACCTCGATGCTGTCCAGCATGAGCACCCACTTCGGGATGCCCTTCGTGAACTTTGCGACATTGGAGAACAGCAGCCGGCCCTCGACCGGCAACTCGCCCACGAGTGCCTTCACGGCGGCGATGCGATCGTAGAGCGCCGGCTGGGGATTCTCGAAGGTGAAACGGCGGCCGCGCGCCATGACCGTCCACTCGCTCATTTGATCGCCGCCGAAAATGACTCCCGCGACGCGGCGCGTATCGAGCACGAGCAAGCCGCGCGGCGTCAGCAGCAAGTGATCGACGTGAAAATAGCCGCCCATGCCGTCCGGAACCAGCATCTGGTGAACCGCCTCGAAGGAGATTCTTGCCAAGCGCTGCAATAGCGCACGCCGACGGGAGCGCCGGCGATACCAGCGGCTCGCGACGGCGGCAGCGAGCCCGAGCAGCACGCAAGCCGCTGCCGCCCATAGCCAGCGAGTTGCGATGGGCAAGTCCGTCATTCGATGGCCGCCGCCAGCGACGGCAGCGTCGCTGCAATATCGGTCAGCTGCTGGGGCAGGCTCAGCAAATGAGCCAGGCTCGAAGGCACCTCGATGCGCGTGCCGATCAAAGGCTCGACGATCTCGTTGAATTTTGCCGGGTGGGCGGTCGCAACCAATACCCAGGGTCGCGCGCGACGTTCCGCTACCGGCAGGCGGCTGTAGATTTCCGCGGCTGTGGCGGTATGCGGACACCATATCCGCCCGTAGCGCTCATAGTCGCCGCGGATACGCGCCTGAATTGCGGCATCATCGACCACGTCGGCAGTCACTTGCGCGCGCAAGGCCCCAAGCGTCGGATACAAAGCGCGCAGGCGTTCCATATTGCTCGGATTGCCGACATCCATGGCCGATGCCAAGGTAGCGACGCTATGCCTCGGCTGCCAGTTGCCGGTCGCCAAAAAATCGGGCACCGTGCGATTGCTGTTGTGAGCGAGCACGATGCGCTCGATGGGCAGGCCGAGTGCGCGCGCCCAGACCGCGGCGAATGCATTGCCGAGGTTCCCCGCCGGGATGATGTACGAGGCCGGCTTGCCGGTGCGTCGCTGCACATCGAGACTTGAAGCCACGTAATAGGTCATCTGCGGCAGCAAACGGCCGATGTTGATACTGTTCGCGGAGCTGAAGCGATGGCGCAGGTTCAAACCGGCATCGACGAACGCCTCCTTGACGAGCCTCTGACAGTCGTCGAACGTGCCGTCGACACGCAAGGAACGCACATTGTCGCCCCAGCAGGTCAGCTGCTGCTCCTGGCGCGGACTCACCAGGCCTTTGGGATAGAGAATCACGATCCGCACCCAGGGACGACGATGAAACGCGGCCGCAACCGCGCCGCCGGTATCGCCGGAAGTCGCGACCAGAATCGTGAGCGGCCGTGTGGCCGCGCCCTCGAGCTCTTGCAGGCTCTCAGCGAGGAAGCGTGCGCCAAAATCCTTGAATGCAGCGGTCGGGCCATGGAACAGCTCAAGTGCGAACAAGGCCTCGTCCGAGGTACCGATGCCAGTTGTGGGCGCATCGATGTCGAGCGCCGCGGCCGTGATGCGACCAAGTGCCGGCAGCAGTTGGTCGCCCGCAAAGAATCCGCGCAGGGCGACGCCGGCAAGGTCCGCGAGTCGCGACCGAGCTTCGAGCTCCCGGCGATCGACGCTGGGCAACTGCGCTGGCACGTACAGGCCACCATCGGGCGCCAGTCCCCGCGTGATTGCCTGACTGAGCGCAACGGCCGGAGCCGTTCCCCGGGTGCTGATGAACGCCGGAGCCGGCGTCAAGCCTGCACCACGCGCGCACCGTAGTTTTCGATGGTCGATATCCAGTGATCGGCCGCCAGCCCGTGTTCGGCGAAGGCCGCCACCATGGCGCCGCGAACCGCCTCGGCATACTGGATCTCCGCCCAGGCAAACACCGTCGGCCCCGCGCCGGAGATCGAGCAGCCGAGCGCGCCGGCGGACATCGCGCCGCGCTTGACGTCCTTGAATCCCGGGATCAGCTGGTAACGCTGCGGCTCGATGACCACATCGTCGAAGGATTCGCGAATCATATCCAGATCGTTCGAATAGCAGCCGCTGATGAACCCGGCGAGATTCGCGGTCTGCCACACAAAATCCGAGCGCGTCACATCGGTCTTCAGAATCGCGCGCGCCTCGCGCGTACCGAGATGCATGTGCGGATGGATCAGCACGCAACGCAGAGACGCAGGGACCGGAATCTGCTTGACGCGCGGATAATCGATGCCCACGGTCAATACGAGCCCGCCAAACAGGCTCGGTGCGATGTTGTCGAGATGCGCCGAGCCGCTGGCGACGATCTCCCCCTCCATCGCGAACTTGAGCAGCTGTAGCCGACTCAAGGGCTGTTCGAGCAGCGCATTGGCGGCAACGACGGCCGCGACCGCTGAGGCGGCCGAACCGCCCATCCCGGACGACAGCGGAATACCCTTGTCGATCTCGAGTTCGAAGCCATGGCGAATACCGAGGGCTGCATGCATCGCCTGGACCGCACGACCCGCCGTGTTCTTGGGCGGATCGACCGGCAGGTCGCCGGCGACGCCGGTCACGGCCCGGATGATCACGACCGGCTCCTCGATGCGCCGCACGCGGACGCGGTCGCCGACGGCCTCGACCGTGTGGCCGAGAATATCGAATCCGATCGCGACATTGGCAACGGTCGCAGGCGCAAAGGCAGTGACGTCAGTCAGCACGCGGGCTCCTCATATGTTCGCGCCGAGGTAAGCCGACAGACGCAGCAGGTCCGAGAACACGCCACCGGCGGTCACCTCGGGCCCCGCGCCCGGACCCTGCACGATGAGCGGATTGTCGCAATATCGACGCGTCGCGAACCGCACGACGTTGTCGGTCAGCGCGATATTCGCGAACGCATGGCGCGCATCGAGGCGCGTCAAGCGCACGGTCGCCTTGCCGGTTGCATCGACGCGACCGACATAGCGCAGCACTTGCTGCTGTTCGCGCGCCAGTTTCAGAGTCGCCGCCATCTCGGCGTCGAATTCCGGCAGTCGACGCATGAATTCCTCGCTACTGCAGTCGCGCAGCGCCGCAGGGACGAGACCCTCGACCGCGACATCGGCGAGTTCCAGCGTCAAGCCCATCTCGCGCGCGAGGATGATCAATTTTCGGGCGACGTCCATGCCCGACAAGTCGTCGCGCGGGTCGGGCTCCGTGTAGCCCTTCTGCTTGGCGGCCTGCACGATCGACGAAAATGGCTCGCTGCCGTCGTAGACATTGAACAGGTAGGCCAAAGTACCGGAAAAAATTCCCTCGATGCTGGTCACTTCATCGCCGGTCTCGCGCAAATCCCGCAGCGTCTGAATGATCGGCAAGCCGGCGCCCACGGTCGCCTCATACAGATAGTGCGTACCCGCCGCGCGGCGCGCCTCTTGAATGGCTCTGAAATACGGTAGCGGTCCGCTGTTGGCCTTCTTGTTCGGCGTCACGACGTGCAGGCCGCGCGCCAACCAATCGCGATAATACCCCGCGACATCTGCGCTGGCAGTGCAGTCGATGATCACGGTGTGCGGTATGTAATCCGCCTGCACGTGGCGCGCGAATCGGTCGATGTCGAGCGACTCGCCTTTCTCGGCGAGCAGTTTGGCCCACTGCGACAGATCGATTTCATTCTCCGCGAGCAGCATGCGCTTCGATGTCGCGATCGCGCGCACGCGCAAATCCACATTGAGGCCGCGCAGGCGCTCGAGCTGACTCTTCATCTGCGCGAGCAGCACCCGTCCGACCGTGCCCGGGCCGATCAAACCGATCGAGAGTGTATTCGGCGAGAGATAGAAACCCGCATGCACGGCACGCAAGGCCTTCGCACCGCTCTTGCCGTCGACGACGACCGAGATATTGCGCTCGGAGGCACCCTGCGCGATCGCGCGCACGTTGACCGCGGCCCGCGCCAGCGAATCGAAGACTTGCGCGGCGACGCCGTGGGCGCCCGCCATGCCGTCGCCCACGACGGCGAGGATCGAGAGATCACGGCCGACATCGACGCTCTGAATCTGGCCCTCGCGCAGTTCGGTATCGAAGGCGCTGCGCACCGCCGCCTCGGCGCGGGTCGCCTGCGCTTCGGGTATCGCGAAGCAAATCGAATGCTCCGAGCTGCCCTGCGAAATCAGGATCACCGAGATGCCGGCGTCGCGCAGCGCGCCGAACAGACGGTGTGCGGTACCGGGCACACCGATCATGCCCGCGCCCTCGAGGTTGACGAGCGCGACCGGATCGATCGTCGTGATGCCCTTGACCTTGAGCGCCGAGGTCGGATTCGCGCAGATCAAAGTGCCGCGCTTCTCCGGCGCAAAGGTATTGCGAATGTAGATCGGAATGTCGCGCGCAACGGCCGGTTCCATCGTCTGCGGATGGATCACCTTCGCGCCGAAGTAGGCGAGTTCCATGGCTTCGTTGTACGAGAGTTGATCGATGACCTGGGCGTTCGGCACGAGTCTCGGGTCGGCGGACAGCACCCCGTCGACATCGGTCCAAATCTGAATCTCCGACGCGCCCAACAGCGCCCCGAAGATCGAGCCCGAGAAGTCGCTGCCGTTGCGGCCGAGCGTCGTCTGGATGCCGTCGAGCGTCGCCGCGATGAATCCCGTGACGATCAAGCGGCCGACGAAATCGGCCGCAACCAGTCCGCGCAGTTTTTGCTCACTGAGCGACCACTGCACCGCCGGGCCGAGCGGGCCCCAGTCGACCACGACGACTTGACGCGCATCGATCCAGCGAACCTCGCCCGCGATGCGACCGCGCTCGCGCAAATAGACCGTGAACAAACGCGTCGACCAGATCTCACCGTAGCCCGCGATCACATCGCGCACGGAATCGGGTGCCGCGCGAATCAGGCGCACCGTCTGCAACATGCCGCCGATGTCACGCAGGTCGCGCTCCAAGGCGAGTTGGTATTCAGCGGCCGCGGCCGGCGAAACCAGCGCTTGGGCGAGCGCTGCATGGCGCGCATGCAAGGCGTCGACGCCAGCGAGAAAATCACCATTCGGTTGAGCCGCGTGCGCGACCAGATTGAGCAGACTGTCGGTGACGCCGCGGCATGCGGAAAGCACCACGGCTTCGCGCGGATTGGGCGAAGACTCGAGTCGCGCCTCCGGCGCGCCCTCAACGATATCGGCGACCCGTCGGAAGCAATCGGCATCCGCAACGCTCGAGCCGCCAAATTTATGTACGATCCATTTGTCCATGATTCTAGCGATGAATTGCGGCGGGTAAGCCTGGGTCAACCTCGAACTGTAATCGGACTAGGCGGCGCCAAGCAAGCAATTCCGCGCGACATTTCCGATAAACTCGCGCGTATGGATCAGTCGCTCACGCAATTATGCCGATTTTTCGTCGCCGCTCGGGAACGCGACCGGGCGCTCGTGCTCGCCAGCATGCTGCGCACGGAAGGATCGACCTACCGCAAGGCCGGTGCGCGCGTGTTGATCGACGCGGATGGACAGATGAGCGGCACGCTCAGCGGCGGCTGCCTCGAGGCGGACATTCGCGAACGCGTGCTGCGCGTGATCAAGCGCGAGCGTGCCGAGCGTGTCTGGTTCGATACGCGACGCTCGGAGGACCCCGTTTGGGGCCTTGGCATGGGCTGCGAAGGGGCGATGGATGTCTGGCTGCAACCCGAATTGCCGCAGCACGGCTATCCTGTCATGAGCTACTTGCAGGAGTGCCTCGCGCAAGAGCACGAGGGCGCCATTGCGACCGTCGTCGGCGGTGCGGCGCTCCCGCAAGAACTCGGCGCGCACGCCTTCCTGGGCAGCGATCCCACGGATTCGGCGCCGGCTGAACTGCGCTTGTTGCTGCAGGCGAAGCCGCCGAAAGTTGCCGAACTGCAGCGGCTGCGAATCGCAGACCGCGAGCTCGAGGCGTTCGTCGCGCCTGTCGAGCTACCGACGCAATTATTGATTTGCGGTGCCGGCGGCGACGCGATTCCCGTGCATGCGCTCGCTGCGAGCCTGGGCTGGCGCGTGACCGTCTTCGATCACCGCCCCGCCTACGCGACTGCAGCCCACTTTCCGCAGGCCGCACGCGTGATTTGTGCGCGTCCCGAGGAACTCGCGCAAAGCCTCGCAACCGCGCGCTTCGACGCGGC
>Ga0116231_10000340_pt1 | contig 75700 bp, 65 predicted proteins | sample S1TSphgellanicum_2_FD_89695 | JGI IMG/M metagenome (GOLD analysis project Ga0116231, IMG submission 89695) | Host-associated microbial communities from peat moss isolated from Minnesota, USA - S1T2_Fd - Sphagnum magellanicum MG | ecosystem: Host-associated > Plants > Peat moss > Unclassified...
AACGAAACCTCGACCAGCTGTTGAAGCCGCCAACGGCCACAAACATCGACCCACGACAACTGCAGCTCAACTTGGCAGCCCAATGAACCGGACAGCCGTGGAACAAGTCCGGGCAAGACGGAAATAATAGAGCTTCTACCCGCGCTAAGCCGCCGCCTCCAGCGGCTCAAACCCCAGCGGCAACCCGGCGTCGACGGTGAAGCCGTATACCGCTTCCGTCGGCAGCCACTCCGCCAGCTTCCGCCGCACGTCCAACAACTTCGGAATGTCGATCCCCGTCGATAACCCCATCGCCTCCAGCATGAAGACCAGGTCTTCCGTCACTATGTTGCCGCTGGCGCCCGGCGCGAAGGGGCAGCCGCCCAGTCCGCCGAGCGAGGCGTCGAGCGTTGTGATGTCCTCCTCAATCCCGGCTAGCGCGTTCGCGAGCCCTAAGCCCCGGGTGTTGTGCAGGTGCAGGCCGCTCAGAGCCTCCTTGCCGACCACGCTGCGCACGAGCCGCACCAGCCGCTTCACCGCGGCCGGGTTGGCGTAGCCGGAGGTGTCCGACAGGCCGACCTCGTCGCAGCCGGCCTGCATCAGGCGCTCGGCCAGGTCGGTGATGACGGCGTCGGGGATGGCGCCTTCCAGGGTACAGCCGAAGGCGGTGGAGAGGCCGCCTTCGAACTGGGGGCGCGACGCCGCGGGCAGGGTGCGGATCAGGGCGGCGATGGCGCTGGCTTCGTCGATCATCTGGGCGTGGGTGCGCCGCACATTGCGCAGGCTGTGAGTTTCGCTGACCGAGACGGGCAGGGTGAGCTTGTCGGCGCCGGCTTCGATGGCGGCCTCAGCGCCCTTCAGGTTGGGCACCAGCACCGCGACGGTCAGGCCGGGGATGGTCTTGGCGTAGCGCACGAGCTCGGCCGTGTCGGCGAGTTGCGGCAACACTTTGGCGGGCACGAAGGAGCCGACCTCGATCTCGCGCACGCCGGCCGCGGCCTCCGCCGCCACCCAGGCCTTCTTCAGCTCCAGCGGCAGGATGGTGGAGATGCTCTGCAGGCCGTCGCGGGGACCGACTTCGCTGATGAGAATATCTGGGCGCAAGAGCGCGGCGGACATGGGGTTTCCTTAGGCGCGTGAATTGGCATAGTTCTATACCAACTCCCATCGTTTCGCCAGGATTCCCCCTTATGACCGTCAACGCCACGCCGACAGGCGAGGGGCCGCAAGCCTTCGCGCTTCCGCTCGCCGGGCTGAAGGTGATCGAGTTCAGCCACATGGTCATGGGTCCCTCCATCGGCGTGATCCTTGGGGATCTCGGGGCGGAGGTGATCAAGGTCGAGCCGCTGGACGGGGATGCCACGCGGCGGCTGCTGGGCTCGGGCGCCGGCTATTTCCCCATGTATAACCGTAATAAGAAAAGCATTCAGATCGATCTGAAGCATCCGGAGGGTCTCAAGGTCGCTCAAGGCTTGGCCGCTTGGGCCGACGTCTTCATCGAAAACTTCAGACCTGGCGCGATGGCCAAGCTGGGGCTCGATTACGAGACGCTGAAGGCGATGAACCCGAGGCTGATCTATTGCTCCGCCAAGGGGTTCCTGCCCGGCCCTTACGATACCCGCGCCGCCCTGGACGAGGTGGCCCAGATGATGGGCGGCTTAGCCTATATGACGGGGCCGCCAGGCAAGCCGTTGCGGGCCGGAGCGTCGGTGATCGATGTGACTGGCGGCATGTTCGGCGTGATCGGCATCCTGTCCGCTTTGGAGCAACGCCATCGCACCGGCGAAGGCTCAAGCGTGGACTGTTCTCTGTTCGAGACCACCGCGTTTCTGGTCGGCCAACACATGGCGCAAAAGGCGGTGACGGGCGAGGCGGCGCGGCCCATGCCGGTGCGCATCTCCGCCTGGGCGATCTACGATGTGTTCGAGACGGGAGACGGCGAGCAGGTCTTCGTCGGCGTCGTCAGCGACGCCCAATGGAAATCCTTTTGCCGGGTATTCGGACGCGACGCATGGGCGGCTGACCCCTCGCTGGCGCTCAATAACCAGAGGGTGAAGGCGCGCGATCGCCTGATGCCGGAGCTGCGCGCCCATTTCGCGACCCTTACCAAGGTCGAGCTGCTGCGGCTTTGCGAGGCCGCCGGTCTGCCGTTCGCGCCGATCACCCGGCCTGAAGATCTGGAGACGGACGAGCATTTGTTGGCCTCGGAGGGCTTGGTCGCCGTCACGGTGCGAGAGGGCGTCAGCGCCAATCTGCCGGCCCTGCCGCTGCGCATGAACGGCCGCCGCGCCGGGGTGCACCAGGATGTGCCCCAGGCTGGCGAGCACTCCCAAGATATTCTGGGTCAGGCGTTGGGCCTGACGGCGGCCGATATAGAGGCGCTTCTGCAATTGGGTGTGGTGGCATGACGGCGAACCCGAAAACCCTCATCGACAAGATCTGGGACCAGCACCTGATCGCGCCGCTGCAAGAGCCGGACGCGCTTGTGCTGATCGATCGGGTCTGGCTGCACGAGCGCACGGGCGCGGTCGCGTTGCAGAGCTTGAAGAGCGCCGGCCGGCCCGTGCTTGCGCCGGCTCAAGCCTTTTGCACCATGGACCATATTGTCGATACGCGTCCTGGGCGGACGGATGCGACGCTGATGCCGACGGGCGCGGCCTTCATCACCGCCACGCGCCAAGCGGCCCTTGAGGCCGGCATAACCCTGTTCGATCTCGGCGATCCACGCCAGGGCATCACCCATGTCATATCGCCGGAGCAGGGCGTCGTGCTGCCCGGCCTGACCCTGATCTGCCCCGACAGCCATACCTCTACCCAAGGCGCGCTGGGGGCCCTGGCCTGGGGCGTGGGCTCAAGCGAGGCCGAGCACGCGCTGGCGACCGGCGCCCTCCGGGTCGCTAAGCCCAAGGCGATGCGCGTGACGGTGAACGGCGAGTTGTCGCCGGGCGTCACGGCCAAGGACCTGGCGTTGCATCTTCTGGCGGCGCTGTCGTCGGGCGGCGGCGCGGGGCGGGTGATCGAGTATGGGGGGCCTGCGATCCGGGCCTTATCGATCGAAAGCCGAATGACCCTTTGCAATATGGCGACCGAGCTTGCGGCGTTTTCGGCGATTATCGCGCCAGACGAGGCGACGTTCGCCTACCTCAAGGGACGGCCCTTTGCGCCGACCGGCGCCGCTTGGGACAAGGCGGTTGAGCACTGGCGCACGCTCTTCAGCGACGAGGGCGCAACCTTTGACGCCGACCACACCTTCGACGCCGCCGACGTGGCGCCCATGGTGACCTGGGGCGTCAGCCCGCAACATGCCGAGCCCATCTCGGGCGTTATCCCGGCGTTTGAGGACGTCGCCCATCGCGACACCCGCGACAGCTACGATCGCGCCCTGCGCTACATGGATATCGAACCGGGAACCCCGCTGTCTGACCTTCGGATAGACGCCGCTTTTATTGGCTCCTGCACCAACAGCCGTTTATCGGATTTACGCAGGTCGGCCGCTATTCTGAAGGGTCGCCGCGTCGCGCCCGGCGTGCGGGCCATCTGTGTGCCGGGATCGAGCACCGTAAAGCGGGAGGCTGAGGCTGAGGGGCTGGATCGTATCTTTCTCGACGCAGGCTTCGAGTGGCGCGAGGCGGGCTGTTCGATGTGCTTCTTCGCCGGCGGCGAAAGCTTTGGCCGCCAGGAGCGGGTCGTGAGCTCCACCAATCGCAATTTCGAGAGCCGTCAGGGGCCGCAAACGCGCACCCATCTGGCGTCGCCTGAAACCGTCGCCGCCTCGGCCGTGGCCGGCCGGTTGGCGGACCCCCGCGCCTTGACACCACCCATCTGATGCGCGCCTTCACCACGCTTGAGGGGGTCGCCGCGCCCTTGATCCGGCCTAATGTCGATACCGATGCGATCATTCCCTCACGGGAAATGAAGGGCGTCTCCAAGTCGGGCCTGGCGGATGGGCTCTTTGCCGGCTGGCGATATCTCAACGAGCGTGAGCGCATTCCCGATCCGAATTTTGTGCTGAACCAGCCGGCCTATGCGGGCGCCTCCATCCTCTTGGGCGGCGAGAATTTCGGCTGCGGATCCAGCCGCGAGCACGCGGTCTGGGCGCTCGCAGAATATGGCTTCCGCGCTGTCCTTGCGCCCTCGTTCGCACCGATCTTCGAAAACAACTGCTTTCGCAACGGCGTGCTGGCCGCGCGCCTGAACGCCGAGTTCGTCGATCATGTCGCCGCGTCGGCGGGCCCGGTGTCAATCGACCTGCCGGCTCAGGCGGTCAAGGCGCCCGATGGGGCCACGGCTACGTTCGACATCAACATGGAGGCCAAGGAAATGCTGGTGCGGGGCCTAGACGCCATCGCGCTGACCCTCACCATGTCCGACGCCATCGGCGCCTTCCGCGATCGCGACCGCGAACTGCGGCCTTGGGCGTATCTCTAGATTTCAGGATGCGTTGACCTGTGCTGGGGGCTGCCCAACAGGTCCCCGAAAGGGGTTTCACGCGAAGGGGCGAAGGCGCGAAGAAGGAAAAACTTGCAGCCTAATAGGCCCCTTCGACTCTTTTCTTCGCGGCTTCGCGTGAGTCGTCTTCTACGACGCTAAACAGAGCGGGCGTCCAGACGGGCGACGACGCGCTGCAACCGCGGTCGCACCCGCAGGAAGGCGCGATAGGCGGCTTCCAGTACACGCAGCGCCAGGGGATTTCGGGCAAGGAGGCCGAGCGGCCTCATCGGCGGGATCGCGCGCCACATAGCGGCGAAGGCCGCCGCGCCCGACACCAGCCGCCCATCCTCCATGGCGTGAAAACGCGCCAAGAGCTCCGCCCGGTCGATGGGACAGGCGCCTTCGTCCGGCGACGCCAGGTCGAGAAACCGGATCGCTCCCGCGCGGTCTAGGCGACGCATCAGCGCGATCTCGCGCCGACACAGCGGGCATCCCCCATCGAACCAGACGATCACCTCAGCCATATCGCTTAGATAGGACGTCGGGGGCGGCCGTGCGATGGGCTGAGTGGATCGTGGGTGCGTCAAGGCGCTCTGCGGCCTTGCCCGTCAAACCTAGAGCTTCGATCAGCCAAGGCATGGTCAGGCCTTGAGCGAAGATGGAGAAGGCCACGACAGATGCCCGCGCTGTCATACCGAGCGTCTTGGCCTCACTTATGAAGGGGCGCCGTGTCGGCGCAATCCTGGCGCAGGCGGCGATGCGGTTCGCCTGAGGGGGCGGTTGCGCCGGTTTAGAGCGTTGCTGAACTCTAAGGCTTGGCCTAGCTTTAGAATTCGCGGCGCGTTGATGCGTTAATTTCAACCTCAGGTGCGGGAAGTAGGCTTTGACATCGGAAGAAAGGCATACTGACCTTTGTGATGGGGCGGCGCCGACCGTGCTGGTCGTTGAAGACGAGGTGCTTACTCGTATGACGCTCGCGGCCGTCCTGCGGGATGAAGGCTTCACAGTGATCGAGGCCTGCGATGCAGACGAGGCGTTGGTCGCGCTTGCCACGAGCTCGATCGACCTTCTTCTGACCGACGTGCGTATGGAGGGCTCCATGGATGGGCTCGATTTGGCGGTTAAGGCCCGATCGACCATGCCTCACCTGAAGATCGTTGTGGTGTCCGGCCATTTGGCGGCGGTGGAAACCCATGGCGTGGCGGATGCGTTCGTTCGGAAACCTTACCTTGCCGAAAACGTGGTCGAGCGGGTCAAGGCGATTTTGAACGGTACAAACTTGGGTCATGCCTTCTAACCTTCCAAGCGCGCAAACATCGTCGCCATCGAAAACGGTTCTTGTCGTCGATAGCGAAATCGTCGTGCGGACGACGGTCAGTGAGTATCTCAGGAGCTGCGGATATAAGGTGATCGAAGCCGCCACTGGCGAAGAAGCGCTTACGGTGTTGAAAGACTCCGACCTCTCCATCGATGTGACCCTGTCGGAAGTCCAACTCCGGGGCGAGATAGATGGGTTCCAGCTGGCGGCGTGGATTAGAAATCGACGACCTCAGATTGGCGTGATCCTGGCCGGCACGCCGACGAGAGCCGCTAAGGCGGCTGGCGATCTTTGTGAGGACGGGCCGCTGATGCGCAAGCCCTACGACCCGCAACTGGTGGTGGACCGCATTAAACGTCTGCTGTCGATCCATAAATAAACAGACATAAACTGGACGCCAGGGAGCCGGACGGCGTCCTGGAGCATTGCTCCAAGAATCTGGCTCGGAGCCGCCCACCCAATGAATTATGTCTTTCGATCATGTTCGGCGACACGATAGGGCCGAGGTCGTCCCGCGACGAGGGCGCTCCACTGCTTCGCGGCCCTGGCGAAGTGCGAGCGCTGATGCGCAGCTGCGATTGGACGTCGACGCCGCTTGGGCCGCCGGATAAGTGGCCGCCTAGCTTGCGCGCCATTGTCCGCGTGATGCTCACGTCGCGTTTTGCGATGTGGATGGCCTGGGGGCCCGAACTGACGTTTCTCTGCAACGACGCCTATTTGCCGACGGTCGGTCTAAAGCGCGATTGGGTGATCGGTAGCCGGGCGGACCAGGTTTGGGCGGAAATCTGGCCCGATATCGGCCCGCGTATCCAGCATGTGCTCGAGACCGGCGAGGCGACATGGGACGAAGCGCTGGGGCTGTATCTCGAGCGCAGGGGTTTTACCGAGGAGAGTTACCACACCTTTTCCTACTCCCCGCTCGCAGACGATGCGGGCGCTACGGCCGGCATGTTTTGCGTTGTGGCCGAGGTGACCGAGCGGGTGGTCGGCGAGCGCCAATTGAGCGTGCTGCGAGATGTCGGCGCAACCCTTGCCGCCGCTTCGATACGCGCCGACGTCATGAGGGGACTGGAGACCTGCCTGGCCGACGGCGCTCGTGATGTGCCGTTCGCCTTGGTTTTTCTCACGGATCGAGACGGGACGCTCCAGTGCGCGGCGTTGCACGACCCCGGCCGGCATTTGGCGTGGGCGGAGCGACGCATCGATCTCACGCAGCCCGCGGCATGGCCGCTGACGCAGGCGGTTCAAGGGGCGCCCGTCTGTGTCGAGCTCGCCGCTTTGCGTCCCGGCGGATCGCTGCAAGGGCCGCGTCAGGCGCTGATTTCATCCGGCGCAGAAGGAGAAGACACTGTCGGCTACCTGATTACGGGCCTTAACCCCCACCTCGCCTTCGATTCCGCCTATCGCGGCTTCATCGAGCTCCTGACGGCGCAGGTAGCCGCGGCGGTTGCGCGCGCCGACGAATACGAACGGGCCCGGGACGAGGCCGAGCGCGTGCAACTGGCGCTCGACGCCGGCGCCATCATCGGCACGTGGATTTGGAACGTGGCGACCAATCAGGTTGTCGGCGACGATCGGTTCGCTCGCTCCTTCAGCCTCGATCCGGCCCGATGCCGGGGCGGCTTGCCGATCGCCGAGGTCATGGCCTCGATCCATGGGGACGACAGATCGATTGTCTCTGCCGAAATCGGCGAGGCCTTAAGTCGGGGCGGCCCCTATCGATGCGAGTTCCGAGTCCGCCAGTCCGATGGCGTATTTCGCTGGGTGGAAGCCAATGGCCGGGTGGATCGGGACGAAGCCGGCGCGGCGATCCGGTTTCCGGGCGTTCTTATCGATATCGACCACCGTCGCGCGATCGAAGCGGCGCTGCGCGATCTGAATCAGGATCTCGAACACAGGGTGCAGCTTGCGATCGATCAGCGGGAGCAGGTCGAGGAGGCGTTGCGTCAATCCCAGAAGATGGAGGCCGTCGGCCAGTTGACGGGCGGTATCGCGCACGATTTCAACAATCTCCTGACAGGCATTTCCGGCAGTCTGCAGATGCTCGAGGCGCGCATTGCGCAAGGACGGCTGGATGCCGTGCCCCGCTATGTCGACGCCGCCCAGGGCGCCGCCAAGAGGGCGGCCGCCCTCACCCAGCGACTGCTGGCCTTCTCGCGGCGCCAGACTCTGGATCCCAAGCCCACAAATCTCAACCGTTTGATCGGCGACATGGAGGAACTCGTACGGCGCACGAGCGGCCCTAATGTCGAGGTCGAGGTCGTGGGCGCCGTCGGGCTTTGGCCGGTCACCGTCGATCGAAACCAGCTCGAAAACACGCTCCTCAACCTCTGCATCAATGCTCGGGACGCCATGCCGGATGGGGGACGTCTGACGATCGAGACCGCGAATCGGTGGCTGGACGATAGCGGGGGGATGGAGCGCGATTTAGCGCCCGGACAATACGTCTCGCTCTGTGTCACCGACACCGGAATCGGAATGTCGAAGGAAACGATCGGGCGGATCTTCGAGCCCTTCTTCACCACAAAACCGCTCGGGCAGGGGACAGGGTTGGGTTTGTCGATGACCTATGGCTTCATACGCCAGTCCAACGGTCAGGTAAGCGTCTACTCCGAGCCGGGGCGTGGCACGACGATCTGCCTCTATCTCCCGCGCCTCCAAGGCGAGGCGGCCATTTGTGAAACTGCGATAGAAAGTAGGGCGGGTCTCGAGACGGGCTACGGCGAGACGGTCTTGGTGATCGACGACGAACCGACCGTGCGTCTGCTGGCGGTGGAAGTTCTGCTGGACGCCGGCTATCGCGTTGTGGAAGCGCCCGATGGTCCCGCCGGACTCAAGATGTTGCAAACGGATGCGCGGATCGACTTGCTGATCACCGATGTCGGCCTGCCCGGCGGCATGAACGGACGCCAGGTTGCCGATGCAGGCCGGGCGATCAGGCCGCAATTGAAGGTGCTCTTCATTACGGGCTACGCCGAAAACGCCGTCGTGGGCAATGGCCATCTCGAGCCTGGTATGGAGGTCATCACCAAACCGTTTGCGATCGACGCGTTCGCCCGCAAAGTCCGCGCCATGATCGATGGGTGATCGGACCAGGAAACCATATCGATATTCATGGCGACTGAGGGCGCCTAAGATTGCAAAATGTGAGATAAACCAAAAATTAATCGCTACGATTTATGAATACAAACACGATAAAGTATATAAATATATCTGTGGGCAGCGATCGTCAATGATTAATCGTCAGCCGTCCATTTTGAATTTAGAAATCCCAGAGATTGAATTTTCTGATCCATTTCTAAATTTCCGCCCCGAAATATCAAAAATATACGAAATACATAATAGGGATGTGCGTGCAAAATACTTGCGGCGATCGATATTTATCGGACTTTGTATCTATAACGTCTACAATTTGACAGACAAAATATTGGTTAATGACGTCGCGATATTTGGTATAATCGCGCGGGTGTTATTAATCACTCCGATAGGGCTAATTTTGGCCTTTAATGTCCATCGTTTAGGCCCAAAAGTTCGAGAGGCGCTGCTTGTGGCGGCGACTTTCGCCGCTCTGTCCGTGCCGCTCGGCCTGTTCTGGGTCTCTCGCGATCCGCTGGCGGGTTATAGCCTGTGCGAGATTCCGCTGGTCATGGTGTTTGGCGCCATGATGCTGCGGCTGCGCTTTCCCTCCATTATTCTGTTCTTGGCGTTTGGCCTGCTCGGCTCCTTGGCGGCGCTCCTTCTGCCGCCTCGTTTTGATCCGTCGCTGGCCGAGGTTTTTATGATCCAGCTCGTCACCGCGGCGATCTTTCTGCTGTTTGGGAGCTATAATTTTGAGCGCATGGTGCGGGAAGGCTATTTAGATACCTTGCGACAGATGATGCTGCGTAACCAATCGGAGGTGGCTTACGCCTCGGCTGAGAACATCGCGCGCACCAAGAGCGAGTTTCTGGCCAATATGAGTCATGAAATCAGGACGCCGCTCAATGGTATCTTGACCATGACCGAAATTATGGAGCGCGGGGCGCTTTCCGAGGAGCAGAGGAGCCGATTGGGCGTCGTTCGTCAGTCGGGGCAGGATCTTCTCAGGCTGCTGTCGGACATTTTGGACTTCTCCAAGATCGAGGCCGGAAAGCTGGAGCTGGAGGAGATTGCGTTTGACGTCGAAGACCTGTTGACGTCGACGCTGGCGTCGTTTGCGCCGCTCGCAGACCAGAAAGGCCTAGAGCTGCGCCTGGATCTCGCCCCCAGCGCCAAGGGGTGGCGACGCGGCGATCCGGCTCGCGTCCGTCAGATCGCGGCCAATTTCATATCGAATGCGATCAAGTTCACGGCGTCGGGCGAGGTGAGCGTCCGGCTCACCGGCCTTGGGATAAGCGGCGATGAGGGGCTGCAAATCGCCGTCAGCGATAGCGGAATCGGAATCCCCGAAGAAAAGATGGGCCGGCTTTTCCAAAAGTTTTCCCAGGTCGACGCGTCCACGACGCGGCATTTCGGGGGCACCGGTCTAGGGCTCGCGATCTGTATGCAACTCGCAACCCTGATGAATGGAAAGGTCTGGGCGACAAGCGAGGAGGGACGGGGATCGACCTTCTTCGCCGAACTGAGGCTTCCCCGTCTGGACAACGAAGCCGCGCCGCCGGCCAATGCGGCTGGATCGGAACCGCCGTCAGAAGACCGTGGCGCGCGCGCTGTTCGAGTCCTCGCCGCCGAGGATAACCCTACCAATCAGTTGGTCTTATCGACCATCATGGAGATGTTTGGGTTTCAGCTCACAATGGTCAGCGACGGCGTCGAAGCCTTAGAGGCGTGGCGCGCCCACGACTTCGACGTCATCTTGATGGACGTTCATATGCCGCGGATGGATGGTGTGGACGCCACGCGCGCCATCCGCAAAGAAGAGGCCCAGCGCCAGCACACCCAGGGCGGGGGTGGCCGAACGCCGATCATCGCCTTGACGGCGAACGCCTTTCCCCACCAGTTCCTGGAATACCGTGAGGCGGGCATGGACCTGCACGTGACCAAGCCCCTGGAACTCGACGCGCTCAAGGCGGCTTTGGAAGAGGCGCTGAGCGATGAGCACGTCGCGGAGGTCGGAACGATCGCCCACGTTGGCGGATGACCCAGACGCGTCTTTGTCAGAGAGCGCCCTCCGAAAACGCCGGGCCCTCCTGTTCGGGCTCGTGGCGACAGACGCAAAGCTTATTGCCGTCCAGATCGCGGAAATAAGCGCCGTAATAGTTCGGGTGGTAGGCCGGCCGTAGACCCGGCAGGCCCTCGTCGGTCCCGCCGTGCTCCAGCGCCAAGGCGTGACAGCGATCCACCACGGCGCGGCTCGCGGCCAGCAGGGCGATCATCTGCCCGTTCCCGGCGCTCGCGGCCCGACCGTCAAACGGCCGCGCGACGATGAATAGCGGTCTGTCTACGCCCGGAGACCGCCAGGCCGCCCAGTCGGCGTCGGAGAACTTAAGCGTTAGGCCAAGCGCCTCCATCAGCGGCGCATAAAATTTCAGGGCGCGCGGGAGGTCTGTTACGCCGAGGGTTGTGTGGGACAGCACGGATGGGGACCTATGTTGAAAAGGGGCCGACGATTATCGCCAAGCTATGACTTTAAGGTGTTGCACGTCTGAGCGTCGGCGATAGGCGTCGAGTTTCCTCAACGCCGTCGTCAACCGCCCCCCAGGAACCGAAAACCCCTTAGTCCGTTGGCTGATCGCCGATGAACGGTCGAGCTTGGCGCTTCGACCCGCAAAGGCTGCGCCGGATGATGAGGCGCGAGGCCGCCATCGGTGGTTCGCTCGCTCGCCCGCCCTTCGTCGTATCGAAGGATTGGACCCAGCGGTGAGGAACGGGTAGGCGCTTGTGAGCATGACTCACCTCCAAAGTTGCCGGCATTGCGCGACGGTGCACACCCTGCGGCCCCGCCGGGCTGCTGTGCTCGACTGCCATGTCTGCGGCCTAGGGTTGGAGCGTTTGACGGGCCGTAGTCTGGACCGCGCCTTGGCGATGTCTGTGGCGGCGCTGTTGTTCCTGCTGCCAGCCAATGCGCTGCCCTTTTTGACCACTCGGCTGTTCGGGGCTGCGGAGCATAGCCATCTGATCTCCAGCGCCAAGATCTTATGGAACGAGGGGTGGCCGGGGGTCGCCGTGGTCGTCACCCTGTTCGTCATGGTTTTGCCGATCATGCGCTTCGCCCTTCTCACCGCCGTGCTGGGCGCGCTGCGGCTAGGTCGGCGGCCGCACTGGCTCGGCCCGGTATTTCGCTATTCGAACGAGCTGCAGACCTGGGCCATGGCCGATGTGTTCCTGGTGGCGTTCCTGATCGCCTACGCCCGGTTGGCGGCGACGGTGACGGTGATCTTGGGGGCGGGCGCCTATTGCCTGATCGCGGCCGGCGTCCTCATCCTGTTGAGCCGGGCGACGCTGGATAAGGCCGCGATCTGGCGGATGATCCAACCCCAGCCGCCCATGCTGGCGGAGACGGCGGTCGTCAGTTGCGACGGCTGCGGCCTGCTGACGCCCGCGTCGGAGCTGCGCAAGCCCTGCCCGCGCTGCGACAAGACCCTTGAGGCGCGCAAGAAGAATGCAGTCGGCCGTGCGGCGGCCCTGACCGCAGCGGCGGTCCTGGTCTATGTGCCCGCCAACGTCTTTCCCATCGCGACGATCCCGATCAATCTGCGCCCGACCGCCTACAACATCTTGGGCGGCGTGATCGATCTGACGGCTGCGCACCTCTATGGTCTGGCCGGCGTCGTCTTCGTCGCCAGCTTCGCCATCCCGATGCTGAAGCTGACGGCCATGGCCTGGTTCATCTATGCGGTCCGGTCCCATGCCCGAAAGGCGCCCGTGTTCAAAACGCGGCTATTCCAGTTCGTCGACGAGATCGGCCGCTGGTCTATGGTCGATCCCTTCACCATCGCCGCCTTTGTGCCGGTGGTGCGGTTCAATACGCTGCTCACCGCGCGCGCTGAGCTCGCGGCGCCCTTCTTTACGGCGGTGGTGATCCTGACGATCCTCGCCGCCAAAGTCTTCGACCCACGCCTGATGTGGGACGTTTCGGAGGTCCACGCTTGAGCGACCAGCCGCCCGATGCGATCCCCGCGTCGCCATCTCCCCCGCCGCCGCCCCGCGTCTACACCGAGGCCATCGAGCGGCGCGGTCGCTGGCCGGGACTGGTCTGGGCGGTTCCGCTGGCCGCTCTGCTCGTCGTCGCCTACCTCGGTCTCCAGGCCTTGGCGAACCGGGGCTATACGGTGGTCGTGACCTTCAAAACCTCCGGCGGCGCGCAGGCGGGCGATACGCCTGTCATCTATAAGGGCGTCACGGTCGGCCATGTGGTGAAGATCCAGATCGCCCCGGACGCCAGCGGCGTGGATATGACCCTGCGGCTCGATCCCCGCGCCAAGGGCCGCCTAGGTTCCAACGCCAAGTTCTGGCTGATCGGCGCCGAACCCAATCTTACAGACTTCGCGTCCCTCAAGGCCGCCGTTTCGGGCGTCAGCATCGGTGTCGCGCCGGGCGGCGGCGAGCCTACGCGCCACTTCGTCGGCCTGGATCAGGCGCCTGCGGTGCCGCCCGATACGCCCGGAACGCTCTACGCCCTGGAGGGCGTCGAGGTGGGCTCTACGCGGGCGGGCGCCGGCATCTATTACCATGGGCTCGAAGTCGGCCGGGTGGAGCGGGTGGAGATCGCCGGCGTCCAGACCACCCGGCTGCTGGTCTTCATCAATGCGCCCTACGATGGATTGGTGCGTCCCGGGAGCCTGTTTTTCAGCGCCAACGCCGCCGACTTCTCGGTGACGGCGGGGCATCTGAACGCGTCCTTGGGTCCGGGCAGCTCGGTGCTTACGGGCGGTTTCGAATTCGATACGCCCGATGCGGCGACATCTGAGCCCAAAAGCCCTCCCGGCAGCGTCTTCCATTTCTATCCGAGCAAGGCGGAGGCGGCCGATCAGCCCAAGGGTCCGCAAGTCCGCTATCGCGCTCAATTCGACGCCGCCGCCTTATTGCCCGAGGTTGGGGCGCCCGTTTGGCTCAGCGGCGTGCGCATCGGCAGGGTGTTGGCCGCAGACGTGTCGCTACCACCCGGCGCCGAAGCGCCGCGCACCGCCGTCACCCTGGAGATCGAGCCGCAAAAGCTCGGCCTGTCGGCTGAGGGCGACGCTCAAACCCGCACCGACAACGCCGTGCGACGCCTGATCCATGGCGGCTATCGGCTGACCCTCAGCCAGACTCCGCCCGTGATCGGCACGGCGTCGCTCACCTTCGTGCGGAGCGCCTCGGCGCCGCGGGCTTCGCTATCGGGCGCCGGCCCAGAACTGATCCCGACCGCCAGCGGCGCGGGACTCGACGACCTGACGACCAAGGTCAACGCCATTTTGGACAAGGTCAACGGCGTGCCGATCCAGGCCATCGGCCAGGACGTGCGCGAGATCACCCGCCATCTGCGCGTGCTGGTGTCCTCGCCCGAGCTGAGCGACAGCCTGACCCATCTGGACGGGACCCTGACCCAGGCCGATCAGATCATGACCGAGGCCAAGCCCAAGATCGGCCCCCTGATCGACAAGCTCAATCAGGCCGCCGACGAGGTGAGCGGGGCCGCCGCAGCAGGTCAGGCGATTCTGAGCGGCCAAGGCGCAGGGCAAGACGCCAGCCTGCCCGATGCGATCCGTCAGCTCAACGACGCCGCTCGGTCCATCCGCAGCCTCGCCGACTATTTGGGCCGCCACCCCGAGGCCATCATTCGCGGCAAGACCAAGGACGCCCCATGAGTCGCTTTCCTCTTGGCATCGGTCCAGCCCGCATAAGGATTGGCGCATCACGACCCTTCTCCCCCCCTGTTTCGCGAAGCGATACGGGGGAGGTGGCGCGGCCGAAGGCCGTGACGGAGGGGGCGCAACGGCGGATCATTTGGTCGCGTCGCTGGGAACTCAACCTGCCGCGCGCCCCCTCCGTCACGCCGCTGCGCGGCGCGCCACCTCCCCCGCGGCTCGCGCCGCAGGGGAGGTGGAGAGAGTCGGCGTCATTATTAGCTGGCCTTAGTGTCTTCGTCGTCGCGTTTTGCCTCACCGCGTGCGGCCACAGCGATGCGACCCATTTCTTCACGCTGTTTCCCGTCGCGCCGGCCCAACCCGCTGCAGCCGCCTGGGTCGGGCCGCCGATCCGTTTGCGCCGGGTGGCCATCCCGCCGGCTCTGGATCGAGTGGAGCTGGTGCGCGAGACAGCGCCCGGCGAGGTGAAGATCAGCGACTTCGAGCATTGGGCGGCGCCTTTGGGGCAAACGGCCGTGCAGGTGCTGGCGCAGGACCTGGCGGCGCGCCTGCCAGCCGGCGCCGTGATTCCGCCAGCCGCCCCGTTGCCGCCCAGCGCCGTCGACGTCGATGTCGATATCCTCGCGTTCAACGTCGCGGACGGTCAGGCTGTGATGCAGGCGAGCTGGAGCGAGATCGCGCGGCCGAGCGCTGGGCCTAAGGGCGCCCAGACGTCATCCACTCGGCTGGTGGAGCTCGCGGCGCCCGTGGACGCGTCCGGCGGCCTTGCCGAGGCGCAAGGTTTGAGCCGACTCTTGGGTGAACTCGCTGATCGGATCGCCAGGGCGCGCTAGGCAGCAACAGAACCCCAAGGCCTCCCATATTGACCCAATTCCGCCTTCCTCGGGCTTGTCCCGAGGACCTAGCTATCCGGCGTGTAGGCGCTTCACGGCGCTCAGGCGCCGCGGCACGGAGCGCTCGGCCCTCGGGACTTCGCCCGAGGGAGGCGGAAAAATGAGGGCGTGGAGAACGGGATAGCAAATGTCATCCAAAGGCCATTAGCCCCCTAATACCGCCAGCTGGTCAGATCGGCCCCTGGCGGCGCGGTCTTTTGGATGCGGTCCAGAATCTTGGGCAGATAGAAGGTATCGTAATGCAGGCGGGAATAGGCGTTGCTCAAGGTGTGGTCGCCGTTCCAGCAGTGCTCGGCCCGGTCGCCATAGTCGATCTCGCCGCCAAACGGCGGGTTCTTCAGGCCTTCCAGGCGCTCCTGGGCGAAATAGACGGCGTCGGTGAGATAGTAGGTGTCGCCCGTCCCGACATAGATGTGAATCTTGCCGGCGAGGTCGGGGCCGAGCTTGGCCCAGTCCCGCTCGATGATGTGGCTGAGGTCGTAGTGCTCGCGCCAATAGGCGGCGACTTTGGGATCGATCTCGCCGGTGACCTTGTCGAAGATGGGCTCAGGGTAGCCGTCCTTGCCCTCGGGGCCATAGACCGCCTGCCAGATGTCGTATTGCTGGCCCGAGCGTCCGCGGTCGCCCAGCGCGAGTTCGAACATGTTTGAATCCCGCTGAGTGGCGAACACCTCGCCCAAATAGTTGCGTTGAGCCGGGCGTTCGACGCTCAACGCCTCGCCGGACAGGGCGTAGGCGTTCTTGTCCTTATAGAGATCGATCACCGTATAGGCGCGGAAGTCGATCGGGTCGGGGCAGGCCGCGAAGGCGCCGTTGTACATCTTCGGATAGAAGACCTGGGTCGCCAGCGCCTCCCAGCCCCCGGTCGAGCCGCCATAGGTGAAGCGCGCCCACCCTTGCCCCAAACCTCTGAATTTCTTTTCGATATAGGGGATCAGCTCATAGTTGATGGCGTCGCCGTAGGGGCCGAGATTGGCGGAATTCACCGCATAGCTGTCGTCGTAATAGGGATTGGCGTGCTCGATTTCGATGACGAGGTAGCGGGGAAAGCCTGGCGAAATCCATTTCTTGTAGAGGTCGTAGGCCTCTTGCTGCTGGATGCGATTGTAACCCGCAAGGTGGAAGCGGTCGGAATAGTCAGGCTTCAGGTTGGGGTCCGGCGGCGTGGTGCTGAACTCGCTGATGTTGTCGGGGAAGTGGCCGTGGAACACCATCAGCGGATAATGCGCGTTTGGATGGGTGTCGAAGCCGGCCGGGACCAGGATGTGGGCGCCGATGTACATCGGCCGGCCCCAGAATTTTGAGAGCAGTTCGCTTTTGATCATGACATGGCGGACGAACTCGGTGTCCTTGGGCGGCGCGATCGGCGGGATCACATGATCGAGGCTGATGGAGAGCGGGCCTGCGCCGCCGGCTGCGAAGTGAACCCGGATCGGCGTCGAATAGAGGTTGCCGGGCTTGGTCGCCCAGTTCTGCCCTTCGCCCTCGTCGGGCGGCAGCTTGACCACAGAGCCGTCGGCCCGATGAAAGGTCTCGTAGCGATTGAAGACGGCCTGCACCGTGTAGTCGGCCGGGGCGCTGGCGAGCGGGTTGACCGGAAATCCGCGCACATCGGCCGCGACGCTCACCGTCCGACCTGGGGCCAAGCCATCGACCCCGACGCCGACGATATAGGGCGACTTCAACAACTCATCTGGCGAGACCGCCCGGCGGGGCTCGACGCCCGGCGACTTTTCGAACAACAGGATCAGACGCCCGTCGAGGGGCTTGCCGTCGGCTGTGGCGGGGAAGGTCACAGCGACCGAGGGCGCGGCCGTGATGGGGCTTTGCGCCTCGGCGACTGTCGCCAGGCTTAAGCCGAACGCGAGGGTCGCTAGTATTACGATCCACATCACACCAATCCTGGTAACGTTTGGCTGATGCGCGTCTTCTCCTCCCCTGCGGAGCGGGGGAGGGGGACCACGCGTAGTGTGGTGGAGGGGGCGTGAGCCGCGAAGAAACCTAGCCCACCGCACGCCCCCTCCGTCACGGCCTTCGGCCGCGCCACCTCCCCCGCTGCGCAGGGGAGGAGAAGAGGCGGCGTCAGCAAGAGCCAGTATCATTTTGAATCCCCCTCGTATGTCGTCGGCTGTAGCAGCCCGGCCTCGAACCCGTCGTCATCGCCGATCGGCATGCCCGGCGGGGCCGCGATCACCTTGGTCTTGGAGGCTTCGACGAGCTTACCAAGGGCGTCGCGGGTCCGATCCAGCAAGATGGCGGCGATGTAGCGATCCTGGTCGAGGTCGGCCGGGCTCGCGGGCTGGGCGGCCTGGAGCTTTTGGCCCAGCGCGGTTAGAGTCGCCCTGATCTCGGCCGCTGCGGTCGGCGACAGGCGCTTGTCCTCCATCGCCCGCGCTAGATCGACGACCAGCCGCATCTGGATGCGGCGCTGCAACTCTGCAGCGTGGCCGCCGGGCGTCGGCCGGGCGTCGAAGACGGCGGCGACTGTGGTGGTCAGGAGTTCGCTCAAGGTCAATTGGCCGGGATCGCGCGCGCCCTGATCGACGACGCGGTTGAGTCGCGCGGGGTGGAGCAGGGCGCTGAGCGTCAGATCGGCCGCGACATCGGCGGCGCCCGGCAGATCGAACACCGGATCGGCCGGATCTCCGAACACCTCGACGTCGTAGGCCTTGTCGGGCTGCCCGAGCTGGGCGGAGTCGAGCAGATTGAGCAGAGGATCGGGCAGGTCTAACAGGCCGGGGTCAAGCGTGCCTAAGAGCGCCGACAAGGCGCGCCGCTGCTCAGCACCCGACGCCGGGATGGCCGCCTCATGCCCGTCGCCCTTGACCGCATAGGGGTAGTAGACGCCGCCGATCAGCTTGGCGGTCGCATCGACCTCATAGCGATGGAACAGGTAGACGGGCACGATAATGCGCTTCAAGTCCGCTACCGGAGCGCCGTTCGGCAGGTTGCGCAGCCCGAAGCGGCTCAGCGCGATCTTTCGCACGGCCAGCACATGGTTGAGCGACGCCACAGCGTCCGGCCCATCGTCCCAGAGATTGCCCCAGGGCTGAGCCGAGCCGACCGGTCGCGAGTTATAGTCGGAGACGAACCGCAGGCCGCGGGCGTAGCCGTCGCGCACGATAGCGTCCAAGGCGGCGGCTTCGTTCTGGCCCGGTGGAACCTCGGTGTACAGCCATTTGACGATGAACTTGTCCCAGGTTCCGATGCCGACCTGGTAGGCGTCGGTAAAGTCGAGATCGCCGGACGGCGCGATCTTTATCCGCGGCGGGGGATAATCCATCACCGAGGCGCGGTCGTCGAAGGTGCTGCCGGCGAAGTTGTGCTCGAAGCCGAGCGCATGGCCGGTCTCATGCACCGCCAGTTGGCGCAAGCGCGCCAGCGAGACCTTGATGGGGTCGTCCTGCGCCCCCGTATCGGTCTTGTCGGCGCCCGCCAGGCCTTCGAAAATCAGCCGATCCTGGCGTACTCGCAGCGACCCCAAGAGCACCGAGCCCTTGACGATCTCGCCGGTGCGCGGGTCGACGATGCCCTGGCCGTAAGACCAGCCCCGCGTCTGGCGATGCACCCAGTTGATGACGTTGTAGCGCGCGTCCAGCGGGCTCACGCCATCGGGCAAAACCTCCACCTTGAAGGCGTCGATGAACCCGGCCGCATCGAACGCCTGGGCCCACCACCGGGCGCCTTGAATTAGGGCGGTGCGGATCGGTTCCGGCGCCGCGCGATCGACGTAGAAGACGATGGGCTTCTTGACTGTGGACCGGGCCGCCGCCGGATCGGTCTTCTCAAGCCGGAAACGGCTCGCCAACCTATAGACCGTCGGCGCATCCAGGGCTGAGCTATAGTCGGCGACCACTTCGGCGAAGGCGCCGGTGCGGGGGTCGAACAGACGCGGCTTGAAGCCCGGCGGCGGCAGCTTGATCAGGGAGTGGTGGGCGATAATGCTGACAAAGTGCGGATCGGGCGCGATGCCCTGCACCTCCTCGCCCGGCTCGTCGCTGGTGAAGGTCTCCTTGGCCTCCAGCTCGACATTGTCGGGAAAGCTTTGAACGCCGCCGACGTCTGGGTAGCTGAGATCGTGCTCCATGTGGAAGGCGCCCTGATGGGCGTCTTTTAGGGCGTCGACGAAGCCGTTGACGTCCCGTGTCAGGAAGCTCGAGATATCGACCAGCACGGAACCGTCCGGCCCGGTCGCCAAGATATCGCCGGCCCAGACGGTCGAGGTTGCGAAGGACTCCGCGACGGCGGTCTTCTCGTCGGCGCTTCCCTTGTCGGCCCGAAACGCGTCGTTCTCATATTCCGCGACGATCTTCTCGCCCGCCCGCCGGAACACAACGATCTGCGTCGGCCCAGGCTTGGATCGGTCCAGCCCCACCGGGTTGGAGCCGAGCCCTGCGCGCAGATAGACCTGATACAGATAGCGGCCCAAAACACCGTCCGCGCCCGGCGCCGGCAGCTGCATCAGAACGCGTCCGCCCTCGATATCGAGATAGAGCGGAACCAAGCCATCCTGCCGCTTCAGCTTGGCTGTGACCTCGGCGATGGATTTAACGGCTGACGGAGAGTTCTTGCCCGGATCGGCGGCCTGGGCGCCATGCGCTGTTGACAGACTAAGCGCCAGCACGGCGCTCGACAGAGCTGAGAAAAGGCGTGAGCGCACGAACGGGTCCTTACAACGACATCCATACGCTACAACAGCCCCACGCAAACGCCAGCGCCATGGACGAGGCGATGCGTCGTTTGCATCGGGCGCCTAAAAGTCGGGACGTGCAGCGGTCCCGCCGGACTTGAGCCCAAAGCCCGTTGGCCTATGCCAGGACGCGGGGTACAGCTTTGGCGTTCCAGTACCAAAGGTAGCGCTCATGATGGCTCGGTTCGGTCTCGCCGATGTGTTGGCGGCGTTTTTGGTGTTTGGCGCCCAAGCTCAAGCGGCGCCGATACCGGGTTCGGGTCCGATCGACCCCGCCCAAATGTCCGCCACCGTGAAGGTTTTGGCGTCGGACGCGTTTGAGGGCCGCGCGCCGGGCACGCAGGGCGAGACCCGCACGGTCAAGTACTTGATCGAGCGGTTCCAAGGCTTGGGGCTGGAGCCCGGCGGCGATCATGGCGGCTGGACCCAGGCTGTACCGCTTGTCCACACCCAGGTCGGGCTTGCGACCACGCTGGAGGTCACGGGTCTGGGGGCGCCGATCCCGCTGCGTCAGGGCGATGACATTTATCTCAACACGCCCCGCCCCGTGGATCGCCTGACGGTCAAAGATGCGCCGCTGGTGTTCGTCGGCTATGGCGCGTTCGCGCCCGAGCGGGATTGGGACGATTTCAAGGGCGTCGATCTGCACGGCAAGATCGCGGTCTTCCTGGTCAACGATCCCGATTTCGAGGCGTTGCCCACCGATCCCGTGTTCGGCAAGTTCGGCGGCAAGGCCATGACCTATTATGGCCGTTGGATGTACAAGTACGACGAGGCGGCGCGCCGCGGCGCGCTCGGCGTTCTGGTGGTGCACGAGACCGCCGGGGCCGGCTATCCCTGGAGCACCGTGATCGCACCCCAGGGCGAAAGCTATGACGTCGTGCGCGCGGCCAACGATCTCCAACCGACGTTGTTGCAGGGTTGGATGGCGAAACCTGCGGCGGAAGCTCTGTTCCGTCGCGCCGGCCTTGATTTCGACGCGCTGAAGGTTGCGGCGCGACGGTATGATTTCCATCCCGTCAGTCTCGGCGCGGCGCGGCTGGACGCCGATCTGCCGGTGACCCATAGCGTGGTCGAGAGCCGCAATGTGATCGCCAAGATCGAGGGCTCTACATGGCCGGATCAGACTGTGATCTACGGCGCCCATTGGGACGCGTTTGGCGTCGGCAAGCCGGATGCGGCCGGTCAGACCGTGCGTCATGGCGCCAACGATGACGGCCTGGGCGTCGCCGGCGTTCTGGAGATCGCTCGCGCCTTCAAAGCCAACCCTAAGCCGCCGGAGCGCACCGTGGTGTTCTCCATCTGGACGGCGGAGGAGCGCGGCCTGTTCGGGTCGGAGACCTATGCGCTGCATCCCCTCTATCCCCTGGCCAAGACCGCGGCCAACTTCACCATCGATGTCATGCAGACAGCCGGGCCGTCGCGCACCGTGGTGTTGGTTGGCGCGGGCCAAGACAGCCTTGAGGGAGATCTCGCCCGGGAGGCGCAAGCGCAGGGCCGCACGGTGACTGCCGATACCCATCCCGAGCGCGGGCTGTTCTATCGCGCCGACCATTTCTCCCTGGCCAAGCGGGGCGTGCCGACGCTCTTGCTGATGGCGCTCGGCGGCGGCCCGGACCTGATCGATGGCGGCCAGGCGGCGGGCGACAAATGGGTCAGCGACTACACGGCGAACTGCTACCACAAGCCCTGCGACGCCTGGAGCGCATCTTGGGACCTGCGCGGCGCCGCTCAGGATGTCGATCTGATCTACCAGGCTGGGCTTAAGCTCGCCAACTCGGAGCTTTGGCCGACCTGGAACGCAGGTTCCGAGTTCAAAGCGATCCGGGATCGGTCGTCGTCGCAGCGTTAGGCTTCGCAAGGTTGCGAGGCGGCGCGTAACACGCCAAGCTGTCGCCATAAGGCCTGAAGGGGGTGGGCATGGGGACCTTGACGAGAGCGCTCGCCCTGTGGGTCTGCATGGGCTTGGCGATGGTGCTGGCGGCGCTTGGGATCACGCTCCTGCCGCCGCGGTCGGCGACCGCGCCGCCCACTGTGTTTTCCGCTGAGCGGGCCATGGCCGACGTGCGGGTGCTGGGCGCGCGGCCCCATCCGATTGGGTCGCTGCGCAACCTGAAGGTCAGGGCCGAGCTGATCGAGCGGATGGCCGATCTCGGCTTGTCGCCGCAGGCGCCTGAGGCGGTCGGGCTCGATTGGGCCGAGTTCGAGCCGGGCGCGGTGTCGGCGGCCACCGTGCGCAATGTGATCGGGGTGCTGCCGGGACGAGATCGCAAAGCGCCCGCTCTGCTGCTGATGGCCCATTACGACAGCGTCCCCAATTCGCCGGGCGCCGCCGACGATATCGCGGGCGTTTCAGCTTTGCTTGAGATCGCGCGGCTTCTGGTCGCGACCGGCCCTCATCAGCGCGATGTGATCTTCCTCTGCACCGAGGGCGAAGAGGCCGGCCTCCTAGGCGCCGACGCGTTTTTCCGAGGCGATCCTTTGCGACCCCACGTCGGCATGGTCATCAATATGGAGGCGCGGGGGGATGCGGGACGCACCGCCATGTTCCAGACCGGACCGCAGAACGGCGCCCTAATCGCACTTTACGCCAAGGCGGCCCGGCGCCCGTTCGCAAACTCGCTCACGGGCTTTATCTATAAGCTGCTGCCCAACGATACCGACTTCACCTACGCCGTGCGCCAGGGCGTACCGGGCCTGAATTTCGCCTTTCTCGGCGACCCGCTGGCCTATCACACGCCGTTGGCGACGCCCGGTCACCTGTCGGTCGAGAGCTTGCAGAACATGGGCGACCAGGCGGCGCCGGTCGCCCTGGCGCTGGCGGACGCCAAAACGCTCCCGCCCCCCGCGCCTGACGCGGTCTATTTCGACATCTTTAACCGGGGCGTCGTGAGCTATCCGCCAGCCTTCGGCTGGGCGGTGATCGCCGCCGCCGTCGTCCTGATCGCGCTCGCCGTCGCAGGCGTTGCGCCGAGGAGATGGGAGGGGTTGAAGGCCCGCGCCCGCGCCCTCGGCTCGCTGCGAGGCGCGGCGACGGCGTTAGCGGCTCTGTTGGCGGTCGGCCTCGCAGAGCATCTCGCGTCCCGACTTTTGAACAGCACAGGTTACGGCGCAAGCTACCACCTCTACCGCGCCTTCACGCTCGACGCTTTGGGCTCCGGACTCTTGGCTCTGGGCGCCGTGCTGGCGGTCTACGCGGGCGCGGTGCGTGGCCGGGGCCATGTCGCGTTGGCCATGCTCGCGCTCGTGGCTGGTGTCGCCTGCTCGGTTCACGGCTTTGACCTGCTGGGCCTCGGCCTCGCGGGGGGCTTGGCTGTGCTTTGCGCATCGATCAGGGCGCGCCGTCTCGATCTTTGGGACAGCTGGCTCGGCGCCTTGCTGCTGCTTTTGGTTATAGCGATCCCGGTGCAGTACGCGGCCCCGCTCGCGTCCGCGATCGTGGTCTGGCCGTTGTTGGCGGGCGCGCTGGGGGCGGCGATCTGGGCCTGGGTCGGCAGGATCGCGCCGGTCTCCGGCGCGCTCTACCCGGCGGCGCTGGCCGTGATCGTGGGGGCGATCCTGGCGAGCTTGGCGGCGGCCATCTTCACCGCTATCGGGCCCGTGAAGCCCGAGGTTCTGGCGGTGTTTGCGCTCCTGTACCTGGCCGGGTTGGCGCCGTTTGTGGAGGGGTTCGCGCGGGAGGGACGTCCAGGGCTGATCGCAGGCGTGGTGCTGGCGGTCGGCGCCTGCGCCCTTTTAGCGGTCGGCTATGGCGCGGGCACAGCTCAGCGGCCGCAAGTGACCAAGGCCTACTATGTCGCCGACGGCGCCGATGGTCCCCAGATCCGCGTCGATCCCTTGGCGGCGCTGGACCCCTGGGCGCTGCAGACCTTGAAGGCCGATGGCGGTGCGATCCACAAGGCGGTCCTACCGCCGTTTGAGCCAGCGCCGGTCTGGATGGCGCCCGCCCGCCATAGGCCGCTGACGCCGCCGCAGGTGCATTTGGAGCAGCATGGGACCATGGTCACGCTCCAGGCCTTGGCGTCAGGCGGCGGCCGTGTGTTGTTCCTGTTTTTGCGTTCGCCTGCGCCGATGCAGATAGACGCCGTGAACGACGCCGCGGTCGGCGTGGCGATTAAGCCTAACACTTGGGGCGTGCTCGACTACTCGGCGCCACCCGCCAAGGGGGTCAAGCTGGAGGTCTCCGCCGCGCCCCACGCCAAGATCGAGGCCGTCGTCCTCGAACAGCGCGACGGTTGGCCTGCTGGCGCCGCGCCGCCCGCAAAGCCGCCCGAGCTCATGGCTTGGCGTGACAGCGATACCACCCTGGTCATGGCGCGGGCTTCGCTGCCGGGTCTCAGCCCATCAGCTCCATGACGGCGCGGTGGGCCTGGTCGATGGCGCTGTCGGTATAGGCCTGAGCGCCGGCGTCGGAATTGGCTATGGCGATGCGACCGAACTTTTGGCGGCCGATCACGTTGGGCCGCTGGTCCGGCGGGATGTCCCAGGGGTCGTAGAGGGGGTTGTATTCATAGGCGTAGCCGTGGGGCCAGCGGTTGACGATGATGGCCGCGATGTCCTTGTCGGCGTCGAACCCGCCGCCTTTGAGCGTGCGGCTCAGCTGATCGCGGATATGGTGCTCAAAGGTCGAAAACGGTGTCGTCAACAGTTCGGCCCGGCCGGCGCGATGCTGGTCCCGCTCTGTCGGCGCGCCGGGCAGGCAGGGCGTGCGCACCATGCGGACCAGCATGGGGCCGTCCGGCGAGCCCGGCGTGGAATAGCCGCCGATCGTCTCCGCCGGATTGAGACCGAAGCTTGAGAAATAGCCGCCCGGCGCCGAGACGCTGGATACGCCGAGCCGCGCAAAGGCGCGCCAATTGCGCAAGGCGACCGTGGTGTACACCAGCGGAATCTTCACCCCCAGATGCAGCGCCGCCTTTTGAGCCTCTGGCAGATCCGGCGCCAGATAGGGGATCATCATGTTGTAGCAGGCCAGCACCGCCTGAGGCGCCCGCACCCGGTAGAGTTTTCCGCCGCTGACATAGTCTAGGCTGACCTCTTGCGGCCCCGAATTTCGGACGTGGACGGCAATACTGTTCAAGCGAAGGCGCACGGGGGATTCCGGCTGGTCCAGGGCCGCGTAGTTGCATTTCGCCAGCACGATGTCCTCGGCGGTCGAACCGGGCAGGGCGGCCGGAACGAGCTTGCGCACCAGGAGCCGCGCGATCGAGGCGTTGCCGTCGGGAAAGTGAAACCGCGGCGAACCGCCAGTGGAGATGTAGCCGGCGGCCGTATTGCCCATGCGCTTTGTATTTTGGGGATCGAGTCCCATGCCCTGAAAGCCGGGCAGGCCGTCGCCCCAGCAGTCCAGCGCCGGTTCGCCATCAATGCCCAGGCCGAACTCGGCGTGGGTGCGCTGCTGGTAGTAGGGAATAACGCCGGGATCGACCTTGGCGATGTCGAGCAGGAAGTCGCGGTAGCTGACGCGCGAGAGGCGATCCATCTTCTGCTCTGTCGTCAGGCCCGGCAGGTAGTCGATCTTCGCCGTTTCGATCCGCACAATATCAGCGCGCGCGGCGGGCGACAGCGGCGCGTCGGCCAGAAGGGCGGCGATCCCGTCCGGCGTCGGCGCGTCCTCCTCGAACCCGCCCAGGCCCACGATCAGCTTGTCGGCGCCAAAGGTCTCGGCATCGAAAAAGGTCGCCGGGCGCAAGCCCGCCTGGCGGTAAAAGTCGTGCCGGTCGCAGGTCTTGGACAGGGCGACGGGGTCGACGCCGAGCTCGCTCATCAGGCCGGCGGCCACGGCGCTATAAGGGCGGGGGCTGTCGATCAGCAGCGTGCCGCCGTTCATGAGCAGTGTCTGGCCGTCGATAACGACCTCGTTGCGCTTGGCGTGGCCGCCAAAATCGTCGTGATTGTCGAGCACAAGCACCTTGGCGTCTGGGTGCGCCTTACGCCAAAAATACGCCGCCGCTAGGCCGCTGATGCCACCGCCGACCACGATCAGATCGAACGTCTCGCCGCTCTCGATGGCGTCGCTGGTCTTGAGCCGACCGTCACGCAGCGCATGGGCCGCCTCGAACGATCCCGGATGGCTGCCGCGCATCCCTGTCCGCTGCGGCGGGTAATAGCCTGGGGCGTTTTGGAGCTCGGCGTCGGCGGCCGCGGCATGGGCGAGCTCTGGGGCGAGCGTGGCGGCGACGGTGATGGCAGCGCCTTGCAGGAGGTCGCGGCGGAGGATTGTGTGGGGCTGTGCGGACGATGCAAAACGCGGACGAGCTGGCGGCATCGCTGATTCCTGCATGGATCAGGCGGCAACGGAAAGGCGAACGCCGAACGCCTTCATGACTCTGAGAAGGGTGTCGAGCGTTGGATTGCCGCTGTCGCTGAACGCTCGGTAGAGGGCCTCGCGGCTGATGCCTGTTTCGCGGGCGAGCGCCGACATGCCGTGCGATCGCGCAATGACGCCCAGCGCCTGAAGCAGTTCCTCTGCGGTCCCATCTTCGAGATAAGTATCGAGATAGGCGGCGATGTCTGCCGGGGTGTTTAGCGCTTCAGCGGCGTCCCAAGGCTTGGTTTCGATGGCCATGGTCCGATCTCCTTCGCCAGGGCTTTCGCCCGCTCGATGTCCCTCGCTTGCGAATCTTTGTCCCCTCCGCACAGCAGGATCACCACTATATCGCCGCGCTGTGTGTAGTAGACGCGGTAGCCCGGCCCGAATGTGAAGCGCAGCTCGCTCACTCCATCGCCCACAGATTTGGCGTCGCCGAAAGCGCCCTGCGCGATGCGGTCGATCCGCTTTGTGATTCGCGCCCTGGCCTGCACATCTCGCAGACCCACCAGCCAGTCGATGAACTCGACCGTTCGGCGGACTTCAAACTTGTCAGGTATAATGCACATTTATCGGCAGTTGTAAAATCAAATGGCATCCTCTTTTTCTAATGCGTTTTCGCGCATCGGCGCAGCCCGCAGCGCGGCCTCCGAGCCGTCCAGCGCGGCCCGGATAATGGACACTAATCGGTCCACCTCGTCCTTCGTAATGATCAGGGGCGGGCAGGCGACGATGGTGTCGCGGATGCCGCGCACCATCAGGCCGCGCGCGATGCAGGCGTCGCGGACCAGGGGGCCGGCGAAGCCTTCCTCGCCGGTGAAGCGCTGGTTGGTGCCCTTGGCGCTGACGATCTCTATCCCCCCGATCAGGCCCAGCGTGCGCACTTCGCCGACTAGCGGGTGATCGGCGAGCGTGGCCATGGCGGACGCGAAATAGGGACCGATGTCGTCGCGCACCCGCTCGACCAGGCCCTCGCGCTCAATGATCTCGATGTTCTTCAGCGCCACCGCCGCGGCGACGGGGTGGCCAGAATAGGTAAAGCCGTGGATGAAATCGCCGTCGTGGGCGCGCAGCGTCTCGACGATGTGGTCGGCGACTCCCACCGCCGAGATCGGCTGGTACCCGGACGACAGGCCCTTGGCCATCGACACCAGGTCCGGCTTGATGCCGAAATGCTGGAAGCCGAACCACTGGCCCAGCCGCCCGAAACCACAGATCACGTCGTCGCTGACGAGCAAGATCCCGTACTTGCGGCAGATGGCCTCCACGCGCGTCCAATAGCCCGGCGGGGGCATGATCACGCCGCCCGCGCCCTGCACCGGCTCGCCGATGAAGGCGGCGACGTTTTCCGGCCCCACCTCCAGGATGCGCGCTTCGATCGCGCCGGCGGCCCGTTCGGCGAACAGCTCTGGGTCTTCGCCATGCGCCTCGCCAAACAGATAGGGCTGCATCACATGTTCGACGCCGGGGACGGGCAGGTCGCCTTGCGCGTGCATCGTCTTCATGCCGCCCAGGCTGACGCCGGCGACGGTCGAGCCGTGGTAGGCGTTCCAGCGGCTGATGAAGATCTGGCGCTTGGGCTGACCCTTCAGTTTCCAGTAGTGGCGCGCCAGGCGAAACACCGTGTCGTTGGCTTCCGAGCCCGAGGTGTTGAAGAAGACGTGGCTCAGGTTTCCGCCGAGTTTCTCGGCGATCTTGGTCGCCAGCCGCACGGTCGGCGGCGTCGCCGTCTTGAAGAAGGTGTTGTAGTAGGGCAGCTCCAACATCTGCCGATAGGCGGCGTCGGCCAGCTCCTCGCGCCCATAGCCGACCGCCACGCACCACAGGCCCGCCATCCCGTCCAACAGCGCGTTCCCGTCGCCGTCGTAGATGGTGCAGCCTTGCGCCCTCGTAATGATGCGGCTGCCGCCCAGCTCGACCATCAGCTTATGATCTTGCTGGCAGGGCAGGTGGTGGGCGAGGTCGAGGCGGCGCAACTCGGCGATATCGTAGTTGCGGATCGGCGCGGTCATGATCGCGTCCTTTCGGTCTGTGTGGGGGCGTCTTTAGGAGACGGCGAGGGGGAGGCCGCGAAGGGCGCGGCCGAGGATTTGGAAGAAGCCGGCGGATTGGGGGTCGGCGTCGGCGTTCCATTCGGGGTGCCACTGCACCGCCAGCACGGGCGCTCGCCCGACCCAGGCCGAAACCGCCTCCACCACCCCGTCGTCGGCGGTCGCCTCGACCGTAAGGCCGTCGCCCAAGGTGTCGATGCCCTGATAGTGGACGGAGTTGACGCGGATGCGCTGGGCGCCGAGGCTGTGGCGCAGCACGCCATTGGGGGCCAAGGTCACGTCGTGTTCGTGGGCGAACATCTGGTCCAGCGTCGCGCCGTCGGCGGCATGGTGGCTGAGCGCTCTCGTCGCGTCGCCCAGGTCGCGCCGCAGCTTGCCGCCGAAGGCGACGTTCAGCTCCTGCAGGCCGCGACAGACGCCGAAGACCGGCTTGCCGGCGTCCAGCATGGCGGCGACGAGCCTCATCGCCATGTCGTCGCGATCGGGGTCGAACGGCCCGGCGGCGTCGGGCGCGTCCACGCCATAGCGGTGCGTTTCGACGTTGGAGAGGCTGCCCGTCAGCAACAGGCCATCGAGCCGGGGGACGATGTCGGCCGGATCGGCGGCGCCGGGCAGGGTGGGGATCAGAAGGGTCGAGGCGTCGGCATGGCGACTGGCGGCGGCGACATAGCGGTTGATCACCGCCTGGGCCGCTTCGCCCCCCACCTCGCGGGTGCAGGCGATCAGGCCGACAACGGGTCGTAATGCCGAGGGCTCCCTCGCAAACGCGTTCATGACAGCAAGAGCGCCGGCGCGCAGGCGCGCCACGTCAGCCAGACTGCCTCGTCGATGGCGAAGTCCTCCTGATCCCAGCGGGTGAGATTGGAGCGCAACACCTTGACGATGCGATCGCAGGGCAAGCGCACGTCGAACATCGACTCTGCGCCGAGATAGGTGATGTCCTTGATGACGCCCGCAGCGACATTGCAGCCCTGGGGCGCATCCTCCATGACCGGCGCGCTGACGTGGTCGTCGCGCTTCTTCAACTCGATCTTCTCAGGCCGTAACGCCGCCCAGACCGTGGCGCCGCTGGCCCCGGTGACTCCATGGTCGAAATAGATCGGGGTGGCCAGACCGTCGGCTTCCACAATAGCGTGGTCCGGCTCGTCTACCGTCAGACGGCCCTCGAACAGGTTCACCGAGCCGATGAAGTCGGCCACGAAGCGGGAGTTGGGGAATTCATAGAGGTCGGCCGGCGTGGCCACCTGTTGCAACATGCCGCGGTTCATGACCGCGCAACGGCAGGCGAGCGCCAGGGCCTCGTCCTGGTCGTGAGTCACCATGATGAAGGTAATCCCGACCTTGTCCTGCAGCGACGACAGCTCCGAACGCATCTGGTCGCGCAGTTTAGCGTCAAGCGCCGACAGGGGTTCGTCCAGCAGCAGCACGCGAGGGCGTTTGACCAGGGCGCGCGCCAGCGCCACCCGTTGGCGCTGGCCGCCAGAGAGTTGGTCGGGCTTACGCTTGGCGAGGTGATCGAGCTGGACTTGGGCCAGCGCCTCCTCGACCCGCCGCGCGCGCTCCGCCGCCGAAACCTTCTCCACCTTCAGACCGTAGGCGACATTGTCGAACACGTTCATATGCGGAAACACGGCGTAGGACTGGAACACCATGTTGATCGGGCGCTTGTTCGGCGGCGCGTCTGTCACATCCTCGCCGTCGATCAGGATGCGGCCTTCGGTCGGAACCTCAAACCCCGCCAGCATCCGCAAGAGCGTCGTCTTCCCGCAGCCGGACGGCCCGAGCAGGGCGAAGAACTCGCCCTCGCGGATCTCCAGGCTGACGTCGTGGACGGCGACCGCCTTACCGAACCGCTTGGTGACGTTTTCGAAGCTGATGATGGGCTTGGTCATCTCGCGCGCGAAGGCCTTTCAACTGTGATCACAAGCAGGGCCGGCCGCTGGTGTCAAGCAAGCGTCGGGCATGGGTCGCCGTGGCGCGAAACATGTCGCAGATTGCAGCGCAGGACGCCGTTATATTGACATCTGGGCGCGACATTGCGCGAGATGGCGCATGGTCCCAGACGTCGCCGCATGGTCCCTTTCGCCCGTTATCGCAGACGCTGAACCCGAGGCGCCGATCGACGCGCCCTTGATGCACGCCGGCGTGTACCGCGATCTGCGCTATCGCTTTCTGACCGGCCAGATCATGCCTGACGCCAACCTCTCCACGCGCGGTCTGGCCCAGCAACTCGGCGTCAGCCAGACCCCGGTGCGCGAGGCGCTGAGCCGGCTGGCGGCGGAAGGGGCGGTTCAGATTCGCTCCAAACGCCGAATCGGCATTCCGCCGATGACGGCGGACCGGTTTGAAGACCTGCTCCGCTGCCGCCTGCTGCTGGAGCCGGAGGCCGCCATGCTGGCCTTGCCGCATTTCGATGGGCCGCGCCTGAAACGGTTGAAGGAGATCGACGCCCGAATCGACGCCTCGCTTCGGAGCGGCGATGTCAGCGCCTATATGGAAGGCAATTTCGCCTTTCATTTCAATATCTACAGCGCCCATTCCCGTCTCACGCTCAATCAGCTGATCGAGACACTGTGGCTACAGTTTGGACCCTATATGCGGGTCGTCTACGGCCGCTTCGGCACCGCCAATCTGGTCGATCAGCACCAGGAGGCCATCCGCGCGATCGAACGTAATGACGCCGCAGCGCTGGGCCAGGCGATGCGCGAAGATATCGGCGACGGCATGGGCCTGATCGGCCGCAGCGGGCTGCTCGACGCCGCCTGAGGCGCTGCGTTCAGGCCGCATATTCCCGTGTCACGTCCAGCCCCTGCATCCGCACGGCCAGGACCGTCAACGCCACGGTGATGACGATCAGGATGGTGGAGGCGGCGTTGACCTCCGGCGTGACCGAAAAGCGCACCATGGAATAGACCTGGACGGGAAATGTCTCCGTATCGGGGCCTGAGGTGAAGAAGGTGATCACGAAGTCGTCCAGGCTGGTGGTGAAGGCGAGCAACCCGCCCGCGAGCAGCGCCGGCTGCATATGGGGGACGAGCACATCGAAGAAGGTCCGGAGCTCGCTGGCGCCCAGGTCTCGCGCCGCCTCCTCCTGCTCGCGGTTGAAGGAGGCGAGCCGGGCGCGCACGACCACAATCACCAGCGGAAAGCAAAAGGCGATGTGGGCGATGGTGATAGCGCCGAGGTCCAGCGGCCAGGGCAGATCGTCGGGCCAGGGCAGGATACGGCTGAAGAAGACCAGCATGGCGACGCCCATGCAGATTTCTGGCGCGACGATGGGCAGCGCGACGCCGCCTTCGAACAGGGTCTTGGCGGGAAAGCGGAACCGCCACAGGGCCACCGCGCCCAACGCGCCGAGCGCCACGCTGACAAGGGTGCAGACAAAGGCGATCACCAGTGAGTTGGCGAAGGCTTGCAACAGGTCCTGATCCTGCACCGCTTGGACGTAATAGTCGAAGGTGAAGCCCTTCCAGACGATGTTGCGCCGGCTGTTGTTGAAGCTGAACACGATCAGCGCCACCAGCGGTGCGTAGAGAAAGAGGTAGACGCCGGTCAGCCAGGCGCGCAGGGGCCAGCGGCTGAGATAGTCGAGCGGGGCCAGCGCCTGTCGTTTCGACCGCGTCATGCCTCGCGAGCCTTTTGGCGCTCCCGGCCCAAGGTGGTCTGGGCGGCGATGAAGAAGAAGGTCAGGTACATCAGGAGAAAGGATAGGGCGGCGCCGAACGGCCAGTCGTTGGCGATCTTGAACTGCCGCTCGATTACGTTGGAGATCATCTGGCTGTCGGGTCCGCCCAGCAGGTCTGGCGTCAGATAGGCGCCCATGGCGGGGATGAAGGTTAGGAGTACGCCGGATGCGACGCCGGGGCCGGCGAGGGGGACCACGATACGGAACAGGGTCGCCAGATGGCCATGGCCCAGATCCAGGCTCGCCTCCATCAGCGAGCGATCCAGTTTATCCAGCGCCGCATAGAGCGGCAGCACCATGAACGGGAGCTGGACATAGACGAGCCCGAACACGACGGCGAAGTTGTTGTGCAGTAACGGCAGGGGCTCGAACGCCGGCCAATGGGCGCCGGCCAGGCCAGCCAGCCGCGCGACGCCGTGATAAACGAACCCGATGGCGAAATTGACATAGCCCTCGTCTCGCAACACAGCCATCAGGGCGTAGGTGCGGATCAGAAGATTGGTCCAAAACGGCAGCATGACCGCGATCAGCAGCCAAAGCTTCGTCTTCGGCGAGGCGAACGATAGGGCGAGCGCGACCGGAAAGCCGATCACCAGGCAAAGGGCTGTGGTGACGGCGGCGAAGACCAGCGACTTCCAGAGGATGCCGAGGTACAGCGGCTCAATGGCGCGCGCGTAATTTGCCAGCGTGCCCGTGACCGCGACGTCGGTCAGTCCCACATTGCTGCCGAAACTATAGCCCCAGATCACCGCCAACGGCACGATGAAGAAGGCGATCAGCCAGAAGGCGGGTGGGCCGAGCGTGGCGAAAAACGGACCGGGCGCGCGTTTCCAGGGCTGTTCGGTCATGGGGCGTCTCGAAGCGCGCACGCCCTTGCTGCATTGTGCTCACGCATTGCGCAGATACCAATCGTAATCGAGCGGCGTCACGATATCGAAGAAGCGCGCCTGTTCTGTCCGCTTGACGGTGGTGAACATGCGCACAAACCGCTCGCCCAGATAGTCTTTCAACACCTCGCTACCGCTGAACAGATCGACGGCGGCGAACCAGTTGGTCGGTAGCGGGGTCGCGCCGGGCGTCGGGGGCGCGGCGTAGCCGTCGCCGACGATGGCCGGGCCGGGATCGAGCTTATTCGAGATGCCGTAATGGGCGGCGGCCAGGACGGCGGCGAGCGCCAGATAGGGGTTGGCGTCGGCGCCGGCCACGCGATGCTCCACATGGCGGGTAGGGGGCAGGCCGGCTGGAATGCGCAGCGAGACGGTACGGTTGTTCACGCCCCAGGTGGGGGCGACCGGCGCATAGGAGTTGGCCTTGAACCGGCGATAGGAGTTGGCGTTGGGGGCGAAGATCGCCAGGCTTTGCGCCAACAGCGCCTGCATCCCGGCGATGGCGTGGCGCAGCAGCGGCGTCCCGTGGGGGTCGTCGCTGGCGCAGGCGTTAATCCCATCGGGCGTGTTGAAGCTCATGTGCAGGTGCATCCCGCTGCCCGCTCGCTCGCTGAACGGCTTGGCCATGAAACAGGCTTCCAGCGTGTGGGTCAGAGCCACGCCCTTGGCGGCGCGCTTGTAGAGCACCGCATCGTCGGCCGCGCGGAGCGCATCGGGCTTGTGCTTCAAGGTCAGTTCGAGCTGGCCCGGCGCATATTCCGAGATCACGCCCTCCAGGGGTATGCCCTGGTCGTCGCAGGCGTTCCAAAGGTCGCGCAAGAAGGGGGCGGCGTCCTCGACCTCGGGCAGGCCGTAGACGGCGTGCAGGCTTGGGCGGGCGCCTGTGAAGCGCGACGCCGGCAGGCTGACGCCGCCGTCTGGCGTGCGCGCCGCGTCCAGCAGGTAGAACTCCAGTTCGCAGGCGACGACGGGCGTCAGGCCGTCACGTGCGAAGCGATCCAGCACGCGCTTCAGCACATGGCGGGGATCGAGGTCGTTGGGCGCGCCGTCCAACTCGTAGAGGGAGAGCATGACCTGGCCCACATCCATGCCGAGCCAGGGGGCGGGGACCAGCGTGCCCGGCACGGGCTTGGCCAGGCGGTCGGCGTCGCCATCCTCCCAGACCAGGCCCGTCTCCGCCACGTCCTGGCCGGTGATGTCGGTCACCAGGATCGAGCCGGGCAGGAAGCGGCCGTAGTCGTAGACGTGTTTCATCTCATGGCGGCGCAGCCGCTTGCCGCGGGGCACGCCGGACAGGTTGGTGAACAGCACATCGAAAAACTCGATGTGGGGGTTGTCGTTCAGGAAGGCGGCGAGCTCCGACGGCGGGGCGATCAAACACTTATCCTTTGCAATGTGGCGAAGCCGGCCAACTCAATACCGATATGTCGCCGTCAGGCCCACCGTCCTTGGCCTAAACGTCGTGTTCTGGAACAACACTGTATACTGGTCTTCGTGGGTCAGGTTCAGGCCCGGGTGGGCGTTCAACAGGTTGTCCACGAACAGCGACAGCTGGGCGCCCTCGATCGCGACCCCGCTGCGGAGCGAGACGAAGGTGGTGGATGGCGGGTTCACGAGCGCGGCGTCGTAGGAGGAGGCCGCTGGGTCCAACGCCGGGGTCATATTGCCGTTGTGGCTGGTGAATTCATAGTCGGCCCTGGCGAAGGCGGCGTGATCCATCAGGCTGAAGTTGTACTGCACGCCCAGGCTGACCGTCCAAGGCGGCGCCGCATAGGGCGTCCCGATCGCGTCGCCGTCGTTGGCCAGGATCGATGAGCCCGAATAGGCTGTCTTGACGTACTTGGCGTCGGTGTACCCGACCGCCAATTCGGTGTTCAGGTTGTGGACGACCTCATACTGGAGCTGGAGGTCGAAGCCCTTGCTGACCGCTTCGCCCAAGTTGCCCGTATATTGGTAGCCGCAGGTCGGCAGCAGGATTTCCTGCTGAATATTATGCCATTCCAGGTAATAGAGGCTGCCTTCGACCTGCAGCTTACGATCCAGGAACTTGTTCTTGGAGCCTAGCTCGTAACTGTCCACCGTGTCGGAATGGTAGGCTGGCGGGGACTGGGTGAGGCCGAGCGCCTGAAGGTCTGCGGCGCAGAAGGTGGGCGACACCTGGGGACTGCCGCCCCCTTCGCGGTAGCCCTTCGAGTAGGTGGCGTAGAACAGGTTGTCCCGGTTCATCTGGTACTGCAGGCTTGCCTTGGGTGTCAGTGGATATTCGGTCTCCTGACCGACCCCGCCGGTATAGCCGCCGTTTTGGGCGCCGTCGGTGAAATAGGTGTAGTTGAAGGAGGTCTGGGCGTAACGGATTCCGCCCTCCAGCTTCAGCTGCGGCGTAATGGCGAAGGTGGCGTCGGCGAAGGCCGCGATCTGCTGGCTGTGCACCAGATCGTAGTTGATATAGTCGTCGTCGCCGTACTGCGGCTCAAAGCCTTCGCCCCAATAGTCTTCCGCCGACTGGCCGAAGAGATACTGCGTAATCTGTTCAAGTTGGGGATCGTGGATCTCCTCCACGCTGAGCTGACGATTATGCTGATAGAAAACGCCCGTCACCCAAACCAGGCGGCTATTGGGGTTGCTGGACTGTAGCCGAACTTCCTGAGTGATGTTGTTCTGTTTATTGGTGACGGTATTGGGCGAGCTATAGCGGCCGAAGCCCGGCAGATTGAACCCCGTGGGCGTGAGCAAGGGATAGAGCCCGGAGGTCGTACAGGCCCCGCAGCTCCCCGGCGTGCTGATGAGCTGCTGGAAATAGGACAGGTTGTAGAGCGTGCCCTCATAGCCGCCCACCTCCTTGCGCCAGAAGTAGGAGGTGTTGGAGATCAGGCTCATGCCCGGAAAGTCGTACTCGATCCGAAGCGACGGTAGCGTCCAGTGATCGGGATCGGGGCGCGATTCCGGGTCGCCGTTCTCATACACGCCGGCGGAGGGGTTGGAGATGCCGACCCAGTAGAAGTCGTAGTCGTGCTGGTTGCGGATCTGCTCGTAGATGCTGGGCGTGATCGTCAGGTTGGCGATAGGCGCCCAGGTCAGGGCCGCGCGCGCCACGAAGGTATCCTCGCTATTGGAGTCCGGCGACACCACCTGGCCCGTGGCCTGATCGACGCGGTTTATATAGCCGCCATCGTGGCGGTACCAGGCGCTGACCCGAAAGCCCAGCACGTCGTCTACGATGGGTCCGCCGACCGCCGCGCCGAACTCCCCACTGCCCTGGCCGCCGTCGGTGGTGGAGCCTTCGGAGCGCACATAGGCGCTGTAGGTCGTCAGACTTGGCTGGGGCGTGATGTAGCGCACCGTGCCGCCCTCCGAGCCCGCGCCAAACAGTGTGCCCTGGGGGCCGCGCAGCACCTCGATCCGGTCCAGATCGAATACGGCCGGCAGCGTGTTGTCGGAGTTGAAGCCGATCACGTGCACCTGGATCGGCGTATCGTCGATATAGATGCCGGTGGTAGCGGCGCCGGCGGTTGAGGCGACGCCGCGGATGGAGATGTCCTTGCTGGTCGGATCGAAGGTGACGCCCGGCGTGAAACGTACCAGATCGGCGAAGGACTTGACGCCGAGCTGATCCATCTTGTCTTCGGTGAAGGCGCTGACGCTGATCGGCACCTTGCTCAGCGTTTGCGCTTGGCGCGTCGCGGTGATGACGATCTCCGACACCGTCGCTCCGGCCGCCCCTTTGGCGCCGTTGTTGCCGTTGCCGTTTCCATTCGCCGTCGCCACGGGGGCCGAGGTGTTCGGCGCTTGAGTTTGTGCGAACGCAGCGGGGCCGCAAAGCAAGACGCCGGCTAGCGCGGTCCCACCCAACAAAAGCGACTTGCCGTGATCCGACGCGAAAGCAACCCAGGGCCTCATCCGAAATCCCCCTTCTGTGATCCCACATTTCAAGCGGCCGGCGTCCTGCCTGTCTCGGCAAAATGACGTCCGCTCCCGGCGCCCCAGTCGCCGGCCCTAATTGTGATCACATCCTGGGCGTGTCTGCCTAGGGTTTGTTCGCCACAGCCGTCGGCATTGTGGCTTCGCCGCTAGGCCACCTGTTCCAGCACATTACGCACCGCGCCCACGATCCGTTCGATCTGCCCGGTCTCTACGATCAGGGGCGGGGACAAGGCGATGGTGTCGCCGCTGACGCGAATCAGAACGCCTTGGTCGAAGGCGCGCTCGAACGCCTCCATGGCCCGGATGCTCGGCGCGCCCGGCCGCGACGCCAGTTCGATGCCGGCGGTGAGGCCAAAGTTGCGGACGTCGATCACGTGGGGCGCATCGTCCAGGCTGTGCACCGCCTCTTCCCAGACCGGCTCCAGCGTGCGGACGCGGTCGAACAGGCCTTCGTCGCGATAGATGTCGAGTGTCGCCAGGCCTGCGGCGCAGGCGAGCGGGTGGCCGGAATAGGTGTAGCCGTGGAACAGCTCGATCGGCGACTCCGCGCCCTCGATCAGCGTGTCGTGCACCTTGTCCGAAACCGCGACGCCCCCCATCGGCACGGCGGCGTTGGTGATGCCCTTGGCCATGGTCATCAGGTCCGGCGTCACGCCAAAGCGCTGGCTGGCGAAGGCGGCGCCGAGGCGACCGAAGCCTGTGATCACCTCATCGAAGATCAAGAGAATGTCGTGCTTATCGCAGATCTTGCGCAGTCGTTGCAGATAGCCGACCGGCGGCGGCAGGACGCCGGTGGATCCCGCCAAAGGCTCCACGATCACGGCGGCGATGTTTGAGGCGTCGTGCAGGGCGACGATGCGCTCCAGCTCGTCCGCCAGCTCCGCCCCATGCTGCGGCTGGCCCCGGGCGAAGCCGTTGCGCACCGGGTCGTGAGTATGGGGCAGATGGTCGACGCCGCCCAACAGCGCGCCGAAATACATCCGGTTCTTGGTCATGCCCCCAACCGAGATGCCGCCGAAATTGACGCCGTGGTAGCCCCGATCCCGCCCGATCAACCGCGTCTTCGTGCCCTTGCCGCGAGCGCGGTGATAGGCCAGCGCGATCTTCAGGGTCGTCTCGACCGCTTCGGAGCCGGAATTGGTGAAGAAGATGTGATCTAGCCCGTCCGGCGTAATTTTCGACAGTCGGTCGGCGAATTCGAAAGCTTTGGGATGGCCCATGTTGAAGGCGGTAGCGTAATCGAGCGTGGCCGCCTGGTCGGCGATGGCCTTGGCGATGGTCGGGCGACAGTGACCGGCGTTGACGCACCAAAGCCCCGACGTGCCGTCCAGCACCTCACGCCCCGTCTCGGTGTAGTAGTACATGCCCGATGCGCGGGCGAGAAACCGGGGATCGGCCTTAAACCGCCGGTTGGCCGTGAACGGCATCCAATAAGCGTCCAGCGACGGCGCCGCATTGTTGAGCTGTGACATGTTTATGATCCACCCTGCGCGCCTCGGCCTGTAGCATCTCGAAAGGCTGCGCACTACCCTGGGTGCGCCGTCCCGTGATCACAGATGGGTCTTTGAGTATCCGCCATGCACGAGCCCCGATCCTCCCACCGCGCGATGCGCCGCTCCCTCCTGACGGGTCTGGGCGCGTCTGCGGCGCTGGGGTTGAGCTTTGGGGTGGAGGGCTGCGCGCGCGAGCAGCCCAAGGTGGGGCGCAACGGCGAGGTCCAGAAGCTCAACTTCTACAACTGGGACACCTACATCGGCAAAACCACCTTGAAGGACTTCCGTCACGCGACGGGGATCAAGGTGGACATGAGCCTGTTCGCCACAAACGACGAGCTGTTCGCCAAGCTGAAAGCCGGCAATCCGGGCTTTGACGTCATCGTCCCTTCCAACGAGTTCGTCCAGCGCATGGTGGCGGCCGATATGATCCAGCGGCTCGATCACGCCAAGCTGCCCAATCTCAAGAACCTGTACCCGAACTTCGTCGACGTACCGTTCGATCCGGGCCGTCAGTGGTCGGTCCCCTATACTTGGGACTGTCTGGGCATTGGCTATCGCAAGTCCAAGGTCGACGGCGTGCCCGATAGTTGGAAGTGGCTGTTCGATAGCCCGCGATATCGCGGCCGCATCGGCGTCTATTCCGAGTCCAACGACCTGATCGAATGCGTGGTCAAATACCTCGGCCATTCGATCCGCCATATCCCCCAGAGCGTGATCGATCAGGCGGTGGCCCTGATGATCCGCCAAAAGCCCAACATCAAGGTGTTCCACGACGACAACGGCCAGGATTTGCTGCTGGCGGGCGATATCGACATCGTTATGGAGTTCAACGGCGACATCGCCCAGGTGATGCGCGAGGACGAAGACCTGGACTTTGTGGTGCCCCAGGAAGGCAGCGTGCTGCATTCTGACGGCCTTTGCATCCCCAAAGGCGCGCCAAGGCCCGACAACGCCCACCAGTTCCTGAACTACATTCTCTCGGCCAAAGCGGGGGCGGAACTGTCCCGCTCCATCCTCTACCCCAGCCCCAACGCCGCCTCCACGGCGCTCATGCCCGCCAGCTACCGCGATAACCCGGTGATCTTTCCACCGGCCGACCGGCTCGCGCGCTGTGAATACGCCATCTACGAGGGACCCGACCAAGCGCCCCGCTTCGACGAAGCGGTCACGCGCATCCGGGCGGCGTGAGGGCTGCGCGACCGCGCGCCCGGGCGGAACACGCGCAGGTCAGAACTCAGCGCGGTCGGTATAGCGCCCTCTCCACATATATAGTCCTGAGTTCGTCGGTCAGCGCCTGCACATCCTCGCGCAACAGCGGCTGACCCGCCCACAATTGGTTGTCCATCCGCATCGCCATGGCGCTCAACGCCAGAGCGCGAAGGTTCAGGCTGAGCCCACTTGGCTACCCCAAAACGACAATAGGCCAATAGACGAAATAGGCGGGTCGGAGATGCGTTTTAGCTATTTTCGTCGTTTATGGAGCGTTTATGTCTGCTGGCATTGAACGATATTGATCGCTTACGGGGCGCGGTAATAGTCATTCCACCGTCGATTGGGGCGTCATGTATAGGTTTCGAAGCTGGTTATACCAGTCTTGAGGCCGCGTGATCTTCGATCGATGCTGACAAAAAGCGCTTCGACGAGCCTCCTCCCCAGATGGGCCGGTTTGAAAGCCGCTCTTAATGCAGCTTCATCAAGCCGGGGATTATCGTGACTAAAATTGCCAATTACGCCTTATCCGCTTTGCTGTGCAGCACTGCGGTTTCCATGGCTCTCCAGGCGCGCGCCGACCCAGCGCCGGTGGGCGACAAGGGTCCGTCTGTCTCCGAAGTGGTCGTCACCGCACTCAAGCACAGCTCGACGGTTCAGACGACGCCTGCCAGCATCGACGCGGTCGGCGGCGCCGATCTGCAGGCGCGCGGCGTCACCAGTCTGGCCGCTCTGGCTCAAGGAACGCCGGGCGTCTCGCTGAAGAGCGAGGGGCCTAGTCAGACGGAGATCGAGATGCGGGGCATGACCTCAAGCGGGGGTAACTCCGCGACGGTCGGGTTCTATCTGGATAACGTCCCGCTGAGCGGACCTGCGAACGGTCAGAACGGCCACGTGGTGATCGATCCCGACCTTTACGATCTGAACCGCATCGAGATCTTGCGCGGGCCTCAAGGGACGCTGTTCGGCTCAGGCTCGATGGGCGGCACGGTAAGACTGATCCCGAACCAGGCCGACCCGACCGGCTATCACGCCTCGGCCCAGAGCACCCTGTCGGGAACCGAAGGCGGGGCGTTCAATCACAACGACAATTTCATGGTCAATCTGCCGTTGGTGAAGGACAAGCTGGCGCTGCGGATCGTTGGCAGCGAGAATTACACCAGCGGCTGGATCGACCGCGTGGTCGCCAATCCTTATCCATCGACGGACTCCACGGGCACGGTCCGCGGCGATGTCGCGGCGGCCCCGGTCGAAAAGCGGTACCCAGGCTCCAACGCCTATCAACTCTATGCGTCGAGGGTCAGCCTACTCTGGCAGGCGACGCCCGATCTGACGATCACGCCGTCGTTCTTTTACGAAGGCAGCAAGCAGAACGGCATCAGCGCCTATGACAGCGTGAGCGCGAGGGACGAGGCGCCCGGCGCCGGCTTGGCGCACTACCAGCCGTTCGATATCGCCGAGCCGCTGACCGATAAATTCACTGCCTACAGCCTCGATGTGAACTATAATCTTGCCTGGGCCGATTTGACGTCGAGCACCGCGTCTTGGTCTCGAGTCTCCACTCAGGTTGAGGATGCCAGCGAGCCGTTCAACAACCCGGACACCGGCGTCACGAACTATATCAATGGCGTCAACAGTAGTGGCGAAGGCTATTATGGCCCCAACGGTTCTGGCGAGGAGTATGGCTACGAAAAAGACCTCTCGAGCCAATTCAGCGAGGAACTCCGGCTAGCCTCCAAAGGCGCTGGCCCGCTGACCTGGGTTGCGGGGCTATATTATAGTCGCTTCCATTCCACCTGGACTTTCAACGGGACGACGCCAAACTATTCCTCGTTCACGGACGAGGGCTCGCTGCTGCCGGGGAACACGCCTTCGCCGGCGACGACGCCGAACTGGTTCGATGCTTATGAGCCGTCCACCAATTCGCAAGCCGCGGCTTTCGGCGACGTGACCTACGCCCTGACCGGCGCGCTGAAGCTCGATGTCGGCGGTCGGTTCACCCATGACGACTACCGCTTCTCGTCTTGCATCACCGGCTGGGGGTCGGCCCAGGGCGCTGCGACGCCGTCCTGCACCGGCTTGATCAAGCTCTCCAGCGACAGCTTCAATCCAAAGCTGACCTTGTCCTACACCTTTAGCCGCAACTTCATGACCTACGCTACGGTGGCCAGCGGGTTCCGCCCCGGCGGTGGCAATGCGCTTTATCCGACCACCGGTCTCGTCTGGGGGGCGGCCTTCGCGGAGATGAAATACACCGGCGACAAGTTTCCAAGCACCTATAAGCCCGACTCGGTTTGGAGCTATGAGATCGGCGAAAAGGCACGCTTTTTCGACCGCCGCTTGACGGTAAACGCCAGCGCCTATTACGAGCACTGGCACGACATCCAGCTCGAGGCTTATCCCGACGACTGGGCGCTCAACATCAACGGTAACGTCGCGATCATCTACGGAGCCGAGGTCGATATCCTGGCGGTTCTCGGGGCGGGCTTCGACGTCCAGCTCTCGGGCGGCTACGTCAACTCAAGGCTGGACGGAGGACCGCACTGGGACATCGCGCCCGTCAACAAGCTGCCGGAGGTTGCGCCCGAGACCGGCAGCGCTATTCTGAATTATTCGCGGCCGCTGAGCCAAGACCTCACCTTTACCGCTAAAGTGGAGAACAGCTACACGGGGCCGCGTTATTCTTTGGCGTTCCCGGAGCCTTACACGGCGTCGGGAGCCTACGTGCCGATGGCTGCCTATGATCTAACCAATATACGGGCGGGCCTGAAATATGGCGACGTCTGGTCGGCCACGGTGTTTGTCGATAACGTGTTCAACAAACACGCACAGCTCGAAAGCCTGTATCCAGAAAATCTGGGCGACGCCGCCTTTAACCGGATCATTACAAACCAGCCACTCACGGCTGGGGTAGACTTGACCTATAAGTATTAGTTCGTCGGGCGGTGGCCGTTTTGCGCTGCCGCCCGTTAATATGTCCCCGCTTAGAACAAATCCGATCTTTGAGAAGATAGCTTTAAGCGTCTTTTTCTTCCGTCCTCCCCGGACTTGTTCCGGGGGGGAGGGCAGCGGTGAGGTCGTGTGCTTATATCCGGTCCGATGAGGCCCCGCCCGTCGTCTGAGGTCCTAGGGCGTGTTCGATAGGCGCACGTAGCCTTCCGACCCATGCCGTGATCACAGTTTCCGCCCCGCCTTGCCAAAGCGGCGCCACTCGTAGACAATACAACTAGCGCGTAACTCGCGCCTCCTCGACTGGGCGTCGCGGCGATTGCGATCACAGATGCAACGCCCTCGTCCGCATCGCTGCGTTGGCCCCAGTTTTGAGCGCGCAAGCTGCGAGAAGACCGATGTCCAATGAGATCGAAGCCTGGATCCGCGAGCGCGGGATCGGCGAAATCGAATGCCTGGTGCCCGATATGAACGGCGTGGTGCGGGGCAAGGTATACCCGGCGCAGAAGTTTGTGGCGGCGACAGAAGATGGATCGCTGCGGCTGCCCTCCAGCATTTTCGCTCTGACGCTCACCGGCCAGTACGCCCAGTTGGAGTCGGGCGCCAAGGCCCACCGCGATCCGGACATGGTGCTCCACCCCGATCCTTCGACGCTGTGCGTCGCGCCCGGCTACGCCACCCCGACCGCCTTTGTTTTCGCCGATACCACCCGCATCGACGGCGCGCCGTGGGAGGCCTCGCCCCGCCATCTCCTGAAGCGGATCAGCCAGATGTACGCCGATAAGGGCTGGACGCCGCTGGTGGCGCCGGAGCTGGAGTTCTACCTCACCGCCGTCAATCCCGATCCCGATCTGCCGCTCACGCCGCCGCTCGGCCGCTCCGGCCGCGCCGAAACCTCGCCCCAGCCTTATGGGCTTGAGGCCGTGACGGAGTACGAGGATCTGATCGAGAGCATCTACGAATACGCCGAAACCGCCTCGCTCCATCTGGCCACCATGATCCATGAGTCGGGTACGGCCCAGCTGGAGATAAATTTCAACCACGGCGATCCGGTTTCGCTGTCCGATCAGGTGGTGGTCTTCAAGCGGATCGTGCGGCAGGTGGCCTTGAAGCACGGCGTCTACGCCACCTTCATGGCCAAGCCGATGGAGCAGCAGCCGGGCAGCGCCATGCACCTGCACGTCTCGGTCAATGGCGCGGTGGACGGCCGAAACCTGTTCGCGGACGCGGCCGAGGGCAACTCCGACCTGTTCCGCCATTTCGTCGGCGGTCTACAGCGCTACCTGCCCGAGATCGCGCCGCTGTTCGGCCCCAACGTCAACTCGTTCCGGCGGATGCGGCCCCACCATGACGCGCCGATCAATGTGCAGTGGGGCTACGACAACCGCTCTTGCGGCCTGCGGGTGCCGATCGCCGATCCCCAGAATCGCCGGGTCGAGAACCGTCTGCCCGGCGCGGACGCCAACCCCTATCTGGCTATGGCGGCGACCCTGATCAGCGGCTACCTCGGCATGACCGAGGCGATCGAGCCCAGCGAGATGATCGAGACCAACGCCTATGTCATGGCTCGCACTCTGCCCAAAACGTTGGAGGAGGCGTTGGAGCGGTTCAAGGCTTGCGAGCCGGTCCGCGCGATCCTGGGTCAGCGCTTCTGGCACGCGTTCAACTGCATCAAGGAAGCGGAGCTGGAGGCGTTTCAGGGCGTGATCAGCTCGTGGGAGCGCGATCACCTGTTGCTGAAGGTCTGACTCAAACGTGACGGGGGGGCGACGCGACGACAGCTCAGGCTTCAACGACGGATTGGAATTTCAGCGGTCCTACTACCTGGCGACCGCCCAAGATGCGCCGCGGCGCCCGCAACTCCTGGGCGAGACGAGGGCCGATCTATGTGTGGTCGGCGGCGGCTGCACGGGCTTGTCCGCCGCGTTTCATGCGGCCGAACGCGGACTGTCGGTCGTGCTTCTGGAGGGCGGCCGGGTCGGGTGGGGCGCTTCGGGCCGTAACGGCGGCCAGATCATCCCGGGTTTGCGCAAGGGCGCGCTGGAGCTCATCGCCCGCTATGGCCCAGACGAGGCCCGCGCCCTGTTCGACCTGGCGCTTGAGGCCCGCGGCCTAGCGCTCGATCTGATGGGGCGGCACGCGATCGCCTGCGACTTGAAGCTGACGGGCCACCTCGCCGCCGCCGCCAAGGCCAGCGATATGGAGCATTACGCCCGAGAGATCGACGCCTTGGCCCAGGCCATGGACTATCCCCACGCTCGGTTGGTGTCTAAGGCCGATATGGCGAGCGAGCTGTCGTCTCCAGGCTATTTCGGCGGCCTGATCGATGAGTTGGGCGGTCACTACCACCCGCTGAACTACACAATCGGCCTCGCGCGCGCGGCTGAAGCCGCCGGCGTGGCGATCCGTGAGGACTCGGCCGCCGCGCGCCTCAGCCAGACCGCCGCCGGTGTAAGGGTCGAGACGGCGATGGGGGCGGTGACCGCCACCAAGGTCGTCCTGGCCGGCGATGCGCTTCTGGGCGAGACCTTGGCGCCCAAGATCGCCGGCCACATCATGCCCGTGGCCAACTACATCGTCGCGACGGAGCCCCTCGACGATCCGGCGGCCCTGATCGTGCACGATCGCGCCGTGTCGGACAGCCGCTTCGTGGTGAACTATTTCCGTCTGACCGCGGACGGCCGGATGCTGTTCGGCGGCGGCGAGCGCTATTCCACCCGGCCGCCGCGCGATATCGCCGCCTTCGCCGGCCAGCAGATGCGCCGGATCTTTCCTCGGTTGGCGACGGCCAAGATCGACTACGCCTGGGGCGGGCTCGTCTCGGTGACCCGCACCCGACTGCCGCATTTGGGGCGAGACGGCGGCGTCTATTTCGCTCACGGCTATTCCGGGCTCGGCGCGATTCTATCGACCCTCGCGGGCAAGTTGATGGCCCAGGCGGTGGTGGGCGAAGCGGCGGGGTTCGATCGCCTGGCCAAGATCGCGCCCTCAGCCTTTCCCGGCGGGACGCTGCTGCGCGGCCCGCTCTATACGCTTGGGATGCTTTGGTATGCGATGCGCGATCGCCTGCCGGGCTGAGCGGCGGCGACGGCTATTCCGCCGCCATTGCCAGGGCCGCCGAACACGCCGCCGACCCACCTCCAACCCTACCTTCGACGAGGGCGATCAGCCTCGCTGATCGGCTTCGCCTTGGCGCAGCGAGACATGTGCGGACGCGACCTTCCAGCCGCCGTCTGTCTTTAGCCAGATTTGGCTCTGGCGGCCGTTTCGGCCGGTATCCGTTCGGGTGAATTCGACATTTGCGACGGCGACGTCGGGGCCGAACGCGACGATGTCTGTCCGCAGTCGCCGCCTCGGTGGAGAGCCGCCCTGGCGCCCCACACGAAACGCCGCAATCGCCTCGAAGCCATACAGGTTTTCCGCGACCCCAAAGCGCACCGTATGGGGCGAGTTCCAGAAGAAACCGTCCAGCGCCTCGACATCGTTGGCCATCAGCGCGTCTTCGTAGGCATCGACGGCTGCGCGGACCTCAGTCAGGACGTTTGGATCGTTGATCGTCATGTAAGGTCCCATCCGGCGTCTTGCGTGCAGAGCTCGCTATTTTGGAGAATGAGCGTGAACGAGCCCCAGACGTTCAAGCTTCGCCGCCAAGGCGAAGGTCATAGCCTCACATCCCCGATCTCCAACGATTTGAATGCCGATCGGTAAGAGGCCAGGCCTGTTCAACGGCGCCGTCAGCACAGGAAGGCCGATGAAGCTGAGGGGTTGAGTATAGGCGCCCAGGTTCTTGCGGACAGATATAGCTTCGCCGTCCACCATCATGGTCGGCTCCCCGATCCGGGGCGCGACGCAGGGCGTGGTCGGGGCGATAAGTAGGTCGTAGCGGGCGAAAACCTCGCTTGCTGCACTTCGGAAGGTGCGCCGATAGGCGTGCGCCTGGGCCGCGATCTCGTCGGGGAGGAGGGCGCCGGCGAGAAGGCGGTCGCGCACGGCGGGATCGAACGCCTCTGCGCGTCGGCGAAGGTCGTCCAAGTGCAGGCGGGCGCCCTCAAAGGCGCTGAGACAAAAGGCGGCGGATCGTGCGGTTTCCGCGCCTTCAAGCTCGACGTCCATGTCCGCCTCCAAGGCGTCGGCGAGGGGCTCAAGCGCCTCCAAGACGTCCGCGGCGGCGCCTTGGGTGAACCAGCCTTGCAGCATTCCAACGCGAAGGGGCCTGTCCGCCAGCTCTCTCAGCCGACCCGCGATAGGTGGGTCGTCGGCGTCGTAGGCCAGAACGTCGTAGGCCAAAACGTCGTAGGCATGGGCGAGGTCTTCGAGGTTGTTCGCGAAGAGGCCCGCGTGGTCCAGACTATCGACGAAGGGAAAGACGCCTGAGAGCGACAGCCGGCCCCAGCTGGGCTTCAGTCCATAGACGCCGCATAGCGCGGCCGGCACCCGGACCGAGCCGTTGGTGTCCGATCCCAGGGTAATGGGCACGAGGCCCGCCGCCACAGCCGCCGCCGAACCGCCCGACGAGCCGCCCGCAATACGATCCAGATCGTGAGGATTACGCGTGGCGCCGTAGTGGGCGTTCTCCGTGACGAAGCCATAGGCGAACTCGTCCATGTTCAAGGCGCCGACCAAGATGGCCCCCGCGGTTTTGAGGCGGGAGACGAGCTCGGCGTCGCGCGACGCTGGCGCGGCGTCTTGTCTGATCTTAGACCCCGCCAAGGTGGCGTGGCCGGCGACGTCGAACAGGTTCTTGACAGCGAAAGGAACGCCCGCCAGCGGGCCGACGGGGCGGCCGGCGGCGATGGCTGAGTCCACCGCGTCGGCGTCGGCCAGGGCTTGATCGGCGAAGATGGCCGTGAAAGCGTTCAGCGACGGGTTGGCGAGGTCTATCCGCTGCAGGGCGTCGGAGACGACCGACCGCGCGGGGGTAAGGCCGGCTTGCACATCCTGGGCGATGCGCCACGCCGTTGGAAAGGTCGACGAGCGGTGCACGATTGGACCGTTCAAATTTAGCCCGCCTCGACCGGGGCGTCGGCCAAATCTTGTAGCGCTGCGCTCACGCGCCGACCGTGAGCCTGCAGCGCAATCAGATTTTCGAGTACGCCGGGCTGAAACGGCGCCGCGATCGTCAGAACGATTTCGGCGGCGCGCGCATCGGCATAGATTGAGAGATCGGCCTCGTCGATCTGGAGAAAACTCTTCGGCCCAACGCGGCTCATGAGTCGACGCGGCTCCAACAAATAAGTAAGTCTTGCATATAATAGGGATGGGGCTGAGGCCAGCCTTCCAAACGCGGAAACATCGCGAGGACATCGCCAACGCCATGCATCATCATCTCGCCTCCTCGCCGCAGACCGTGCGCTTTGGCATGTTCGACGCGGCCTTTCCTCCCGTGCTCAGCATTGCGTCTGGCGACACTGTGACCTTCGCTTGCGTATCGGGAGGGCCGGAGGTGATGCCGACGCCTGAGCAGGGCCTCCATATACCGCCCGAGTTGCAGGCTATCCATGACGCCAAGTTGGAGCGGATCGGACCACACATCCTGACCGGCCCCGTGGCGATCCAGGGCGCCGAACCGGGCGATCGGCTGGAGGTACGGATCGAGGCGATCGAACCGGCGGTCGACTGGGGATACTGCGCCGTTCGGCCCCTCGCCGGCACGCTGCCGGAAGACTTTCCCGAGCGATATTTGAGCCATATTCGCGTCGATCGTGAGCGGCTGACGTGCAAGCCCGATTGGGGACCTGAGCTGCCCCTGGCGCCGTTCTTCGGCACAATGGGCGTTGCGCCGCCGCCGCGCTACGGGCGTCTGTCGAGCAAGGAGCCGCGCGAGCATGGCGGCAATATGGACAATAAGGAGCTTCGCGCCGGGGCGACGCTGCATCTGCCGGTCTGGGTCGATGGCGCAAACTTCAGCGTCGGCGACGGCCATGGCCGGCAGGGCGATGGCGAGGTGTGCGTCAACGCGCTGGAGATGGGGCTGACGGGGACTTTCACCTTCGTGCTGCATAAACAGGGCGATGCACGGCCGATGACCTGGCCGCGGGCGGAAACACCAACGCATTATATCGTCATGGGCTTTAACGAGGACCTGGATCTGGCCATGAAACAGGCGCTTCGGGGCATGATCGACTTCATCACGTCCCACACCAGCCTGACCCGGGTCCAGGCCTATCAGTTCTGTTCGCTGGCGGTCGATTTTCGGGTGACCCAGACGGTCAATGGCGAGAAGGACGTGCATGGCCTGCTAGAGAAGGGCGTGCTGTTCTGAGCCGCTGACGAATTCCGGTTCGGCGTAGCTGAAGAAGCCGTCCAGGATCGCGGCGCGGTCGTCCAGGAACAGTTGCGCAGTGACGGCGGAGACGAGCTTTGGGAGCGCGAACGCCATGCCGGAGAGCGCCGCCGCCGTTAGCCCCAGGCTCGCGAGCGCGGAATAGTTGAAGGCGAACAGGCCGTAGAGCCGGGCGGCGGCGGCCTCGGTCTTGCCCTGAAGTTCGAAACCCGGCCCAAGGTAGGGGTGGTCGTCAATGAGCGGGTTGGCGGCGCCGGGCGGGGGCGTGTAGCGGTCGCGCCAGAGCGCGATATCGACAGCGAGCTCCGCGAGTTCAGGCCGCAGGCTCGCATCGGTCTTGAAACCGGTCGAGAGCACCAGGAAATCGTAGGCGAAGACGCCCTTGGGCGTGGTGATCTCGACAGCGCCGCCCGTCTCCCGGACGCTGAGCCAGGGCGAGCCGACGTGGAGCGCGAAGCCGGGATAGGCGCAGGCCCGCTGGAAGGTATCGTTGGTCGGGGGTTGGTTCTTGGTCAGGAAGGCGTCGGTGACCGCATATTTGGTCGCATCGTCCAGGTGGGCGTAGCCGCGGGAGAAGCCGACCGCCTCCATATAGCGGATCGGATTGACCCGGGGCAGGGCGGGCCGGCGGATGAAGACGTGAGCGGCGGCGACACCTAATTTCAGGGCGTGCTGGGCGTTGTCGAAGGCCGAGGCGCCCCCGCCCAGAATGGCGATGCGCTGGCCCGCCTTGGCCGCGTAGTCGATGTCGGCGGAGGTGTGGGCGTAGCGGCCAGGCGGTAGCGCTTGCTTGACGAAGTCCGGCGTATGCCACTCGCCGCCGCCTTGGATGCCGGTGGCCAGGATCACCTTGCGGGCTTGCAAGGTCTCACCGCCAGACAGCGTCAGGCGATGCACGCCGTTTTCCAGGGCTGAGATCGCGACGACCTTGGCGTCGTTTCTGACCGGCAGGCTCAGAACGTGGCGGAACCAGCGCAGATAGGCCATCCATTCGGGCCGGGGAATCTTGTCCAGCGCCGCCCAGCCGGCCGCCCCGTGCTGCGCCTCCCACCAGGCGCGGAAGGTCAGATTCGGTACGCCGAAGTCGATGGTCGTTAAGGTCTTGGGCGTCCGCAGCGTGATCATCCGGGCGTAGGTGGCCCAGGGCCCTTCAAAGCCCGCAGGATTTTCGTCGAGCACCAGGACGTTGCGCACCTTCTCCCGCATCAGCCCAAAGGCCGCGCCGAGCCCGCTCTGTCCGCCGCCCACGATGGCCACGTCTAGCACGCCGGCCTGCGACCGCGTCCAGGCCGGGCCGGCGTAGTTCAAAATCTCCAGATCGCGCTGAACCGCGTCGGTTAGCGCCGGAAGGCCAATGGGGGGCAGGCGTTCCGTCATGGCGTCACCGCATCGAACAGGCGCAATCGGCTGATCAGGCCGATCTGGGCGATGGCCTCGTCGATTTCGCTTATGCGGTCGTTGGCCAGTCTACGGGTCATAGCGCTAAGGATCGAGGTCTTGTCGTTCAGCCGGACGCAGATGATGAAGGGAAAACCGAACTTGGCGCTGTAGGCGGCGTTCAGGTCGTGAAATTGAGCAAACTCTTCGGGAGTCAGCCGGTCCAACCCGGCGCCGGCCTGTTCGCTCCGGGACTCCGCCGTCAGCGTCTTGGCGATGGCGGCTTTACCGGCGAGTTCGGGGTGAGCGCGGATCAGGGCGAGCCGGTCGGTCTGCGGCGCAGTCTCCAGCACCGCCATCATGGCGCCATGCAGCGTCTCGCGGCTGGCGAAGGGACGCGCGGCATGGGCGCGGGCCACGACCCAGGGCGACAGTTCAAAAGCGAAGCCCAGCGCCTGGGTAAAGCCGGCTTCGTCCATGGCGTTCACGTCGGCGAGGGCGAGCGTCACGGCGTCGCCGCCTTATAGGGATGCACGCTCAGCCAATGGCGCGCGATGTCGATCCGCCGCGCGATCCATACCCGCTCGTGGGCTAGGACATGATCGATGAACCGCTTTAGCGCCGCCATACGCGCAGGATGGCCGACAACGCGTCCGTGCAGTCCGATGGAGAGCATCTTGGGCGCCGTCTCGCCCTCGGCGTACAGGATATCGAAGGCGTCGCGCAGATAGACGAAGAACTGGTCGCCGCTATTGAAGCCCTGGACGGCGACGAAGCGCATATCGTTGGCGTCCAGCGTATAGGGTACGATCAACTGCGGCCGGCCGTGCTGGACATCGTAATAGGGCAGGTCGTCGGCGTAAGAGTCGGCGTCGTAGAGAAAGCCGCCCTCCTGCGCGATCAGGCGGGCTGTATTGGGGCTGGTGCGGCCCTGATACCAGCCGAGCGGGCGTGCGCCGGTGAGCTCGGTGTGGATTTCAATGGCCTTGGCGATGTGCTCGGCTTCGATCTCTTCGGGGAAATGCTGGTAGTCGATCCAGCGATAGCCGTGGCTCGCGATCTCCCAGCCGGATTCGAGCATGGCTTCGACGGCGGCGGGGTTGCGCGCCATGGCCTGGGCTACGCCGAACACGGTGAGAGGCAGGTGGTAGGCGTCGAATAGGCGCTTGATCCGCCAGAAGCCGGCGCGGGAGCCGTATTCGTAGAGGCTCTCCATCGACATGTGGCGCATCCCGGGGATCGGCGCCGTCCCGACCATCTCGGACAGGAAGTATTCCGATACCTCGTCGCCGTGCATAACGGCGCGCTCGGCGCCTTCCTCATAGTTCAGCACGAACTGCACGGCGATTCGGGCGTCGCCGGGCCATTGGGGATGGGGCGGACGGGCGCCATAGCCGATCAGATCGCGCGGGTAGGCCGGCTTCATGTCCCGGCCTCGTAAGTCTTGAGCGCGGCATCCACGCCAGCGCCCGGTGGGACGCCTAAGCCTTCCCACCTCAGGACAGCCTCAAAGGCCGCCAAGGTGTTGAGGACGGCGTACTTCTGGGCGTTCACGCCCATGGCGCCGATGCGCCAGATCTTGCCGACCAGGGGGCCGAAGGCGGAGCCGATCTCGATTTCGAAATCGTGGCGCATCCTGGCCCGCACGCGTTCGCCATCGATGCCGTCTGGAATGTAGACGCCGGTGACATTGGTCATCTTGTGGGCCGGGTCGCCATAGACCGTTAGACCCATGGCCTGAAGGCCGGCCACGACTGCGTTTCCCGCCGCGGCATGTCGCACGAAGCGAGCCTCCAGACCTTCCTCAAGCGCCACGCGCGCACATTCCCGGGCGGCGTAGAGCATGTTGGCCGCCTCGGTGTGATGGTTCAGCCGCTTCTCCGACCAGTAGTCCATGATCATGGCCAAGTCGAAATAGTTGGAGGCGATGCGCGGACCGCGGTTTCCTGCCACGGTCCCGGCGGCGACCAAACCTCGCTCCACATGGCGGCGGCTGAAGATGTGCTCGGCCGCCCGATCGGAGATTGTGATAGGCGCCGACCCCGACGGACCACCCAGGCACTTTTGCAAGCCGGCGGTGACGATGTCGGCCCCCCAAGCGTCCACCGGCGCCGGCATACCCGAGAGCGTCGCGGTGGAGTCGACATAGAGGAGCGCGTCATAGCGGCGACAAATCTCGCCCAGTGGCGCAATCGGTTGCGCCACTGTGGTGGAGGTGTCGCCATAGACGGCGGCGACGAGCCTCGGCCGCACGCGCTTGACCACGTCCTCGACCGCTTGCGGATCGATTGCGGTTCCCCAGGCGCCTTCGACGGTGTGGACCCGCGCGCCGCAGCGCTCGGCGATCTCGGCCAGCAACAGGCCGAACCGGCCGGCGTTGAGGATCACGGCGTCTTCGCCCGGCGCCAGGGTCGAGACCAGCGCCGCCTCAATCGCCGCGCGCGAGGTGCCGTCGATCACGAAAGTCCAGCGGTTTTGCGTGTCGAACACCTGGCGATACAGCGCCATGGTCTGGTTCATATAGGCGGTGAACTCGGGGTCGAACTGACCCAGGAGTTGCACGGACATGGCGCGCAGCACACGCGGATGCACATTGATGGGGCCGGGGCCCATCAAGAGGCGGGGAGGATGGTCCAGTTCGCCGAAGGTCTCGGTCATGGGGTCGGGTTCAATTCAAATGCGTCGATGAAGGCCAGCATAGCGCGGGCGGCGAGGATGCAGTCGTCTTCGCGGACAGATTCCGCTGGGTTGTGACTGACCCCGCCCTTGCAGCGCAGGAAGAGCATGGCGGTGGGGCATAGCGCGGCCATGGTCATGGCGTCATGGCCGGCGCCGCTTTGCAGTCGGCGAGGCTGGGCGCCGACAGTGGCGACGGCGGTGGCGAGCAAATCGGTCAGGACGGGGTCGCACGGACTTTCCGCCAGGTCTTGCAACAGCTCCACCCCGACGGAGAGGCCGCGGCGGGCGGCGATAGCCTCGATCTCGGCGGCGATCTCCTCCACTGCGGCGTCACGCGTTGTTGCGGTCGCGGCGCGGATGTCTAACGAGAACGCGACCGCGCCGGGGATGACGTTGAAGGCGCCGGGGAGGGCGGCGATGCGCCCCATAGTGCCCACCAAGCCATCCCTCCCGCCCGAGCAAATCCGCTCCACGGCGAGGATCGCCTCAGCGGCGGCAGGGCCAGGATCGCGGCGCAGGCCCATGGGCGTCGTGCCGGCATGACCGGCGGCGCCTGTGATGCGCACCATCAGCCGCTTCTGAGCGGCGATGGCTGTGACGACGCCTAGGCTCAACTCTTCAGCTTCCAGCACGGGGCCTTGCTCGATATGGGCTTCGAGAAAGGCCACGACGTCGCCCGGCTGGCGCGCCGCCTGGGCGAGATCGGTCTGCGGCAAGCCGAAAGCGGCGAACGCTTCGCCCAAGCTGACACCGTCTGCGTCCTGCGTCGCCAAGACAGAAGCGTCGACCGTTCCAGCGACCGCGCGGCTACAGGTCATGGAAGCCGGGAAACGCGAGCCCTCTTCGTCGCCGAAAGCGATCACCTCAATAGCGAAGGGGCGCCGACGCCCGGCGACGCTCATCGCCTCTACGACGTCTATCCCGAGCATGACGCCCAGCGCTCCGTCATAACGGCCGCCGTTGCGCACCGTATCGATGTGGGAGCCGACCATCAGGGCCGGCGCGTTGGGCGTCGTCCCCTCATAGCGGCCGATCAGGTTGGCGGCGGCGTCGATCCGCACACTCATACCAGCCTCGGTCATCCACTCCGTCAGGGTATCCAGCGCGGCGCGGTGCGCGGGCGTGAGGAAGCGGCGGACCAACTGGCCCTCGACCTCGCTATAGGGGACGGCGCCCATCAGGTCGCATCGCGCCAAGGCGCGGGCGCCGGGTGTGAAGGCGGCTGCGGTGGCCATCAGCTGCCTCGATAGGTCGAATAGCCGAACGGCGAGGCGAGCAGGGGCACATGATAGTGGGCGCCGACGTCGGTGACATGGAAGTCGATGACGACGGTTTCTAGAAACCCAGGATCGGCGGTCACGGCGCCCGAGCTGCGGAAATAGACGCCAATATCGAACTCTAGCCGATAATCGCCCGGGGTTAGCGCCTCGCCGTCTACCAAACGTGCGCGTCCGTCCTGATCCGTCTGGGTGGTCGCGAGGTCCGTCCACGCCCCGCCGGATCGCGAAGACAGGCGGATCGCAACGTTGGCCGCGGGGCGCCCTAGGCTCAGGTCCAAGACGTGGCTGGTCAGGCCGCTCATCGGGTGAAGGCCAAGCTCAGGCCCATCTGCTTCAGCAGGCGGCGATAGGCGATCGAGCTGCGATCGGCGGCGATGTGGACCTCCAGAGACAGGTCCAGGGGCAGGTCCTCGGGTTTCTGATTTTCCACCAGCACCCGATCCTCGTTGAAGACCGCCAGGTTGAAAGCGCGCACCGCCTCGACCGAGCTGTCCTTATCGAAATTGCGCGCCAGGGGGCAGAACAACCGAGTCTTGCGCGCGGAAACGGGGCAGGCGGCGTTCAAGATCCAGAGCTTCTTATTGTCGGGAAAGTGGACGATCAGGCGCGCGGAAAAGGGCGGGAACACCTCGAACGCGCGCCGCCACAGGAAGTCTGCAGGAGCTAGATGCTTTTGCGTCGGGCCGTAGTTGCTGACATTGCTGAGGTAGTCGGCGCGCAAGCCCCGCGCCGTCCGCTCTACGGTGTAGTCGGGTACGGCGGGGTTGCTGCGGTCGCCGAAGGTGGTGGTGTGGGCCCATGCGAAGTGGGCGACGTCCAAGAAGCCCTCGACCTGGCGCCCGGCTGCGCCTGCGATATCGATCGCGGGGCAAACGATCTGCTGATAGTCCGAATCGTCCCAAGCCTCGAAGTCGGGCAAGTCGGGCTCGGCGCCCGCGAGGCTGGTCCAGATCAGGCCGAAGCGCTCGACGCTGGGGAAGACCGTCAAGGCCATGCGGTCGGGGATGACCGCGCCTGGGTCCGCCGGGATGGCGGTGCAGCGGCCCCGGGCGTTGAAGTGCAAGCCATGGTAGGGGCAGACAATCTGGCCCTCGCTCATCCAGCCGCGACTGAGCGCCATGCCGCGGTGGGGGCAGAGGTCCCTCGCCACAACGAGTGAGCCCCCGCTGCGGAACACGACCAGATCGACGTCGAGCAGGCGGGCCGCCGCCGGCTTATCGCCAACCTCGTCGGCGACCGCGACCGGAAACCACCGCGCCGAAAGCAGCCGCCAGTCGTCGGGCGCGAAGGTGCAGTCTGACGGAGGCTCCACGATCAGCCCTCGGCGAACTGCGAGGCTGAGCGCGGGTTCAGCAGCAGGTTCAATACCACCGCCGTGACGATCCCCAACATGACGCCGTTGTGCAGGACGCCCGCGGCGACGGGGGGGAGATTGTCGAAGAACTTGCCGTTCACATTTGGAATGAGGCCCATGCCAAGACCTAAGGCCACAACATGGAGGTTCCGGTTGCCGGGTCCGAAATCGACCCGCCCCAGCGTCTCGACGCCGTTGGCCGCCACCATGCCGAACATCACCAGCGCCGCCCCGCCCAGCACCGGATGGGGAATGGCGGTCACCAGCACCGCCAGCTTAGGGATAGCCGCGAGCAGGATCAGGAGGCCGCCCGCCGCGGCGCAGACGAAGCGGCTGCGAACTCCCGTCATGGCGACGAGCGCGACGTTTTGCGAATAGGACGTGTAGGGCAGGCTGTTGAACAGGCCGCCGACGATCCCGCCAAGCGCGTCGGCCCGGAGCGCCCGAGCCAGATCGCGCTCGGTGAGCGGCTTATCGACGATGCGGCCCAGGGCGAACAGCATTCCGCTCGATTCCACCATGGTGATGAGCATGACGACAGTCATGGAGGCGCAGGCCAGGAGATCGAACCGGGGCCAGCCGAAATGGAGCGGCGTCACGGGCGCGAACCAGCCGGCCTTGACCACAGGCGCCAGGTCGACCCCGCCTAGCGCCCAGGCGGCGATAAAGCCGATGACCACGCCGATCAGGATGGCGGCGTTGGCCAGGAAGCCCCGCCCAAAGCGGGTCACCACAAGGATGGTGGCTAAGACCAGCGCGGCCACAGCCAGGGCGCCGATTTCGCCGGGCGCGCCGGGACCGGCGCCCGTCGCCCAGGCCACCGCCACGCCCATCAGCGTAACGCCGATCAGAAGCATCGCCGTACCTGTTACGACCGGCGCGAACAACCAGGCCAGACGTCCGAACAGGGGGGCTATGACCAAGCCGATCGCGCCCGCCGCGATGCTTGCACCGAAGACGCCGGGCAGGCCCAGCGCGGGGTTGGCGGCGATGGCCAGCGCCGGCCCCACAGCCACGAAGGTTACGCCCATCATCACCGGCAGGCGCACACCGATCATGCCAAGGCCCAAACACTGAACCAGGGTGACGAGCCCGCAGGCCAGGAGGTCCGAGCTGACCAGGTAGGCGGTTTGGCCGGTCGTGAGATGCAGGGCGGCGCCGACGACGAGCGGTACGGTCACCGCGCCAGCATAAAGGCTCAACACGTGCTGGAGGGCGAGAAGCAGGAGTCGAAACGGGGGCGGGGCCGCCTCCAGCGCTGGAAGGCGAAAGGGCGGCGCCGTCGCCGATCCTTCCATCGCCGATGACGAGAGGCTCTCGGCCAAGACGGATGCTCCCCCGAACTGAATCGCGGCTCGCAAGCGCCGCACATATCGCTTTATCGATCTAGCACCGGGAGGCGCGGCCCTGCGAACGCTATCTGCCGAAGATCGCACATAAGTAAGTAAAATATGCAAACATGCTTAGCGACTGGGCTGCGGCTCGGCGATCTGCGCGCCAGTCATGCAGGGGTGGGTGTTTCCTGGCCCCCGCAGATAGACCCCGCGATCCCGTCTTGCGCCGGAACGGGCAGAAGGCGTAGCGAATAAACCCCGAAGATAGACCCGAAATATCGTCGTAGCCAAGCGTGAGATCACCCGTGAACGTGCACAAGGCTGGCGCCCTCGCTCCTGTATCCAATGTCTCCGAGTCCGGGCGGGCCGAGCCTGTACGCAAGCGCGACTCGGAGCGCACCCGCGCCGCCTTGATGAAGGCGGCCCTGAAGGAGTTCGCCCAGCATGGTTTCTCCGGCGGCCGGATCGACCGTATCGCCAAGGCGGCCAACTGCAATATCCGTATGCTCTACCACTACTTCGGCGACAAAAAGGGTCTGTATGTCGCCGTGCTGGAGGCCGCCTATGCGGATCTCCGGCAGAAGGAGGCGGCGCTGAAGATCGATGTGGAGCAGCCGCTGGACGGCATGTTGGAGCTGATGCGCTTCACTTATCTATATTTCCAGAGCAACCCGATGTTCGAAGGTCTGCTGCGGGCTGAGAATATGATGCAGGGCAAGTTCGTGCTGCGCTCCAAGCCCGTGCCCGAAGGCGCGTTTTCCCTGAAAAAGACGATCGCCGACCTGATCGCCAGCGGCCAGGCCAAGGGCATCTTCCGCGACAACCTCGATCCAGTGCACATCTACGTCAGCATCACGGCGCTGAGCCGCTTCCACCTCGCCAACGCCTATTCGATGTCCGCCGTCTTAGGCGTCGATCTCCGCGACAAGGACTGGCGCAAAGAGAGGCTGGAGCACGCGATGGACTTGCTGCGGGCGTATCTGGCGAAGGGGTGACGGCTGCCTTCAGTGAATAGCGTCCCAGAACAGCGCCACGCCCTTCGGCTCCGGATCGACCTGAGGCTTGAGAAAGGCGTCGCCCATCGTCAAGGTAGAGCTTAGCTTTTTCTGCATACGATTTAGGCCTCGCGCGTTATGCCAAGACCCTTCCAACTGGTCGATGTGTTCGGCCAGGACGATTTCACCGGCAATCCCCTGGCGGTCGTGCTCGATGCAGACGGCCTCGACGGGGAGACGATGCAGCGGATCGCCCGCTGGCTGAACCTGTCGGAAACGACGTTTCTGCTGCCGCCGACGACGGCCGGCGCCGACTATCGCGTCCGCATCTTCACGCTGGACCGCGAACTGCCCTTCGCCGGCCACCCGACGCTCGGCAGTTGCCATGCCTGGCTGACGGCGGGCGGACAGCCGCAGCAGGCGGGCAAGGTGGTGCAAGAGTGCGGCGCGGGCCTGGTCACGGTCCGGCGCGACGGCGACAGGCTGGCCTTCGCCGCGCCGCCGCTGATCCGCTCGGGGCCGGTCGATGAGGTTGATCTTGCCGAGGCGGCCCGTTTCCTTCGTATCGCTCAGGAAGATATCCAAGACGCGCAATGGATCGACAACGGGCCGGGCTGGATGGGCGTTATGCTCCGATCCGCCGAGGCCGTCTTGGCGCTGGAACCGATGCGCGCCTATGAGCGACGCATCGAGATCGGCGTGGTCGGCGCCCATGCGCCGGGCGGCGACGCCGACTACGAAACCCGCGCGCTGTTCAGCGACCCTTACGGCGCCATTGTCGAGGACCCGGTGACGGGCAGTTTGAACGCCTCGGTCGCGCAATGGCTGTTCGCCTCAGGTCTGCGCAGCACGCGCTATGTGGCGGCGCAGGGGACGCGACTGGGGCGGGAGGGCCGCGTCCACATCGATCGCGACGCGGCCGGGCAGGTCTGGGTTGGCGGGGCGGCGCGGAGTTTGTTTTCGGGCCAGCTCGCGGACGAGCGGGCCGCATAGACCCGCTGCATCGGGCGTCAGAAAAAGTTGGGCTGGGCGCTGCGCATCTGGTCTTCGAAGGTGGACAGCGCCTGCATCGTGCCCAATCGCCAGTCCTTGTCGACCTCCCGACCTAGATCGTAGGCCAGCCAGGCGTCGCTGGCGTCGAACGTCTGGAGATAGGCGTCGCCAGCGTCTTTATAGGTCAGGCTCGACCAGGGATGGGCCGCGATATGCACCCAGTAATTCTCCACCAACGGGCTCGGCATAGATTTCAGGATGGAGGGGCCCCATTGGGCGACGTCGCTCGATCCGCGCACGAGGTTGGCGAACGTAACATAGCGAAACGTGCCATAGGGACGGTCATCCAGATTGTCGTGAGCCAAAAATGAAGCGGCGGCCTGACGTTCGCTGGGCGTCATCGGCTTGCCTGAAAGGCCGCTGGCGAGCGCGAAATGCGCGGTTTCGGGATCTTGATAGGCCCTCTGCAACAGCGGGCGGACCTCATCTCCGACAGTCTTCCTGACGTCTCCCGAGGTCATCAGCTTGGGCCCATAGTCTTGGGTCACTTGAATAAACAATAGCAGCACGTCGAGCTGCCGACCGTCCGCCGCTGCGCGCTTTGCGGCGGCCAGAAGATCGTCCAGCGACGGCTTAGGCGTGGACGGGCGTCCCTCGATCGCCCGAATCGCCTCGGCCACGCCTTTTTGCTTCAGATCGTCGGCGCCGGACGCCTGCGCCCTCAGATCGGATGTCAGTCCGGCGGGGAGGGGATAGGCGACGACTACCCGCCGCACGTTGGAGACGATCAGGGTCTCGCGGCGTTTTTTGAGCACGGACTGGCGACGATCTCCAGCGTCTGTGGCAAGGCGGATGCGACCTGTAAATCCCGACGCACCTGAGGATGTAGCTGTGTATGCAGCGCCGCGAACTTTACGAACCGGCGGGCCTCGTCAGATTGAAACGGTATTGCAGAGCCGCTTACCCGCACAACGGTTTCGGCGCCGAGTCGATAGTCCACCTCGTCGCCCGTCTTGACCTTTACGAGCGGATCGCTGGCGGTGCGCTGAACCCCGAGTTCGGACTCACGCCAATAGGGGGCCAAAGCCAGCGGTGCATCCTTGACCTTAAAGCCTTCCATAACGCGTTGAAGGACTTCGCGATTGGCCAGTTCGAACGTTCGAAAGGCCGGGACTGCGTAGCAACTTTCGCTGTGAAGCGTGGGCTTGCCCCTAACCCACGCGAAGGTTCGACACAGGGCCCCGTCATCCAGTGTTTCCCCGTCGTCGGCGTCGACGAATATGAACGACGGCGCCAGCGTAACGGTTTCGTGGGTCGCCTTGTCCGGGCGTCCCTCCATACGAACGGTGCTCTGGACGTCGAAGACCAGCGCGGTCGACGGCGAGTTTGGCCGCGCCGCTCGCACTTGATCCGAAGACCAGTCGGGATAGGCGCGCACGTCGGCGGCCTGGGCTAAACTGGCCGCACACAGAGCCGTGGCCGCCATAACGGCGCCGACAAAAGCCCGAACCACACCCGCCCCGCAATCCAAGTTGGTAACGGCCGCACCTAAGCGCGAATCTGAATGTGGGCCAAGTGGGCCCGGGCGATCCTCTTCCGCCGCAGTCAGGCTCAATTGAACGTCTGGGAACGGAATTTTGGGAAAAGGCGGCGATAAACGCGAGGATGCCGGTCGCTGAGGGCGGCGGAGCTTGGCGAAACATGGGTACGAGCGTCGATCTCATGAAGCTGCCGTCGAAGGGGCAAGCACGCCCCGAGGCGGGTGGCTATCTGAAGCCCACGCCGTTGAGGCTCTCCAAATCTACCCGGGCCGTCTTTGGCCTGTGGGTCATCCTCTGTGGTTCTCTACTGGTTCAGGGCTGGCGCGGGGCGGTCGAGTTTAGCGACTCCGACGACGCCCTGCGACTGGTGTTGGTGCGCGAGCTGGTGTCGGGCCGGGGGTGGTACGATCAGAAGGTGCTGCGGATACAGTCGCCAGAGGGCGTTTGGCTACATTGGTCGCGCTTGTTGGACGGCGCACTCGCCGCGCCGCTTTGGGGCCTTGAGCATCTGATCGGACCGGCGCGGGCTGAGGTCTGGTTGAGGCTGCTTTGGCCGCTGCTCCTGATCTTGCCGATGCTGTTCGCCACCCGGGCGCTGGTGCGGCGCTTCAATCCGGAGCCGTCACAGCGCGCGGCCGCGGAGCTTGCGGCGGCGGCCATGGCGCTGGTCTGCGCGCCGCTTTACGCCCAGTTCCATCCCGGCCGGATCGACCACCACAATGTGCAGATCCTGCTCTGGCTGGTGGCTTTCGCCGGCGCCGCGGGGGCAGGGCGGCGGAGCGCGGCCTTGGCTGGCGCGGCGATCGGGTTGGGTCTGGCGATCGGGCTCGAAGCGATCGTGTTCGAGGCTGGGATCGCCGCCTTCATGGCGCTGCGGATGCTATTGCGGCCTGACGAGGCTGTCCGGTTGCGCGCCTTCGCCCTCGCGCTCGTCGGCGTGCTCAGCGCGACCTTTCTAATCCAGACGCCGCCGCTGCGCTGGGGCGTCTCCGCCTGCGATGCGCTGGGGGCGAACCTGACGCTGGGTGTCGCGGTCGGCTCATCCCTGCTGATCGCCGCCAGCTTCGCGACTCGCGCCGGCTTGCGTCCGGCCTTGACGATAACAGCGGGTGCAACCGCGGCGGCGATCTGTTTGGCGCTCGATCCTGCTTGCGTGCACGGTCCTTTCGCCCAGGTCGATCCGCGCATCTTCGGCATCTGGCTGAACAGCGTGCAGGAGCTGCGCTCTATCCCGCAACTGTTGCATGATGACTTTGCGACCGGTCTGACGCTTCTGGTTGCGGGGGCCTATGGGCTGGCGGCTTGGGCGGCGCTGGGTTTTCTCACGGGCGAACGGACGCGGCCGGTCTATGGTCTGACGGGGCTGATGCTGGCGATCGCCGCGGCCTCGACCTGGGGTATGTTGCGGATGAGCAGCTATCTGATGTGGGCGGCCATCCCCGTCGGCGCGACCGTGGCCGCGCGGCTCGCCATGAAGCTCAGCCGCAACACGCCTGCGCCGGCCGTGCGGGCGGTTCTGTTCGGGTTGATCCTGACGCCGACTCTGCCGGCCGCTGCGGTCGTCGCCACGATGAAAGTCCATCTTGGTCCCGCGACCTTGGCCAAATCGGTCGCAACGGCCGACAGCTGCTTCAGCGCTGCAGCCTACCAAGAGCTGGCCGCTCTGCCCCCAGGTTTGACCGTTGGCGAGACGGACCTGGGGGCCTTCGTTTTGGTCTATACGCCGAGCCAGGTCTTGGCCGCGCCCTATCATCGGGCGTACCGAGGCATCGTCGCCGCCCAGGCGATCCTGGCCGCGTCGGCGGACCAAGCACGCGCGCTCAGCAAAGCTGCGGGGGCGACTTATCTGCTGACGTGCCAGGCCCACGCGGTGCGCGACGATAAGGCGTTGGGGCCGCGGAGCCTGCGCGCCGTCCTCGACGCCGGCCAGACGCCTGCGTGGCTTAACCGCGTTTCGTCGGCGCGAAGCGCGATCCAAATATTTCGGTTACGACCTTGATCTCGATCACGACGCGGATCATGGGCACACCGTGAATAGGGATCAGCGGCTTGGGCGTATCGTACCCGGCTTGTAAAAACCGGCTGCCGCGACCGGCCATGGGAACGACGATCGAGATCATGACCGGCTGTCTGGCGGGATTCGCAGACTCGGCCGATGGCTTACGACGACGCACCGCGCGCGCGACAGGTCGGAAAGCTTTGGAATTCAGCTTTGCATATGCGATGGCGGTCCGGTGAAGCCTGAACGTGCCGGTCTCATCGACACCGCCACCCGGTCATCGACCGCACACGCGGATAAAGCCGACCGGCTCGCGCCCGGCGTCTGGAAAGTGGTCTGCGTCGCAGCCATCGGGTCGTTCATGTCTCAGATCGACGCGACGGTCGTCAATGTGTCGCTGGCGAGCCTCGCCGCCGATCTACACGTCACGCTTTCGGCGATCCAGTGGGTGACGAGCGGCTATCTGCTGGCGCTGGCCTTGATGCTTCCCCTGAACGGCTGGCTGGTCGACCGCATCGGCGCCAAGGCGCTCTATCTCGTCTGCTTCACCGCCTTCACCGTGTCTTCGGCCCTGTGCGGGCTGGCCTGGTCGGCCAATTCGCTGATCGCCTTTCGTATCCTCCAGGGCATGAGCGGAGGATTGCTGGCGCCCATGGCGCAGATAACGATCGCGCGGGCGGCCGGCAAACATATGGCGCAGGTGGTTAGCGTCGCCGCGTTGCCGGTTCTGCTCGCGCCTCTGCTCGGTCCTGTTCTCGCTGGCGCCATCCTCCAGTTCGCATCTTGGCGTTGGCTGTTCCTGATCAACCTGCCGGTCGGCGCCCTGGCGCTGGCGCTGGCCGCGGCCTTCCTTCCCAACGATAGGGAGGAGACGCGACCGCGTAGCCTCGACCTTTTGGGGCTGGCTCTGCTGTCGCCGGGGCTTGTGCTGTTTCTCTATGGGGCCGATCACCTGGGCGAGCGGATCGGCGTCGCCGCTTTAGGCGTCTCCCTCATCATGTTCGTGTCGTTCTATCGGACGGCGCGGGCCAAGGGCGACGCCGCCTTGATCGACCTGCGGCTGCTAAAGGGGAAGGTTTTCTCCGCCTCGATCGGCGCCATGTTCATGGTCAACGGCATCTCGTTCGCCGGCCAGATGCTGATCCCGATCTATCTGGTCCGAGCCTGCGGGCTGTCGCCAAGCCGAACGGGTTTGCTGATGGCGCCGCTGGGTTTGGGCATGTTGTGCACCTATCCGTTCATGGGCCGCCTCACGCGGCGGTTCGGCATCCGCAAGCTGGCCGCCTGCGGCGCGCTCCTGTCCCTGATCGGAACTCTGCCGCTGATGTTTTTGGCGGATCATGGCCTGATCGTCGCCATGCTCGCGGCGAGCCTCTTCGTTCGCGGCGTCGGCGCCAGCGCTATCGGTATTCCGTCGATCACCTCAGGCTATGCGTCCGTGGCGCGCGAGGATCTGCCGATGGCCACGACGGCCATGAACATCGTCCAGCGCCTGGGCGGCCCCACCTTGACTACGCTTTGCGCGACCTTCCTGGCGTGGCGCCTGTCGGCGGCGCCTGCGACTGGAGCGACGTCTGGCGCCTTCACCGCGGCGTTCGGTCTGCTCTGCGGCCTGCACGCCGTGCTGCTCCTGGCGACGCTTCGGCTACCGTGGTTGGTTCCAGAAGCGAGACTCGTGTCCCCAACCGCGACCCCGGCTCCGCGGCTGGCCTGAAGTCGTATATCGCTACACGCGCTTCCTCTACTTCACCTGCCGCTTCTCCAGCTTTCGCGCCAAGGTGCGGCGGTGCATCCCCAGCCGGCGGGCGGTTTCGCTGATGTTGAAGTCGGTTTCGGCGAGGGTCTGGTGGATGCGCTCCCACTCCAGGGTCTTGATCGAGCTGGCGCGCTCGGTCACCGGCGCGCTTGTGTCGCCGTCGGCGGCTCGGCCAAAGGCGGCTTCGATGTCGTCGGTATTGGAAGGTTTGGCGAGATAGTGGCAGGCGCCCAGCTTGATCGCCTCGACCGCCGTGGCGATGCTGGCGAAGCCGGTCAGGACCACGATCAGCATTTCTGGGTCGAAGGCGTGCAGGGTCTGAACGCAGGCGAGGCCCGACGCGCCGCTGGCGAGCTTCAGATCGACGACGGCATAGCCGGGCTCCCAGTCTTCCAGCAAGGCGATGAGGGCCTCAAGGGTCGGCGCCACACGCACCGCATAGCCGCGTCGCTCGAACGAGCGACTGAGGGTCGAGGCGAACTTGGCGTCGTCCTCCACGATCGCCAACTGGCGCAGGGCTGACGCATCAGTCGCCATTCGCAGCCTCCGAGGGTTCTCGGCTCGCCCCCGCAATCGCGAGCGCCGAGAGGGGCAGTCGTAGGGTGACCACCGCGCCGATGGGTTGATTGTGCGCCGTGACGCTGCCGCCCAATTTGCGCACCACATTGACCACCAGAAAAAGGCCGAGCCCGCCGCCGACGCGGCCCTTGGTGCTCTGATAGGGCTTGCCGAAATTGTCCAGGATCTCCGGCGCGAAGCCTTTACCCTTATCGCTGATGCGCAGGACGAAATCGTCGCCCTCTCGGTCGGCGGCGAAGGCGATCTCGCCAGGCGAGGCGTCTGCGGCGTTGTCCAGCACATTCAGCACGATTTGGCGAAGCGCCGCGTCGGAGACGATGCGCAGCTCAGGACGCAAGGTGTTGCGATAGGAGACGGCCACGTCTGGGTGGTTGGTGCGCCAGTCCGCCACGATGTCGTGCAGAAAGTCCCTCACGCCGGCCACGACCGGCACCTCGCCCCGCGCCTCGCCAGCGGAGAGCAAGATGCCGGTGAGGATGGATTTGCACCGTCGCAGCTCGCCCTCCATGTCCTCGATCTCGGCGATGAGCTGGGGGTCGGCGCGCAGCACCGGCATACGGCGCCAATCGTTCAGGATCACCGACAGGGTCGCCAGCGGGGTGCCCAATTCATGCGCCGCGCCCGACGCCAACAGGCCCATGCGCACGATGTGGTCCTCCTCGACCGCGCGCCGCTTCAAGTCGGCGAGATGGGCGTCTCGAATTCGCAGATTACGATTGATCCGTCCGATGAAGACCACCAACAGGCCTGTGTCGATCACAAAGCAGACGAGCGACCCGCCGATGTGCAGGTCGAATAGATTACTCGCGCTCTCGATCGGCAATTGCAGCGGGACATAGGCCACCGTCAGCCCAGTGAAACAGACGGTGGCGAGCGCGACCAGGGTCCAGGTCGACCAGGCCTGGAGCAGCACGGCGCCCAGAATGATCTGCAAAAGGTAGAGCGAGATGAAGGGGTTGGTGGCGCCGCCGCTGAGATAGAGCTGACCCGTCAGGGCCGCCATATCCAGCCCCAGCGCCAGGAACAGCTCGCCATTGCTGACGCTGTTGCGCGCCCGCAGGCGCAGGTGCCCCACCAGATTCAACCCAACGAGGAAGGTCAGTAGCCCCGCCATCTGGGCCAAGGGCAGGCTGATGTGGAAGAGGATGCTGACCGTGGCGATCGTCACGACCTGACCGGCTACGGCGAGCCAGCGCAGTTGGATCAGCTGCAGCAGGTTCTTGCGCCCGGTCGCATCCTCGGACGAGGCGCTGGTGTCGCTCAGACGCGAGTCTTTGGCGAGTGGACCGTTGGCGAACAGGCGTTGAAGCACAGCCTTCTATCCCCCTCCTGTCAGCGGGCTCTCGCCCCGCCCCGTATGCGCCATTCCTCCCGCGCCGCATAGGCGAAGCCGACTCCGACGAGAAGCGCCAGCCCGTACCAGGTCAGAGCATAGACCAGATGGCTATTGGGGAAGGCGATCACCGTCAGGCCGCCGACGGGCAGACCGCCAGGGTTGGGCGTCGCATCCGCATCGATGAAATAGGGCGCTGTCAGGCGGGGGGATAAGCCTCGCGCTGCGGCGATGGCGGCTACGTCGCGGGAATACCACCGGCCGTCCTTTGGATCGTTGCGGCGCAGGAAGCCGCCGTGAGGTTCGCCAATGCGCAGCAGGCCGGTGACGAGGACAGGCCCACGAGGCTGGCCCAAACGTCGTGTCTGCGGATCGGCCCGCTCGGGCGGGACGAAGCCACGGTTGACCAGGACAATGAAACCTTCGTCGCTGCGGAGCGGCGTCATCACCCAAAAGCCCGGACCGAGCTCGGTCACGGCCTGAACCAGCGTCTCCTTATCGTTTTCGAACACGCCCGCGATGCTGACATGGCGATAGGCGTCGCCGGCGGCCGTCACGCTTGGCCAGGCGTGCGGCCCGGGCGCCCGGGATGGCGGGGCGTGGACGCGGGCGTCGACCCTGGCGATCAGATCGAGCTTCCAGGCCCGGCGCTGCAATTGCCAGGTTCCCAGCGCCATAAACATCGCAAAGGCGGCCAGGGCCAACATACTCACGAAGATGAGCCGAGCGCGCCCACCAGGCGCGTCTTGCGCCGAAGGCTCGCCTGGCGGCGTCATGGCATGGTTCGGGAGTCCCGCGCCGAGGCGGGGGGCGCCATCGTCATTCCGCTCATGTCGCCCTGACCCATCGTTCCGCCGGTCGGCATCATGTTGGCGTTCAGGTGGTACATCACCCACATCGAGCCGGAGAGCGCGATGGTGACCAGCACCAGGGTGAAGATCAGCGCCAGCATGTTCCAGCCGCCTTCGGCCTTAGGCGTCATGTGCAGGAAGTAGATCATATGGACCACGATCTGTAAGCCCGCGAGCCCCATGATGCTGAAAGCGGTCACGGTCGGGCTCTTGAACACGTGCGCCATCACCAGCCAGAACGGGATCGCCGTCAGGATGACCGACAGCACAAAGCCAATGACATAGTCCGATAAGGAGCCGTGCGGCTCTTCGTTATCGTGGAGGTCATGGCCGTCAGGCGCCGCGCCGTGCGGGCCAGCGTGCGAGGCGGCGCTCATCTTAGAACTCCGATCAGGTAGACGAAGGAGAAGACGCCGATCCAGATCACGTCCAGAAAGTGCCAGAATAGGCTGAGGCACATCAGGCGGCGTCGGTTGGCCTGGATCAACCCCTTCTGACCCACCTGAACCATAAGGGTGATCAGCCAGACGATGCCGACGCTGACGTGCAGGCCGTGGGTCCCGACCAGGGCGAAGAAGGACGACAGGAAGGCGCTGCGCTGCGGGCCTGCGCCGTCCCGGATAAGTTCGGCGAACTCCTGCAATTCGAGCCCAATGAAGGCGGCGCCGAACAGGCCGGTGATCCCCAGCCAGATCAGGGTGGCGCCCTTGTTTCCCTTGGCCATGGCCAGCATGGCGAAGCCGTAGGTGATGGACGACAACAGCAGCATGGAGGTGTTGAGCGCCACCGTCGGCAGCTTGAACAACTCCGCCTGGGACGGTCCCCCGGCGTAGCTGGTTCCAAGCACCGCATAGGTCGCAAACAGCGCCGCGAAGATCAGGCAGTCGCTCATCAGATAGATCCAGAAGCCGAGCAACGTCCCGTTTTCAGGATGGTGCTCGTCTTCCGACGCCAGATGGAAGGCGCGGGCGTGGGGGTCGGCCGGTGAGGCGACGAAGCTGGAGGAACTTGACACTGACCTTAAGCCCTCGTGGCCAAGAGCAGGGTGCGCGCCTTTTCGGTCTCGGCCACCTCCTGCGCAGGGATATAGAACTCGCGGTGGTAGTTGAAGGTGTGGAAGATCGCGTAGCCCAGCAAGCCCACGAAGCTTAAACCCGCCAGCCACCAGACATACCAGACCAGCGCCACGCCGCAGACCACGGCCAAGCCCGCCAGGATCATGCCCGCCGGCGTATTCTTAGGCATGTGGATCGGGCTATAGCCCTCGCTTGGCCGCACATAGCCGTGGCTCTTCATGTCCCAATAGGCGTCATGGTCGTGAACGATCGGCGTAAAGGCGAAGTTGTAGGCCGGCGGCGGCGACGAGGTCGACCACTCTAGCGTCCGACCCTGCCAGGGATCGCCATCGACGTCGCGCAAAGCCTCCCGGTTCAAGACGCTGACCACGATCTGGATAATGAAGGCGATAATCCCGCAGGCGATCAGAGCGGCGCCCAAGGCGGCGATCACGAACCAGATTTGCAGCGATGGATCGTCGAAGTGGCGCAGGCGCCGCGTCACGCCCATCAGACCCAGCAGGTAAAGCGGCATGAAGGCGATGTAGAAGCCCGGCACCCAGCACCAGAACGACACCTTGCCCCAGAACCGGTCGAGCTTGAAGCCGAACGCCTTGGGGAACCAGTAGTCGATGCCGGCGAACATGCCGAACAGCACGCCGCCGATGATCACATTGTGGAAGTGCGCCACGAGGAACAGGCTGTTGTGCAACACGAAGTCGGCTGGGGGCACGGCCAGCATCACCCCGGTCATGCCGCCGATGGCGAAGGTCAGCATGAAGGCCAAGGTCCACATCATCGGCAGCTCGAAGCGGATTCGACCGCGGTACATGGTGAAGAGCCAGTTGAACATCTTGGCCCCGGTGGGGATCGAGATGACCATGGTGGTGATGCCGAAGAAGGCGTTGACGCTGGCCCCCGATCCCATGGTGAAGAAGTGGTGCAGCCACACCAGGTACGACAGGATCGTGATGACGACGGTGGCGTAGACCATGGAGGTGTAGCCAAACAACCGCTTGGAGCAAAAGGTCGAGACGATTTCGGAATAGATGCCAAACGCCGGCAGGATCAGGATGTAGACCTCTGGGTGGCCCCAGATCCAGATGAGGTTGATGTACATCATCGGATTGCCGCCGAGATTGCCGGTAAAGAAGTGGAAGCCGCAGTAGCGGTCCAGCGCCAGCATGGCCAAAACGGCGGTCAGGACGGGGAAGGCGGCGACGATCAGGACGTTGGTGCAAAGCGCCGTCCAGGTGAAGACCGGCATCTTCATCAGCGACATGCCCGGCGCGCGCATCTTGACGATGGTGGCGATCAGATTGACCCCGGATAGCAGCGTCCCCACGCCGGCGATCTGCAGGGCCCAGATATAGTAATCCACCCCGGTATCGGCGCTAAACGCGCTATCCGACAGGGGCGGGTAGGCCAGCCAGCCGGTGCGGGCGAAGTCGCCGACGAACAGCGACATCATCACCACGACCGCGCCCCCAACCGTCATCCAGAAGCTGAAGTTGTTCAGGAAGGGAAACGCCACGTCGCGGGCGCCGATCTGCAAAGGCACCACAAAATTCATCATGCCGGTGACCAGCGGCATGGCGACGAAGAAAATCATGATCACGCCGTGGGCGCTGAAGACCTGGTCGTAGTGGTGGGCGGGCAGATAGCCCTGGTTATGCCCGAACGCGATGGCTTGCTGGGAGCGCATCAGGATGGCGTCGGAAAAGCCCCGCAGCAGCATGACGATGCCGAGGAAGATATACATCACGCCGATCCGCTTGTGATCGACGCTGGTGAACCACTCCGACCACAGATAGGCCCACAGCCGGAAATAGGTCAGGGCGCCCAGGATGGAAACGCCTGCAATCGCGACCACGATAAAGGTGGCGACCAGGATCGGTTCATGGAGCGGCAGGGCGTCCATGTTGAAGCGGCCGAGGACCGCATGAGCGAGTTCGGGACTGATAGACATCGACTCAATCACCCTTCCTGGGAGACGTTGTGGACGACGACGATGAAGCCATGCGTGGGGGGACCATGCGCGGGCTGAGAATCCCCGAGAGCGGACTGGTCGGACCAGCTTGCGGTTGGCCGCCGTCCTTCGCGTCCATGCGCATCATCTGGCTGACACAGAGCTGGCCGGGTTGAACGCATTGATTGACGATCGCGTTGTAGAGCGTCGGATCGACCGTAGCGTAACGCCGCACCGGTTCGGCTTCGCTCGGCTCGGCCAGCACGGTATAGGCCGGCCGCGTCAGGGTCCCGCCGCCCGCCTTGATCGACTGAACCCAGTGGGCGAAGTCGCCTTGGGTCATGCCATAGACCTTGAAATTCATGTCGGAAAAGCCCTCGCCGCTGTAGTTGGACGAAAAGCCGGTAAACTGGCCCGGGTGATTGATGACCGCGTGAAGTTGGGTCTGCATCCCAGGCATAGCGTAAATCTGACCGGCGACGGCGGGCATGAAGAAGGCGTTCATCATCGTCGAGGAGGTGATCTTGAACGCGAGCGGTGTGTTCACCGGCGCCGCCAACTCGTTGACGGTCGCCACGCCTAAGCTCGGGTAGATGAACAGCCATTTCCAGTTCAAGGCCACCACATCGACCTCCAAGGTCTTGGCGCCGGCGGGGACCGCTTCCGACGGGCCGATGCGTGCGATCGGGCGATAGGGGTCGAGCACATGGGTGCTGATCCACGTCAGGGCCCCTAGCGCCACGATGATCGCCAGAGGCGCCGACCAGATCGCAACTTCAAGGCCGGTGGAATGGTGCCATTCCGGCTCATAGGGCGCATCCTTGTTGGACTGGCGATAGCGCCAGGCGAACATCGCCGTCATGGCCATCACCGGAACGATGATCAGCAACATAAGGAAGGTCGAGGCGAGCAGCAGGTCGCGCTGCTGAACGGCCACATCGCCGGACGGGTGCAACAGAACGAAGTTGCAGCCGGACAGCAGGGCGAACAGGGGGGCGATGGCGGCGATACGAACGAGTCTCACGCAAATCTCGATCAAGGGTTTGGGGGCGGTCGCTGACGTCGCGAGCTCTTAGGCCGGCTCATAGCGCTGCTTCCGCGGGCGCCGGTATTGGACGGTTTGTCCAATGGCTTGGTTTGTTTGGCTGTTCCATTCCCAGAGCCAGGTAAAACCCGGTCGGACCTGGGCGAGGCGAGAGCGCGGCGTTGGCGGCGGAACCTGTCATATCATGATGACGCGCTTGGCGACCTTGGGGTCAATAGCCGACCTCGGGGGGACACGCCGCCCCGCTCGGACTGAGGCGGTTGAGCCTTTATACCGTCGGCGTCTTAACAGAGTCCCTTTAGAACTCCGGTCCGGTCTAACGCGGGGCCGGTCTAACTGGGGCCTATCCGAACTTGGGTGGCCGGGGCATAAGGCCACGAGCATAAGGTCAAGAGCATGAGCCGCAACTACGCCGCACCGTCCAGCTCGGGTCTCGAACGCGACGCACGGGCGACGTCGTCAGATCCACATCATGTTGCGCCGGGCGAGATCGCCATCGGTGTCGTGATCGGGCGCGCGTCGGAGTTTTTCGACTTTTTCGTCTACGCCATCGCCTCGGTGCTGGTCTTCCCCAAGCTTGTGTTTCCGACCTTCGACCCCCTGACCGGCACAATCCTGTCGTTCGCCGTCTTCTCGCTGGCCTTCATCGCTCGCCCTGTCGGTTCGGTCATCTTCATGGCCATCGACCGCAACTTTGGCCGCGGCGTCAAACTGACCGTCGCCCTGTTCCTTCTGGGCGGATCGACCGCGGCGATGGCGTTCCTGCCGAGCTTCGCGGAGATCGGTTGGGCGTCGGTTGCGCTTCTGTGCCTGACGCGGATCGGTCAAGGGATCGCGCTCGGCGGCGCCTGGGACGGACTAGCCTCCTTGCTGGCGCTAAATGCGCCGCAGAATCGCCGGGGCTGGTTCGCGATGATGCCCCAGCTTGGCGCGCCGCTTGGGCTGTTCCTCGCCAGCGCCCTGTTTTCTTTCTTCATTTACAATCTGTCGTCGGCCGATTTCCTGGATTGGGGGTGGCGTTATCCCTTCTTCGTCGCCTTCGCCATCAATGTGGTGGCCCTGTTCGCAAGGCTACGCCTCGTCGTGACCCAGGAGTTCGCCGCGCTCCTCGAGCGCAAGGAACTGGAGCCGACCCGGGTGTTGGAGATGATCAAGGCGGACGGGATCAACGTGGTTCTGGGCGCCTTCGCGCCGCTGGCCAGCTTCGCCATGTTCCATCTCATGACGGTGTTTCCGCTGTCTTGGATCTACCTCTACACCAACCGGGGTACGGTGAGTTTCCTGGAGCTGGAGATGGTCGGCGCCGTCGTCGGCTTTTTCGCCATCGGCGTTTCGGGCCTGTTGGCGGATCGGATCGGTCGCCGCAAGATGCTGGGCTGGTCGGCCGCGCTGATCGCTCTATTCAGCTTTTTCGCGCCCTTTCTGCTCGGCGGAGGCCGGATCGGGGAGACGGGCTTCATGGTGATCGGTTTCGCCATCCTTGGCCTGTCGTTCGGCCAGGCGTCAGGGGCCGTGACCTCCAACTTTTCCTCCCGATACCGCTATACCGGCGCGGCGCTGACGTCGGATCTGTCCTGGCTGGTGGGCGCCGGCTTCGCCCCGCTTGTGGCCCTGGCTGTCACCAGTCAGCTCGGCCTTATCACCATCGGCGGCTATCTGCTGTCGGGGGCCATCTGCACGCTTGCGGCGCTTAGGATCAACCGCAGCCTGGCGCAGCGGGACGGTTAGGGCGGCGAGGGTTTTGCGTGGGGCTACTTCGTTTCACCCCGGCGAAAGGCCCTGGGCGCTAAGATAGACTTCGTTGTGGGCCTATCTATCAGGTCCCTTCTTCTCTCCGCCCCCCTCGGGATCAGCCCAAGGAAGGCGGAAAATAGAAAGTGTGTGGCGCAGCTTTTCAGCCATCGCCGCAGCGGCCTTAACCCTCAGCGTCGCCCAAGTCGACCGCCTGAGCCTGCTGCGTCTGCTCAGCCTGGACGATCCTGGGACGGCCGCGACCGCGCTTTTCGGTGGCCGCGACGGGGGCCGGCGCCGCCTTGCGACCCAGGCCCAGCGTCTTGGCCAGGGCGGAGCGTTGGGCGGAGTAGTTGGGCGCGACCATGGGGTAATCCTTGGGCAGGCCCCACTTGGCGCGATAGTCGTCCGGCGTCATCCCGCGTGTGGAGAGGTGGCGCTTCAGCGACTTGTAGGGTTTGCCATCTTCGAAGCTGATCAGGGTGTCCGGCGAGATGCTCTTGCGGATCTGCCCGGGCGTCGCCTTGACCTCAGCTTCTTCCGGCGCCGCCGTAGGTTGTCCAGCGCCGGTCAGCGCTTGGTGCACGCCGTGGATCAAGCCCGGCAGGTCGCTGGCGGCGAGGGAGTTTGCGAGCACATAGGCGCCTACGATCTCTGTCGTCAGCTCGATCAGCGTACGGTCTTCAGCCACGTTTTATCTCCTTCGATTCGATCAACACTATGGACTAAAAACGAGCCATAGCGAACTAAAGATGGCGGCATAACCAAATAATCTCATCGAATAGACGAAAATAAGCTATCCGCCAAATTCAAGCTGGCGATCCAGCGCCATCTCATCGCGCGTGATGCGGCAGCCATAAGCGAGGACCTCCACGCCCGCGGCCATGGCGAGATCGAGCGCTTGGGCGAAGGCGGGGTCCAGGTCGGCTGCGACCTCGCATTGGTTGCAATCTCCCCGCTGGACGACGAACAGCACGACGGCCCGATCGCCCGCCCGCGCGCGCGCCGCCAGCTCGCGCACGTGGGTCGCCGCGCGCGCAGACACGCAGTCGGGCCATTCGGCGAGGCCAGGGCGCCTGGATAGCGTCACGCCCTTCACCTCCACCCAGCAGGGCGCACGATGGGGTCCTTCAAGCCGGAGATCGACCCGGCTGGCCTCGCCGTAGCGCACCTCGCGCCGCAGGTCGCTGTAGCCCGACAACTCCGAGATGGCGCCTAATGCGACCGCCTCGGCCGCCAGCGCGTTTGGCCGGCCGGTGTTGACGTCGACCAGGGCGCCGGACGGGGCTTCCACCATCTCCAGGGTGTGGGGCAGCTTGCGGGTTTTGGCGGCGCTGGTGGAGATCCAGACCTTGAGGCCCGGCGTGGTCAGCCCCAGCATGGCGCCGGGGTTTGGTGTATGCACCGTCGCCTCGCGCCCATCTTCGAACACGACGTCGGCGAGAAAGCGCTTATAGCGGCGAAGAAGGCGGGCGGGTTGGAGTTGCGGGAGGCGCATGGCGCTTCTACTCATGCTTTGAGGAGCATCGCTACATGCCAATTTCCCCCAATGTCACCGCCGCCGTTCTGGTGATCGGCGACGAGATCCTGTCCGGCCGTACCCAGGACACCAATCTCAACGCCATCGCCCGGTTTGTGGCGACCTACGGCGTCGATCTGGCCGAGGCGCGGGTGGTGGGCGACGAGGCGGGGGATATCGTCGCCGCGCTGAACGCTTTGCGCAGCCGTTACGATTACGTTTTCACCACCGGCGGCATCGGCCCGACCCACGACGATATCACCGCCGATTGCGTCGCCGAGGCCTTTGGCCTGACCCTCTATGAGCACCCCGAGATTCTCGCCGGGATGACGGCGCGCGGAGATTACGAGCTGACCCCGGCGCGTCGGCGTATGGCGCGGGTTCCAGAAGGGGCCAGCCTGATTAAGAACCCGATCAAGGGGCCGCCGGGGTTCCAGATCGGCAATGTGTTTGTGCTGGCCGGCGTGCCGTCGGTGATGCGCGGCATGTTGGAGGACATCGGCCATCGCCTGGAGGGTGGGGCGGTCGTCACCGCGCAGACGCTCCGGGTCGATGGCTTCGCCGAGGGCGTCTTGGCCGAGCCGCTTGGCGCCCTTGCCAAGGCCAACCCCGACCTGTCGCTCGGCAGCTACCCATTTTTCGGCCCCGACGGCTATGGCGCTAATCTGGTGGTGCGCGGTCGCGATCCGGCTCGGGTGGATCAGGTGCTGGGCGAGCTGGAGGTGAGCTTGCGGGCCGCCGGCGCGACCCAGCTCGCACGGGTCAGCGCATGAAACCTCCGTCATGACCGAGTCGCCTCAACAGCCCGAAGCGGCGCCGGCGCCGGGTTGGTTTGTCCAAGCCGCCGGCCAGGTCTGGGGTCCCTATAGTTCGGTGCGATTGGCGCGCTTCGTGGCCGAGGGGCGCGTGACGCCCGACAGCCTGGTCGCGGCGGAAGCTGAGGGGCCGTTCCATCCGGCCGCACGCTGGCGCGGTCTGGCGCCGCTCTTTCACACACCCAAGCGCTACCATCATCAGCCCGCGCCGATCGCGGAGCCTGAGCCGGAGCTACGACCCACGCCGACCGCCCAGCCGGAGCTTGCGACGAACCCCACGCCTGCGCCAAGACGCGATGCGCCAGAGCCGTCCCCGTCGGCAGCGACCACGCGACCCCTGTTGGTCTGGGCCGATCTGGAGAGCTTGAGGCCTGAGCAGTTCGAGGCCCTGATCGCCCGCTACGGCGCCCTTGTCGCCATCCGTCCGACGATCTGGCTCGTGCAGGCCCGCTGCGACGCCGCCGCCCTGCGCAACGCCCTATCCCGCCGCCTAACCGGCGCCGACGCGCTGATGATCGTCCACGCCCCGTTGGAACAAGCCGCCTGGTTCAACCTCGACAGCGAGGCGGAACGCGGGTTGCGTCAGGTGTGGGGCGGTGGTGGTTAGGTCTTCCGACACGGCTCA
>Ga0116231_10000342_pt1 | contig 75620 bp, 53 predicted proteins | sample S1TSphgellanicum_2_FD_89695 | JGI IMG/M metagenome (GOLD analysis project Ga0116231, IMG submission 89695) | Host-associated microbial communities from peat moss isolated from Minnesota, USA - S1T2_Fd - Sphagnum magellanicum MG | ecosystem: Host-associated > Plants > Peat moss > Unclassified...
AAAAAAAAAAAAAAAAAAAAACTTTATTTCTTTTTTTAATATTCATATTATTATTATTATTATTATTATTTTGGGGCCTCCAGCATGAGCCTACACAAAAATTTGCAGGGGCCTCAATTTGGCCAGCTCCTGGATGTGATTCTTAAGACCAAATTTGGGCCTGCCGGGCTTGCATGGCTGAATCAAGCAATGAAGGGCCCATTCTTTAATTTCTGAAACAATGCCATTCCTATCCATCCAAATGTGCACGTCCAAATTTTAAATGAAGCATTAAAGTAAGTGCAGCAGCCCAACCCATCTTCTGTGAGCCCTAATGAATAGTATTCTCTGCGACTCTCCGCGCATGGGCTCCTCGCTCTCTAGAGGCATATTAGGGGAGCACTCTTTTCTTAGGGGTTTATGAACAGTTTCTTTCTGTTTTCTTCTGCTTTGTTCAATGATAAAGACAATTTTGGCATCAGATTTAGAAGCGCAGCAGATCTTGCGGTTGAATGAACATATTTTGGTGGCTCATCGGATCTGGAAAGCTGGCCGGAGTGCGCTCACGGGTCTTGAAACAACCAGGAGAAACAATGATGGTAAGTAATTCCTCTCCGATCAACAAACGAATGAAGGGAAAACGCACCACTTGGAACGTATCCAACAGTGGTACGCTTGCATCCAACGACCAAGGTAGCGGTTTGCTGCGAAACAAACTCCTAATCCCTAATGGCGGTGGCGGTGCCTTAGTTCTCTCTCCGTCGCTCAATCTCGGAGGTCCTGTGCTTACTGCTTGGTCTGCTAGTTTGTTGGCGCAAAATGATCGTGTTATTCGACCTATGACAAGCAGTTTGTCAGCAAAAAGTTCATTTTTGAAAGATCTACAGCACGGGAGTAATGCGCTTGCAGACTTGACAACTTTTGGAGGCTTTGTGCTACGATTGTGGCACAGAAAAGTTGAAAAGGCAACTCAACTCTTGAGAGATGGCGGTCGTAATGATGGTGATGCTCAACGACCTCCAATGCCTTAAGCTCCTCCCCTGCGATGGCACAAAACGCAGTGGAAGCGGCTCATACATGTGTATTTTCATCAACATAGTTGAAATTCACGCATGGGGCACATTTGATCCATATGATAAATTTTTCATTCATATTAAGAATGTGAATCAATTTGTAAAATTTTACATTGTTTTAAATTCATCAATATGTGTTGATTCCATCCTTGTGGTCAATTTCATCTTCACGGATAGTTTTTCATCCATGAACATTATTTCATATGTATCAAGTTTAAGTCCATATGGGCAATTGAGCCCCCCTCCCCCATTGTGTGGCTTTCCTTCTATGGGCAATTGAATGTGATAAAATTAATCCATGGCTAGAAATTTATTCATATATGGTACAAGTCATTTGTTCAACAAATTTGATCCTTGCAAACTATGAAAATATTAAATTCATTAATCATGCAATGGTATTTTTTAGTGAGTTTTTTTTATTTTGAAAAATATTGTTTGAAAAATCACAATGGGAAATCATGTCCACCAAACCTTCATTGCCCCACAACTAAAGCTCCAAACAATTAATATACAACTACATTGCAATTAAAGCATGAAAATATGGATAATTAATAAATTAAATGCCACGTAAAAAAATTGGAGAATTGTGTTATAGTTGTAACTTAATTTCAAATGGGACACCTATGCGGTGTAATGTACACATCATACAGACAAACATAGTCAATCATGCTTGGTTTTTTGGCAAGTTACATTTTAATTGTGTGACAACTACATTACAACTAATGTAAATGTGACAACTATGTTGTAATTAATGTACAATTGTCAACACATGCAATCATGCCATGTGTTCACATTTCCATTGCATGTTAGATATGACATTTGCAACTACTTGTCAACTATGATTCTCATTGATACAACTAGTTGTGAAAATATGTTGCCACAATAAAAAAATTTTAAATTCATTATTTTTGTAACTATTGTTCAACTATTAATAAGTTAATAAAATTTTTAAAATCATATTTAAATATTTAATAAAGATTTTTTAATAACATATTAACTATTGCATATTAGTTAATATTTAATACGAATTATTTAGTTTAATTCAAATAATTAATTATTACATAATCCAAGTAATTATTTTGGGAATTTAGATGATTAATTATTTGAATTTTATATAAATTCAGATCATCAATTATATGGTAATTAACTAACTAATTATTTGAAAATTAAACTTATTAATTCAAATGATTATTTTAGATCATTTATTATTGGTAATTAATTCATATATATAATTATTAGATAATTACTTAATTAGTTGCACAATTTACAAATTTTTAAAAAACACAAAGAATGTGGGAATTTTTTGTTTTAGTTGCAACCCAATTTGCAATTAATGTGCAATTAAAAGATAAAATTCATATGTTTTGCCCTTGAATCCCATCTCACAACCTATATAAACAAGGTTTCTTTTTCTTATGTGCCCACACTAAAATAAATGTGCTAATTTGGGATAAATTCAGAAAAGTTTAACCCTAAAAACTAAACATAATTTTTAAAAAAAAAACATTGTTACTATGTAACTCACCTACCTTTTTACCTTCTAATCTATTTGCTTACTTAAATAGGTAAATAGGTATGTAACTTAGGTATGTAGGTATGTCCTACCTACTTAGTTTTACCTACCTACATAATCTTACTTACATACCTAGGTAGGTTAAGTAGGACCCACCAACCTACCTGCCCATGCCTATGTATCAACCTCCCTATTATTATTATTACTTTAATTCAAATTTCAATTAATATGCCACATGGCAAAAAATTATTATGCCACATGTCACAATCTAAGACCATATAAAATGAATAATCATAATGGATGGTGGAAATTAATATTTTTAAAAAAAATCATTTTCACCCAAAATTTCCCATAATGTCATGTGTCAAATTTTGATGGATTGATGAAAATTAACATCAACATGATGTTACCATTGTAGTTGCAAATTAATTGCATTAAAATTACACAATAGTTGTTTTTACATAGTTGTAACTAAGTTACACGAATTGCATATGTATATAGTTTCACATATGGTGAGTTACATTTGTTACAATTCATGTGACTTATCTAATAGCACTCACACCCATAGAAATATGTTGAGTTGCAAATGGTCATTGCAACTCAAAAACTCAATTCCAAAGCCAATTACAAATCATAGTGAATTTTGATAAACTTTTTTTTTCCAATGTAAGACTTCCAACATAATTATATTTTCCAACACAAATTTACCACTTTTGTGAATTCAAAAAATTGAAGGGGTAAAAAAATTGCATTAATGCGGTCACCATTTTAGAATTATATACGTAAGGGATGAATGGGTTGTACAAAGGTCCAACATTTTGAGCTTATGATGAATCTATGATAAATTAAATTTCAAGTGGACATCATTGAATCTTATTGGTGTTTACTTCATGTGAGTGAGGAATGGTATGTCACTATTACATCATTCAACGCCTACTACCCAAACTTACAACCAAAAACTACTTACTAAAGATCCATCAAATATTTGCTTTATAATCTTATGGAGAAATTAACAAAGGTAGCTAGGCGTTTATTATTATTTAAATATTTAAGTAAGCACATTGGCAAGGATCCCCAAAAGGAACTAGCAATAAATGACAACAACTTATGAGGGACAATTTTTTTTTTTTCAAAAACCCTATTGCAAATGGTGACCTAACTATTGCCTAGGTCTAGATATGGTGATTTTATTTTATTTTTTCAAAAAATGGCAAAATAAAACTTCAAATTTATAAATTTTTCGTGATTCATTTACTTTTCTACCAAAAAAAACACTAATTCATATCATTTGTCAAATCTAGTAGCTATGTTAACATGTAGATGTTCAATTGAAATACAAAAACATCTTGGAAAATCATCAAATGGTCTTATAATGGTGTATGAACATCTTATTAACCTAAGAGACTTAAATCATCTTCAATAACTCTTTACACAACAAACCAAATAATCTTATGACAACATAAGATTATTTTAGCATATTTGATAAACCTATATCATCTCAGACATTGTTTATCTTACACGTCAATTTACTAATGAAGGAAAAATTGTTTTGCAATAACACAACATGTTTGATCACTTTTTATAATTTGATCATGTTGCATTATGGTCACAAATTGATATTCAAGGTAAATAATTTTGTGTGGTATCACAAGAAAATATTGTGGACAATTAAAACTCCACTATTGTTGTACATAAACATTTTGATGCATACATGAAGATCATACCACAATCATGCAAAATTTTCAAATCACAATATTGTAGTGAAACAAAATCATATTATCATAAGACAATCCATAAAAGAAAATACTTACATAATCATAATCAAATGCATTTTACCTTGCAAGCTCAAAATGGTTGTGCAACATGTCAAAATATTTGTTCACAACCACATAATGATATTATCTTTAACTAGGGCTCTGTGTTGCTACACATAACCATTTACATAATGAGCATGCAAAATATTTAATTGCATAAATTTCACGACATTAGGATGAAAAAAAAAACACTAGAAGGACTCCATCCACAATAGAATCAGTAATTATTTCCATCCATTTTTTCTTTTGGCTTCTATCAAAAAAACGATGGCATTTCCTGTAACCAAAATTTTGTAGTCCACATGTCCTTTGAAGTGATTTTCACTTGTAATTAATCACATGAATCACTTGTTGGTTGGAAAACAACAAATGTAAACAAAATACGTGGAAAATCCAAGGTGGGAAAATTTCTCACTTTGATTACACCTCCATTGTTGAGCTTGACATCAATGTCTTCTTGCCTAATTTTTCCTAAGGTTTTTGGTTACTTGAGTGGGATACGAAAAATACATAATGTCAATGTTTCTAATATTTAGATATGAATACACATAAGGGTTTAAGGGTTTAATGCTACTAAATTCCAATGGTTCATATTTATGTGTAGATATTAAAGGCATTTATTTTCAAACCTTCTACTTTTGTAATATATTGAATATTGATGAAATTCATATCCTTGATGTTGTAACTTTGTCTCAAATAAAACCTTCATTGTAGCATCGATATGTTGTGATCTTAACCATGTTATATTATCCATTAGTGTTTTTCATCAAATTTAAATAAGAATAAATCTTCATGCCAATATTGATTTTCGTTATTTGGTTGAACAAATGTTGAACAATCAATGTTCTTTGTTTTTTTCTTTACATGAGGATTATTGTTTTCTATTCATGGATGATGTATTTTGAATATGTTTGATTGCATTGGATTTTGTTATAGAATCATGGAATATTTTTCTTTTGGGCTTTCAAAAAAAAAGTGTGGATTCATGTATTTCATTGCACTTTATTGGAAATTGAATTTTTAATATCTTCAATTTGAATATCTCATAGGATTATAATCCCTTCAATTGATCATAAACATGAAAGAATCGCATATATGTTGTGCATTATAAACACCATGTGGTTTGGTGGTTTATACAAATCAACAATAAGTTTGTCAAAAGTTTGACTTTGTACTTTATAATTTGTTAAGCAAAAAGCTAGATTTAAATGGAATTTTTTCTCGCTTAATAAATTTATTAAAAACATGTTCAAGTCCATCCATGTCATATTGATAATTAAAATTTCAAGAAATAGGAATTATAGGAATGACAATTGAGATTTATGTCTTTTAAATCCAAATGATTAGTATTGAATGTATTGATATCTATAGCTACATACAAAGGAGGTTCTATGAAACTTGAGTTTTTTTTTTAATAGAATCATTCATCACAATTTCACAAACCATGCCTATGGTCCCATTTATGAGCCCAAATTTAAAATATAAATTTTGTATGAATATGACCTTCATGCCTTCTGTATAGTTTTAAGAATGGATATAAATTATTGTTATTAGAGTTTGAAACACATTGCCTTATGTTGAATTGCATGTCTTCATGTAAAGGTTTGTTTTTATATGTATTCTTTGCAACAATTGTATAACATATGGAATTCTCTTTTTTGAATGATATTTAATCATGTGGTGATTAATTAATCATGTCTTTTCATTCATTCCAAGGAACAATGTATGTAGCTTCATTCCAAGGGTGTTCAAGTAAATTAATTTGTAATTTTGATAGAAAACGAGATTTGAGTAATGAGTAATCATCTTTAGTAATTTTATTTTCTTGTACATTATTGAGCAATTGAGCATATTGAATGTTTTCATTTTGTCACATTTGTTGTGTCAAAATGATTTTATTTGGCATTACATAGTTTTCCCATAGACTTTTTCCAATGATTTTTTCTTTTTGTGTTTGTTTTGTGAAAGTTAATGGAGGTTTTGCATTATATGTATATAAGGGTGTGTCACTTATAGGTGGGAATTGCATGAAGACTCTTGAAAACATAATATTTAATCCACCAAAAGGTTGAAGGGGTGAAGATTTTAACTTTTGTAATTTAAGATGTATTTTGGTCAACATAGTATATCCCACCATTGATACTTTATCAATAATCAAATACTGAATTTTTGACCAATCTTCATTTTTTTTTGGTAAATTAATTTCAAGAATCAATATTTCGATCAATTGATAAACCTATTAAAGAGTAGATTGTTGATCCACCTATTAACAAAGCTACACTTGTGGTGAAAGTTGAAATTTTTAACATGTCATGTGAATGTTTTCAAAAAATATATGCATTTAGAGTTCTAATAATTTGACTTTTCCTAGTTCCGACAACATTACCTATATATAGATATATATTTGTTCTTTAAAATTACTAGATAACAAAACAATTATGAATTCATCAAATGCTTTAATTTGTAAATTATTCAAATTGAATTTAAGAAGCACTTCATTTCTAATTGAATTATGAGTATTGGTTAACTTTGATGAAAGAGGGTTATGAATATCAATGACCATGTACAGAAAAACATTTTCCCCCTTGCGTTGATCTAGAAGGTTAATATTTCATTCTTGCATTCATAAATAAGGTTTTTTTTTCGTATTCCTAATTTTTCATATGTGTTATTGATGAAATTAGGGTTTAAGTTATCATTGGTATTGAAGTTCTACATTTGAATGATTCTTATGAAGTGATTTCAATATTTTGATACTATTTTTAAAATTAGAGGTTTTTACAAATTTAATTATCTTATCATATGGTTCATTTATATGATCATATACATCATTTTTATGCATGCTCATAAGTAGTTTTAGTATGTCAAACACATTTTTGTTTACTTACATGACACATAAAATATTCAATGTCAAATGTTTGATTTGATTTGAAATTTGATTTTTTATTTACATTTTTGTCATTAGTTTTTTCAATACATATATCAATATCATCATTGTAATCATTCACCTTTTTATTGTAAATGGGATTTATGAAGTTATTTCTATGTTCTTTTTCATCTTGCATTCATTTTCACTTTTTTTCATCATTCTATCAACATCTTTTGGTTCTTTACATTCATGTAATATTCCAATGTTTTTAATAAGAGATTTATTAAAAGATGGAACTTTTTGGTAAACAAAATTTAAAAATTTCATCCATGAAACATTTATTAATTTCTTTATATCTATGTAAATTCTCCAAGTGTGAGCAAAATGCAAATAATATGAGTATAATTTTTAGGTTCATTTTTGTGATGGTATTTGATAACCTTATATAGTTGGAATGTGAGGCATATTATATTTTGAAGTGTATGGTGTGTTTTTTGTGGATGATTTTCCCAAAATTGATAGTATTACGTACTATTTACGTTAAAATAATTACTAGCAAATTCATAAGGGGTCATGAATGTTCATTGGTCCAATGGTCTAGCATGTGGTTTATTTTGGTAATTTATCCATAAATTATGAATTATATATGTTGAAGTATTTACATATTTATCTATATTGAAAAATTCATATGTTTTGTCATTTTCATAAATGTCATCTAATGGGTTTTCGCGTTCAAGAATCCACATCGATAAACTATACCAAGGTATAGTAGAGAAATAAACATTTGTTATATGGTCAAGGAGTTTCATTAAACAATTAATAGTTCTTGTTGAAAAAATTTCATAGTGGGATTCAATTATATTTAATGATCATATGATCAAACAACAATTTTTTTCTAAACAGTCATTTGAATTGGTTTTGGAATATGTTTCTTCAATTTTTTGAACCCCAATTTTCATTAATGAATACATATGTGGTGAAATTTGTTGTTTTCGTAATATAATCTTATGTGATAAGTTAATGCCTTACTACCTTTTTTAGAAGCACTTATAAATTTTAAATCATGATTACAACAACAAGCATTCATAATCCATGGATTGATGTTATTTAACCACTTATCATTTATTTTTATATGTAGAAATCTAAATGGGCATAAACATAATAAAGTATGCCAATTAAAAACACTTGCTATTTTTTTGGAAAATATCCATAAAGTATACTTTAATGTATTGAATGCATGAATATTATTTAAATCAATGATCAACAATTATATATTTTTTGATTTCATTGCATAATATTGAATAAACACATGTTTTAATATGCATTTAAGTACATTTTTTTGAAATGCAAGTACAGAAAGTACACATCACAGTTCTACAAAATTGGATTAAAAGTACATAATTTAGTAAAACATCAATTAAAATTATTATATTTTCAAGTGGCCTAGTGTGTATGGATATAATTTCAACTTTTCATATTCTAGTCATGATCTATCAAAGTTTTAATGTAAAAGTATTTTGGAAAATTTGAACAACCAACCAATTTAGAATATACTTTTCATCCATTTTTCTTATATATATATTTCAAAATTTATGTACAACTTACAATAAACTCAATGAAATGCTCTATGATTTCAAAATGTAATTTAAATAGGTTTTTTATATCTTTTTTAATGTTAATGTTGAAAAGAGACTATTTTTGAAATTAGTTTTTTTTAAACTATTTTTTTGGCATACTTTATCATGCTTGAACCTATTAGCTTATCTTTGAAAAGAAAAGGATTTTCATTAAGTTAGCTTACCAATGTGGACTCAAAGATTTTATTCCTTTCATATTCCATAATAAGGTAGATTACATTTTTAATATAGTTAAAAATTAGTTTTCAATTTCATTTAACATATTTGAAATGCATCTTGTGTTTTTAATTATATGATGGCCACATCACCCAACTCATTAGTAATTAAATCAACCTCCACATGTGTAGCACCAGGTGGTGGAACACGTTTTAGTTTTTCATCAAAATGATTTCAAAACACTTCACAACCACCATCTTCACTGACTCTTTTGAAAGGAACATAAACAAGATCCTTAAGATCATCTTTTTCCACCTTCCATGGTTCATTGAACCACGAATCATGACCTCATGTAATAGGAGTGCCCTTCATGTTTAACATGGTTAACATATTTTGAACATTTTGAAATTCATCTATCAATGCATGAATTATCATTGGACATTATTAATTTGTAATTAACCAAATTGGCCACCTAAATGTCATAAAATCAACATTAATTTAATTTATTGACCTACTTAGTTAACATTACTTAACAACTAATTTGAACTTATTAACATTTAATACCCTAAATTTTTAATGCACATGTTTTATTTTCTAAAAATCTAATATAAAAAATTTACACATACCTTATATATATATATATATATGACCCTATATTTGAAATAATAAACTTATAATATTTATCCCACAACTAACATACTGCACCTTATATTTTTACTCACGTGTTTTCTAATTTTTATGAATAGTGTCCCCCCTTGGGGTAAGGTTCACCAGCATAAAGGACCTTCTTTAACTTTGTAAAATGATAACTAATTCAATCAAACATTTGTGCAAATATTTGAATCCAAATTGAAAAATGTCTTATTTCCACAATGTGATTTTATCCTAAGTGATTCTAGTGTAGCTTGTTTGTAGTTCAAAGTGATGGCTCCATGTGCAGTGCTTGCAACATTCATAGTCATTGACTCCTTCAATTTCAAATAGTCTATTGGTTACCCTTCTATTAGTTGATATGCTAGTTGTGGAGAATGATACATTCCTTGAGGTTAAATAATTTTCACCTACAATTTTACCTTGCATGGAAACCAAATCTTGTAGATAATATTGGAAACTCATGTGTTCATGTGCATACCTATACAATTTGGTGAAGATTTTTCATTTTTAGAAACAAGTTTGGTGCCGGACTTTTATTATTATTGGTAAGTGATAACAATGATGATGCTTGCAATTGTGGGCTCATGTATGCTACAAATAATCACCTTTATTAATATGTATTTTTCTTTATTTATTTTGTGTGTTGATCTTACTCTTGGATGTAAATGTTTTCTCCACTCAAACCTTTTGTGAAGTTTTATCAAATGTTTTTTTTAAAGTCAAAGTTGGTCTAGCGAAAAAACATGTCATTCATTAAAAAAAAAACGTTTGTGAAAAAATGGAAGTTGATAGTCATGTATGAAAATCATTTTTCCCTCCCCCAAACATTGATAATTGATGATCATAACTTCATCATAACAAGGAGGGGACATGTCATCATTTAATTGGGATCAAGCAAATGTTATGAAGTTTGTTGTTTCAATAACTGACATTTTCATTACATTTCTCAAGTAGTGGGGCATGTATAGATGTTAACTTGTGAACGATAGCACCATTTGGGATCCTCTTTAGTTCCATCCTATTGGACTTTTGCTACTTACCTTTTTGCATTTTTCATAGGTGTAGTACAAACATTTTTATTTATAACTACATTTCATAGCAACCAACTTGTAAGCAAGATGTGAGATAAAGGATTTCTATGTTCATATATATGTTTGAAATAGTACTTTGTCACAAAAGGAATTATTTATTTCCACCAATTTATAATGAACCTCATGAATCACTAATGTTCTTATATCAAAGTGATATTTAAGGATTCATAACCACCTTGTGAAGTGATTATGGGTTCAAAATACTACTCATAAGTTGTGTTAGATGTAACACAACTACAATGAGGATCACTCGTTAAACTAATGTGAGCTTTAATTGAGAAATAATGGACCAAATTGTGTTATCCTCTTGCATGAGTTTAATATGTGTCCACTCTCATAATATAATATATTAGGCGTAATGGCTGAAAAACACTCAATCTTGCAAGTTGGCAAAATTCACAAATTGTTCTTCTTTTTCAGGATAGATCCAGTCTTGGCACTTATCATGTCATTGTCTTTAATTAGCTATGGTCTTGACATTTGTGGATAGCAACCTTGATATTGGCCAATACTACAAGGGCACTTCACTAGATTATGTTGTTTATTTAGTTTTCAAAAAATCTTCTATTGGTTCAAGGTTATATTTTTCCATGTTTTTCCATGTATATCATTATTCATATTTTAGGTTTTTTTTTTTTTTTTTCCCCTTTTTGTCTTCTTTTTCCTATTTGATGATATATTATGTGAATGGTTTTGTGAATCAACTTTGTGAGCCCTAGTTGAATTTGTGATATGATATGTGAAAAAACATGGTTGAAAATCATCATGAAAAGACTTGAGATTGATTGATATTTGTAATTGAAATTTGCAACAAATAATGTGTATTGCTAAGACTAATAGAATTAGAAAATTCTTTGTGGTTTGCTCTCAAGTTTTTTTGGTAATAGTTTCTACTCAACTCATTTTGGACTAGAAATTAACTAGAAATCTACTTGTGGATCTCTTAGTCAATCACCACTTTTGTTGCTTGCTAGTTTGCTTGCTATAGATGAAGATCATGAAGGTCTAGGATCACCACTTTTCTTTTCTTTGCTTGCTATAGATGGAGATAATGAAGGTCTTGGATCACCATGCTTGTTTTACTTGGTTGTTATAGATTGGTATCATGAAGGTCAATCCAAAGATTGTTATTTGTTTAGGCCTTGTTTGTCATGTGTGTGTTTTGTTCAAGAACTTGAGTGATGGATTCTAGTATTCTTCACCTTCATCTTCTCCATCTCCTTCAGCAGATTCAGCACCCACCTCTTCATAATCCTTTTCTAGAGCTGCTAAATCTTCTCGTGCTTCAGAGAATTCACCTTCTTCCATACCTTCACCAACATACCAATGTACGAATGCTCGCTTGGCGTACATGAGGTCAAACTTGTGATCAAGGCGTGAGAAAACCTCAGCAACGCTGGTGGTGTTGGAAATCATGCACACTGCTCTTTGGACTTTGGCCAAGTCTCCACCAGGGACCACTGTGGGTGGTTGGTAATTGATTCCGCACTTGAAACCTGTAGGGCACCAATCCACAAATTGGATGGTTCTCTTGGTCTTGATGGTTCCTACGGAAGCATTCACATCTTTGGGCACCACATCTCCACGATACATGAGGCAACATGCCATGTATTTGCCATGGCGAGGATCACATTTGGCCATCATGCTAGATGGTTCGAACACACTGTTGCTAAGCTCTGACACTGAGAGCTGTTCATGGTATGCTTTCTCGGCAGAGATGACTGGCGCATATGAGGAGAGCATGAAATGGATGCGAGGATATGGCACTAGATTTGTTTGAAACTCTGTCAGATCAACATTCAAAGCTCCATCAAATCGAAGTGAAGCTGTGAGTGAAGACACAACCTGTAAGTACACCCACAACTCATGAGAATCCATAAAAATAGTTCAATCGTGAAGTTGGAACACCTGGTGAGGGACTGCAAATTTTTCATAAAATCATGAAGAAGATGATGGCATGTGATCATGAAACTAACAATTTTGATCACACCTGTGTGATGAGACGGTTTAAGTTTGTGTAGGTGGGACGCTCAATATCCAAGTTTCGTCGACATATGTCATAGATTGCCTCATTGTCGAGCATGACTGCGACATCAGTGTGCTCAAGGAGTGAATGGGTGGATAAAACACTGTTGTATGGCTCTACAACTGCCCCAGACACTTGTGGGCTTGGGAAAATGCACATAGTTAGCTTTGATTTCTTTCCATAATCAACAGACAACCTCTCTAACAACAAGGAGCCTAGTCCAGAGCCCGTCCCACCACCAACTGCATGGAACACAAGAAAACCTTGTAGCCCAGTACAATTATCTGCTAGCTTTCGAATGCGATCTAGGCACAAATCAACGATCTCCTTCCCAACTGCCACAGTGATGACATACAGAAAACAAAGAATTAGAAAAACCAAAGCTCATTTTCCAAAACAAAGTATGTGCACACATGATTAGTCTTCCCACAAGTTCTTTTTACAAAACAGATTCGGGGGACATGAATTGGATTAGTTTTTGCAAGGATACAAACAACGATAATTGCAGCAACAACTGTACTTGTGTAATGTCCACGTGCGAAATTGTTGGCAGCATCTTCTTTGCCACTAATGAGCTGCTCAGGATGAAACAATTGACGGTATGTGCCAGTGCGGCACTCATCCACTACTGTTGGTTCCAAGTCCATGAACACACATCGTGGCACATGTTTTCCTGCACCTGTTTCGCTGAAAAATGTGTTGAATGCATCATCTCCACCTCCCACTGTCTTATCACTTGGCATTTGCCCATCCGGCTAGTATGAATTGTACATCAAATCACACATCCAGCAAAACCAGTGGTTAGAAAAATTGTTGCTCATACCAAATGACACAATTTTGTGTCTTCACATTTTTTATCCAAAATCTCAAGCATCCAAAAACACCCATAAGCACCTGAGAGCATCAAGGAACATCTGGAAGCATGCCTCATTATTAGATCAGTGTTAACTGTTTGTAAGAAAATACTCAATCTTTCTTGTACTGAACTATTTCACAGTCAAAAGACTTTGAAAAATCATGATTCTCCTATACTTGGTCATGTCACAAATTTCAACATAACATGATTCTTCATGTACTTCTGGAACACACTATCACAATTTTCCTTGTGATTTCTTGATTGTGAATTGTAAGCTCTTCATGAGGCCCTTTTTTATAATACAGCTTTGATTCTTTCTGAAATTGGTTGCTGCATTTTGGAAAAATGATGGGTATACCTGAATGCCATGTTCCAGGCAGAAAAGCTCCCAGCAAGCATTGCCAACTTGGATTCCTGCCTGGCCTATATGGATGGATAAGCACTCACGCATCGTGGCAAGTGAGGTCTTAACACAAAATCTTCTTCAAGAAATAGTTAAAGTACAAATCCTCACAAACTAAATCAATCAAGCCTGCGACAAGTTCACGTGACTGAAAAACTTCGACTGTCAATTTCCACAGAAGAACGATGATGAAATCACATTCATGACAACTCTACTTGACACTGAAAACCAGCAAACTCTTCTCAAAAAACACTAACAAAAAAACACATGACTACACATGATTTAGAAAACAAAATTCCCCACCTTGACAATAAGCAACATCAGCTTTCCAACAATTCCCAAAACCTACAAGAACTCAATCAATCACAGACACAATTAGAGATTGAAAGATCATGATTTGAAAACTCAGTTTATATCTTTGGAAGATCTAAGAAAAACTTTAACTATGACAGCTGAAAACAAGAAAAATACTTGGGGGATCACTTGAAATTCACAGGCACCCCTGGCAAAAAGGTTCTCACACTAATCAAGATCTTGAATTGATGGAAGAAGATGATGATGATGGTTTGGGAAGTGCTTGTGGAATCTTGAAGCTCCTCTTAGAAAAGCTCACTTGCAGCAGAGCTTCAAAGTGTGTGATGCAAAGATGAAGGAGAGGAGAGTAGAAAATGCAAAATGGACCACTGAGTCTGGTGGCCCTCTGGTGATGCTACAAATCTTTTGTCTAGAGCCGTTGGATTGTTCTTGGAAGTTAATTAAGCTGGTGAGGGGTAGTTAGGAGAGACTAAACTGTCATCATTTTCTTAACCTCCCACTAATCCCCCTTTTACTAGTAATTAGCTCTAATTGGGTCCAAATTGAAGTCCCACTTTGTATGATAGCCAAGGACACTTTGTAGATACTGAGTTGTGTGAATAGCAACTCTAACTCAGTATAGGGGAAGGGCAACACCCCAGGCTGTGTTCCTTTGTTCCTCTGTTTGAGGGCCTGCGAAGTTGTTGCAAGCTCTATATGCTGAAAAACAGAGGAAGACCCTCTAGTGCTGCCCTTCACCTGCTTAATACATTGGCCTAATTTGGAAGGAAACATGCTGGAAGGACCTTACAGATTTGTAAGCTATCTCTCAGCTTGCTTGAAAGTTCTGCCTAGGAAAGTACCTGGAGATGGAAAACTTATGTCAATGTTTTATGTGTAGGGTAAAGCCCCTTGGTGCTCAGGTTAGGTCCATAATTTTGGGAATATATCCCACCCTGGGGCTTTACTCCATTGTAAAGCATGAGGCCAGTGTTATCATCAACCTTAAACATGCATTAAAGAAGCAGGGCTGATTTCCCTTTACTAATATCATGCGCAACTTTGAGGAAAAACCAATTACATGTGTTTGGAATTGCTGTACATAGAGCTTCCAAAGTCAGTTCCTTGTCAATGTTGTGCAATTCATGTTAGTGAGTTCTTCCTTTTTCCAATCAGATAAACTTATTTTCACTGATATGAGCTTGTGTCATCTTCAGCCCAAACTTTTCAACAGCTAGCTCAACTTTGAAACTGCTAGAGGTCAGTTAGTTTCTGGTTGGAAACAGGACACAACTCTCAGTTTTGATACTGGCAGTCAGATCCAATTTCTGACAGAATCTGTGCCTGCAGAGAATCCATTCATCTAAATGTAACAGCACAATTGTCCAGACGTTCATGGTCATTCTTCAATAAGTGTAAGGAAGTGAAGCAAGTGAGCGAGTCCAAAAGGACTTGTTGTCACTTCACACAATGCACATAACCAATCAAATCCAGAACAATATCTTTCAACCTGGAAGTACTGCCTTCCACATTTGCTCAGCTGAGTTCCATTCAATCTGGGTATCTCAAATCTCTTGAGCCCCAGGTGAATTTCAAGGTTTCTGGCTGGAACAATCATCTTGCTGTCAGTTTACCATCTTTCTATCCTATGATACTATTTCACATTTTGATCATCTTTTTGGTATTACACCCTATGGTCATTCATGGGGTTTCAAATAATCTGAATTCAAGACTGAATTGATCACCTTCCTTAGACTTTCTCACTGCACTCACAATGATTGTCACCTGTTCTAAACAGAGGAGCAGAGCTGGGTCCAAGAGATGATGTCCTCACAGAGACATGGCAACATATACAAAATATAGAGTGTCTGCATGAGTCGGTTTCATACATCAGTGCCACTTACTCAGCAATTTGTGCAAACCTCTTTCTGATGGATTTCATAAAGATCTTGGAATCAACCAAGTCACTACATGCAACAATCCCACTAAGCAGATCTGCTATGCAAATGAATGCATTTTCTTGGAGATGCCTGACCTTCAGACTCAACTCACACAGTACTTGTAAAGAAACTGGTCATAGACGGTTGAAGGTGCTGCAGGGTCACAGTAAAATATTCAAGGAGGAGCAAGGGATTTGTGTTCTAATGCACCAGATCAAACATAAAAGGCAACTTGATCTCGTTACCGAGCACAAGCAATCATACATTGGCTTTCCATTGTTTTCAAAAGCACTCTGGGTGTTCACCTACATATCACTCTCAACACTGCAAGGTGCAAAAAAATGTTGCCCTCTCTCCTACAAGTTTTGTCTCAACAATTCTGGGTGCAAAAATTTGCTACCTCTCCCAGAGTTGCTGGCACAACCCCTTGGGAGAAATAGAAGAGAAAGATTACCTCAAACTGATAGGATGCAGGAAAACTCTATTCTCAGCATCAGGATTCCTTGCCCATCTACCCATTCGAGGCTCTTGTCCTGTACCTGCAAGAAGGAAGCGACCTGAGTTTGCAAAAGCCAAGGAATTCACAAATCCTTTCACTGCCAAACCATGAAGTGCTCGAAGACTGCGGTTTGCATCCTCAAGTGCCCACAGCTGCACAGTTCCATCCCCAGCTCCAGATGCTGCCAGATCACTGCTACTGCAAACTGCTACTGCTCCTACCCAACACTCTGCAGCTCCCCCTGCTGCTGCTAACCCATTTGCATTCTCTGTGGTATGATGTTGTACACCTGAACTACTTCCATGTGCATTCCGCATGATAGAAACTGGCTTCTTCCGGATTGTATTCCACAGAGCCACACAACCATCATCAGAACCTGAAAGAAACTCCCCATTGGATATGAAGCAGCAACTCTCCATGTGAGCTGCATGACCTCTGAACACGAGTTGGGATTCCTCTGGAATCTTCCAAAGCCGCAGTGTGCGGTCACGGCCTGCAGAAAGGACCCGTTCCTGTCGCAGACAATCAAGAGAGACAATTTCACTTTGGTGACCATACAATGTGTCAATGTAAGAACGTGTGTCCACACTCCATAGCTTGATAGTGCGGTCCAGAGAACCAGAGAAAAGCTGTTGGGTGCCTTTCCTAAACCCTAGACTTGTCACAGCTCCCCTGTGACCAGCAAAAGCCTGGAGATGTTGCCGAGTGCGAGTGTCCCAGATATGTACAGACCTATCCAATCCTCCCGATGCCAGATAGCGGCCATCTGAGCTAGTTGCTACTGCAAGAATGTGCCGACTTCCCTGCTGCTTCTTCTTGCTACCATTTGTTTTGGAAGGCTCTTGTTGGGAAGAAGGCCATTCGTACTTCTCACTCAAGCCTGTCTCGATGTTCCATTGTACCAATAGACCATCCTTGGATGCGGCAAACCCTGTGGAGTCGTCTTCGGAGATACATACCGCAGTCACAGCTTGGCGATGCTTTCGGCCTACTGGCCGTCCTTCCTGAAGAGTTGCTGGTGCAAGCACTCTGGCAGCCAGCTTGCGCTGTATTCGACCGCTCTCTTCAAGCTGTTCTTGCTGGAGTAAATCCGCAACCATGCTATCTCTGGCCCCTCTTCGCTGCTCCACATCTTGATCCTCCTCCTTCTCCTCCTCCTCATCCTCCTCAGCATCAGCAACCGATTGCCGAGTTCGATCCAAATACGCTTTCGCAAGACGTAAGCGCTTCTCATCAGCAGTTTCCAACTCTGCAGCATCCTCACCTTCATCTGGGGAAGAAGGGATATCTGGAGCACCGTTATCGAACTCATCTTCCTCGCTCAGAAGCTCCTCGTCTCTGACAGGCTTCTTGAACGAAGACGACGCATCCTTGTTGTTTTTTGCACGCCCTCCTCCACCTACATATTCCTTCTCCCCTGTCTTTCTTTTCTTCTTGCTGCTGCCGTTACTGGCTTGACGGGAGCTTCGCGGCTGCCCCCTCTTCCTCACCTTGGCCATGATTTCTCTCTTTCTCTCTTCTCTGACTATCTCATTAACCAAATCCTCGAGCACACTATCGGCAGCTTCTTCGCCATCGCAATGCCCACAATGCCCAACACAATTCGGGATCCATACCCGAAAACAAAGACGAAAGGGGCTAGTTCCCAACAGATTGCCGTTAGGGTTAGGGTTAGGGTTTATGGTTCAAAGGGAGAGAGCGTGAGAAAAAAAACCACGATCCCAGCGTCCTGTTCTTGTTCCCTTTGTAAAACCCTACCACAAGATTTGTAGTGTATGTGGAAGCAATGCAGTGCACTTGCAGAATCAGAACCCTCTTTAAACCCTAGTTTTGAGGAGTTTTATGGGGCCCTGCCTTCACAGGGACAGGGACTATCGCATTTGATCCAACTTTTGGAAGTTTTACCTTATTGGGACCAGTTTCACGTTAGGTGAACTGGTTGGAACTGGTTTCTTTGGCGAAAGAGTTTAGACTGTTTAGATTGGAACCAATTTTTTTGGGTGTTCGGAGCTGTGGACACAGTAAGTAGATGTACAACATCTTAGCTACTGGCAGGGCCAACGTGTTTGTGATGCCTTGTTTCTTGATGGACATGGGAATTTTGTGGTTTGCCTGGATCATGTAATGGTAGGGGTTTTTGGGCAATGAAAAAATGATAAAGTTTGTTTGCCTTTCATTCATTGTTTGCATTGAAAATTCTAAACAATGTGGGATAGTTAGTTTCGTGGACAAGTCATTTTGTTGGTTGGTAATTTAAAAAAAAGAAAAGGCAAAACGATTTAAATAATGTTCATATGGTGTCCAAGAAATTTGATAGCATTGCATTGCTAACCTGCAATGTTTAAAACTTAACTACAGTGGTACCTTTTCAGGTTTGACAGTAATTAGATTATTTTTGAAAATGTTGCTTTTTCTGTTTGAAATGTCAAAATTTAAAGAAATTACGAGGAAGGGAAAAATATTAAAATTGATTGAAACCTACAATCTTCTTGCTTGAAGTCAGTCAGTCCACCATTGCGAAGTGGGTATCCAATAATCAACAACATTTCTCTATCCTATTTGTGGAAAAAAAAAGAGAAAAATACAACATGTTGTAAAAGGTCTCATTATGTAAGAGGTTCAAAGTCCAGAAAACCTACCAAATAAGTTGGTAGGTTATTTCCAAATTTTCATAAATTATTTTTAATCGTTAAAGAGGATTTTGAAAAATAAAATCATTATTTGACACCCAAATGTTGAACTTGAAAAGGTATTACAATATATGATTTTTAAAAATGAAAACATTTGATTGATCTATATTTATCTATTATTTATACACCTAACAATTTCACTTTTATGTGCAAGATTAAACAAACTGGTTTGTGCCCTTTTTAATTTATCCATATGAATCCTTATGTTTGGCCAAGATTAGTTTTAGATGCAAATATAAAACCAATCTAAAGCTCCACATTAATCACCTATAATCGTTTGATACTACCAAACCATGTGGATACTTTGCATTATTTTGATTATTAAACCACTTAAATCACCCTTTGAAACCCTTAGATTCTATCACCTTGGGTCACAAACCCTAATCACTCCATTCTTTAATTTGACCTAATCCAAATCGCATGGGTCACCTTTAACGGATTTTAAGTTTTGGCCTTGGGTCGCAAAATCAAAACCCATTGTTGTTAAATTGAGTAACTAGCAAATCAATACTCTTCATGGGTTGAACCTTATATTAGGTTATTATTTTTCATGTAACTTTGTTATTTGTTGTTTTATTGTAAAATTGCCAAAGGTGAATGACAATGATTTTTTTTAAAAAGGAAAACAAGTTCAGTGTTTTCAAAAGTACATTTGGGTTGTTTTATATTTCACGTTTTTATCGTTGATTATTTCAATTTTTGATTTGCTTTACTTGGGTTTGTTAGTATTATTGTTATTTGCAAGAATTACCAAAATTTAAGTGTGAATTGGAAGTTGAGGTTAATAATTGTGTAACATGTGTAATTCTTGAAAGCACCCTTCATTTGAGAAAAATTGCTTGTGCATTTTGAACACATGTCTTATTGAAAACATCCACAAACACAATAGGTAGAACATTACAAACAAAAAAAAACAAGGGGGATTATCATAACAAGGATAGTGAACATCTTGGTGTTGTGGAGTATGACTTGGAAGTCTTCAATTGTCAAGATCCAAAACATTATGTGATTTTTAAACTTTTAAGAATTTGATATTGGATTTTATTTTATTTTTTACATTTTTGAGTCTTATTACAAGTTTCTTACAAGTATGACCACATTGACCATGAGATAAGGAATAGGGCCATGCAAAGAATCATTAATGGGGAAATCAATTTTTAGGCAATCCTCAATTTTAGATTCTAATTAATTTCAACATTATTTTTTCAATATCATGAACTTTAGTGTTCCAATGAGCATTTTACATAGTGTCCAAGGCTTATTCATGAATGACTTTGGAGTTGAAAATGTTTATTTGAATTTATGTATTGTATTGTTATGATGACATATTTGGCAAACAATTTATGAATGGAAAAAATAAAACTAATGACGGTTCTTACAAAACTAAAATATTTGTTAATCTAGATAGTAGTTGAATGATCAAAGGCATAAAACCTTTGAGATGTGGTCAAAAATTGGTTCCACCCACTTTGATATAGAAATTGTCACAATGATGAAACCTATTGAATCCATAAGACTCCCAATGTGCATTTTAAGGCAAAACTAAAATTTGGCCATGAAAAATAACACAATGCTAGAAATACCAATGGAATTAAGTGGACGTTACATATTTTAAAAACTAAAAATGAATTTATGTTATTTCATGAAGATTTCTTGCATTTTTGTGTGAATTCTCATGTCTTGTTACATGAAAATATAGTCAAATGAAAAAAATTCAACACAATAGAGTTATCTATAAAGTTGAACCCATGTTTAAAGTTGCATTGGGCCTTATTTTTCTCTTTCATCCCCTCTCCAGACATGTGCTTAAAGTCACCCCCTATTTGATACTAACATTCCAAATTGGGTATGACAAGGCATTAAAAACCCTCCTTGTTGGTTTATTAAATTAGAATTTTAATTAAAATTAGCATTAATGTGTATGTTTTGCTTGAGCATTTGGGTGTCCTTATGAATCTTTACCATATCTACACACATTCAACTACACTTTCTCAAACAACCTAAACACAAAACATTCTCACACACAACACACATCTACAAAAACAAATACATAAATTAGGACAAAAACAATGTACATAAAAAAAACACACACACACACACACACAAGATTCACAAAAAACCTTGGAGAAAGTTGCATAGAGATCACAAAATTCTAGGATTTCATTGTTATAGAACCTCACAAATCTCAATGTTACAAAACCTCACAAACCTCACTACTTTATTTCAAATTAAATCATAAAAATACATAAACCTCCCCACAACTTTGCTCCATTTATTGAAAAAAAAAATGCGCACACACACAAAGAAAAAAAACAAAAACGCACAAAACGCACTACCCCAAAATCACATGAACTTCAACATAGTACCAAATCTAACGCAAAAACCCTCATGAACCTCATGACTACTACTCCAAATCGCAAAAACACAACTTTTTTTTCAACCCAAGACATAACCTGCTCTCAAGCTTCTTGCAAGCTTCTTTTTAAATTTAGTGCCAATTTTTTTCAATGAAAGCCCACACACGAAATGTCGGCCTTTCACCCATGCAAAACAAATGTCTTTCACCCCTTCCTCTACATGCAATCTCATAAGAATTACATGCAACCTCACCAAAACCAAGACACAACCAAACTCCCATGACCTTGGGTTTCAAAACAAAATTGGGTTTAGTCATGTGATTCTTTCATTCAGCAAAATCACATTCCACATTTTGCCCAAACTTAGAGTTCAAATCTTGAATTTAGAGTATTTTATCAATAATTTTAACATTTAATATGAATGTCCAAATCCCTATTTTTGAATGACATTGTTGGATCATCCTCATAAGTGTTCGTGATATCAAGAAACAAATTGTCATTCTTGTAGAAAATGATATTTTAAAAAATTATGTTGCAATAAATATTGCCATCATTTGAGGTTTGAGGGAGGAAAAGTAGCAAATTTGAGCTTTGCAAAATTATATGTGAAAAAAACTTGCAAAAGGTGGGTTAAAAATTAAAGGTTAGAATTTTTGGTGGTTTGATGTGCCACCTTTAATATTTCAATTGAATGATAACCCATGAAAGTGGGCTTCAAAATTTCACCATTTCAAGGTTGTTTCATGTTGTTTTTAAAAAATAGAATCCCCCAACTATAAGGATGCATTGTTTACACTTGAAGAGGGGAATCCATGTTTGCATACAACCAATATCCCTAGAAGTTTTTGAAAGAAGTATGAACCAAAAATAAGATTTTTTTTGTATAAATGGAAAACCAAACAAAAAGTTAAATCTACATTATAGTGGCACATTATACTCATGAAGGGAAGTTTGGGTTGTTTTTACACATTGTTTTTACATCTTGACTCCTAATGGCCAAAATGACTAAAGAAAAAACACAACATGTCCAAAAACCAATAATTTAGATTTTGCACGTCCATGAGCACAATAGAAAAATTATGACAAGTTCAAAAACTCAAATTAATTTTTATGATCCATTAATGACAATAATTATTACCTACCAATATAATGTAATTATAAAGTTTTACACCATATTGTTATATAATTAAAAATGATGTCAAGTTTGGAAGGTGACCTTTTCTTTCCTAGGGTTAACGTTTCAACTACTCAAATTACAAGTAACATGAATATTGAAACGCACCAAATACATAATACATACTAGCATGACTATGGGGGGATTTTGATTATTGTGTGTGTAATGAGAATTTTGAGAGGTCACTCTTTTCAATATTAGGTAAATAGTAGCTAAGTATGTAGAAAAGAAATTGGGGAGGCACCGAACACCTTGAACAGCATTGGAAATGGGTTTCCAAGTGTAAATTGTATATGCATAGTTGATGGGTTTGTGTGTAATATGTTTTGTTATTACCTTGCATTTTGAATTGAATTTTTTCATACATGTGTTATGCATAGATGTCATTTCTATCTCAATCTAGTGTTTGAAGGTGTAGGAGGGATGTTTGACACTTCACAATATTGCCATGATGTTTTAGTCATTTGGCTCTTCTCACAACATTGGACTAGGTTTTGGTCAACAACCAATTGTTGAATCAATTATACATCATTCAATTCCAAAGAAGGAGAAATTTGTCAACATAAATATAATTTTTTTAAAAACATGATCGATCTCAACTAGTTATGTACCAATTGTTATGCAATTGGATAAAATGACTAATGTTTTGCAAACACACCCCTATTTTTACATGTCTAAAAACCAAGGTTTTTCAAATTAACATGTCTTGTGTTCTTGGAATTTTGGGGCCAAAGTTCCAAAAACCAAGTTAAGTGCATATGTAACATCATAACTTTAATGACCCCTTTGTGAATGATGATTTTGAAAACTACTGATGTGGTAAGGACTCAAAACCACTAGAATCCCACACAATTGTATGTAACAAGTGGGAGATAGGTGGGGTGCGACCTAGGGGATCCAATTCCACAAGTGTTGTTTGCTTTATGTTTTGTGTACCTTGATTTGTTGTTGTTTGATGGGCCTTGAGTAACATTGCTTCTCTTTTTTATGACAACCTTCTATATTTGATTGCTTTTTCAAAATATTTTGTGTGTTCAAGCTTGCATTGGGGAATGCCCTTCATTTGTGAGCTTTTACTCAACATAAAGCACATCATCATTATGATGAACCCAAACACAAATAGATAATGAGGCTCCTAGTGTGATAGGTGCAAATCATTTTGCACACCTACTTAGTAACAAAGGTATGGTCACACTTGATGCTAACATCACCTTAAAATCAACGAAGTGCCATAAATCACAATACCACAATTTCTAACATTACAAGTTACCTTCAACTTTCTAAACATCATTTCAACATGTCCACACATGATATTAATTAGTGAATAACATTGAGTTATTTTTTGGAGTTTGCAATTTAATCGAAACTTACGAAGGTAAAATTTTGACCTTTTTCTTGCAAGAGACAAAAAGAAATGATAATAGATAAGGATGCATGCTAAACACAGAGTTAATGTGTCATTTGTGAAATTTTAGTTAACACCAATGTGAGGCTATGAAATTTACTTTTTCAAAGATTTAATGTTAATTAACATTTTAGGTGTGGATAGAGACTAATTTTAAGGTCCTTAACATTAGCCTAAGATTGAAAATAATAGAAGGTGTGGCCATACCTTTAGTAAGCTATTAGAGACCTCCTATAGGTGTAAAGTAGCCTTAAATATAGTAGGAAATGTCTCTAGGTGCTTTCCGAATTATGGAATGATGAAGCCCCTGCACATTACGTTGGGTAAGGCACCACACCAACTTGTTAGGGCAAGCTAGGTGATGCACCCAACATAATGGGCAAGGGTGAGACCATTCCCTGACATGAAGGTCTGTGGTGGCAGATTCCACAATTCAAAAAGAAATCATGTGCAACAAAAATTTTGGTCACTATTATGATCATCACCAGAAGATTACGTCATGTAATGTGGTGAAGAAAATCACATAACATGCCACTCCAGACCTAAATGTTTTGAGAAACACTACTTAGTACTTAAACCTCTTTCTTTTACACTTACAAGTGCATTTGCTTTAGGTTTTGATTTTCCAGTGCAAACTGGAGAGGTGGTTCATTCACTTCCATCCAAGAAACAGAAAGCAATAGATGGTATGACATACTATATACTAGAGAATGGGCAGGGCATGGCAAATTATGAAAGTTCTAAGGCCCAACAAAGGCCCATATTCCACAATTGGCTTATGTCACTTTTATTGTTGGCATAGGGCTAAGTTATAGGTAGTCATTATCATTTTTTTAATCATTTTGCTTTATCTAACACAAGTGCGTATTTTTACATATCACAATTATAATTATTCCCTAGATTTTAGGGTATACTTAAATAATATTATGCTCTATAATTGTCACAATAAATTATCAACATAAAGGTGGCTTATAATCAAGCTTTAAACAAATCATAATGTATCTATTGAAAAATTAAAAGCACAATTATTTTACAAATGTTTTAGTTTAACATTGGCAACCTTGGTGGTATAGGAAATCAAATAGATCCAATCCATTTTTAAAGCTGATTATGATTCGTTAAAAAAATAAAAAACTTTCACCTCTATATGTGGAGGAAGACCCACAATGCTTATTCAAACATTTAAAGTACTAAAAATACATGGGTCATTTTTAACCCTTTATTTTTGAAATCCATGGTAGAAGAACCTGCAACATTTTTTCAAAAACCTTAAAATATTAAGATTTGTAAATCATTTAAAACCTTTTACTTTTTTAATCATAGGCTTTTCATCATGGGAGAAGGATGATATTATGTATGACATCCAATCCACTTTCATTGATATCCTATTAGTGTATGTGTTGGTTCGCATTAGCTTTCTTCCTACTAACATCCTTCTTGACCTTACATGTTGGTAAACAAACCAACCATCCTAGTGGACATAGTGACTTGGCTCCATATTTTTATAAAAAAATGACCACTTATTTCTATATACCTACTTGTTTCATTATTTCATTAGTTCATTTTCATTACACATATTAGTGTATAAATTTTATTTTATTTTTAAAAAAATCATACTTAGAATAGCCTTCAGGAGGCACTCTTACTTTCCTCATGATAGTGGCCTTCAACCACCCAGGTTTTAGCACTATGGCAAGACAACTTTCCATTGTACTCTAAAGAATTTTTTTAATTTTTTCAACTTGTGCAAGGACATTACCTTGTTCCTATGATGCACCAAGTCCAACAACTTTTTTTAATTTTCTTAAGACAAATGTATCTCACATCAAAATTAGAATTCAATACAATGAAATTATCTCTCACACCACAAGGTCCCTACACTCATATAACCCACAAAGGGCATCTCATCTTTTCTTGTAATCTAGGCCTTTATTCAAATATCTTTCACAAACCCTTATCTAATTGTAATCTAATTATCAACTAACTTACCTTCAAGGACTAATTAGCAAATAGCTTCATCTCATAGTGAATAGAATATGATACGTGTAAACTTACCACTAGTAACTAAGATACTAAGATGCTTGCTAGGCTAATTAGACTAGAAAATTTGTCCCCCTAATAATGGGCATCAACAAATAAGGCAAAAACTTTGTTGCCTTTGACTTAAAATTTCCTTCTAACCTTTGATGATAATATGGTGTTAACCCCAAATGATAGTATTCCAATAGATGTCCAATGGCACATTGTAATACCTACAGTTGGAGGAGGTCCAAAACTTGTCCAACCGTCATATAAGTATTTAAACCAAGGATGGTTTGCAAAATGTAATACCTTCATTTTTGTAAACTCTAATTGCAAGTTGCATAATGGCAAGATGAATGGAATATTTTTATTTTTCTAATTTTAAGTAAAAAAAATGGAAGGATGACTAAGGAATTGCAATACCCCTTTAAATTTGTCTTCTAAGGTTACATCTTTGCTTTTGTAATCTCTCAAATCAATGGAAAAGTGAGAAAATTATGACCCCCCAAATTGGTCAGACTCATAACTTGGCAATTTTAGGATTCTTTTCAAAAATACATTGAGTGAAAGTATGGTGCAATGGACCAATTTTGACAAATGAAAAATCCACACGTGAAAACACAAATTTTGCAATCCCTTTGTTAGCACTCTCACTATTCCAATTCTAGTGTTATAATCATGTTTGAAAGTCCATGCCTTCTTTTTAAATGATTCAATCATCTTGATCTATAACTTATTTTTCTCTATATAAGTTTATTACAATAGTTATTGTGAACTTTTTTTTCACTTCCTTCATTCATGGTTTTTATAATTATAAGTATGTTTTAATAAGAAAATTACTAAATTTATTCGTTGCACCTTGGGCTTAATTGAATGAGATTATTGGTTTCACATCATTCTTCATATTGATAATGTACATATTATTCTTAGATTTTTTTTTGTAACTTTTCATTTTAATGTCCATTATGAAATTTCTAAGATATTTTGCTTTAAAGCACATATGTCAAAAAAAGTTCGAATTTTTATTTTTGCATGTAATTATAATATATTTAATCAATTGATGTGATTTTTTCTAATTATTAAATTTCCAAGGGAAACAAAGTCCACATTCTTATTTGTAATTTGTAATAAAAAAGTTGCATATTTAAAAGTCCAAAGATATAAAGAAACTATTTTAATTGAAAAAATGTTTTATACATTAATTACACGTATAAATTACCGCACATTTGTCCAAATTGTAAAAGAAATCAATACAATTGTTCAAGAGCCTTTGATTACATTTCTTCACTAGTCAAAAATAATGACTATAACCTTCCATTGGACTAGTGCACCATGCTTTACCCAAATGTCATTTTGATGTAATTTTCATGGAGATTTCCAAAATGTTGTAGGGAAGAAAATGGTTATTCTTCCTAACTCCAAGCTATGGTGATTCTTATGAGATCATGTTAACTTGTGGTTCCTTTGTGCATCATTTTGGTTCCAAATTACACTAATCACATTCTTTTCTTTGTTTGTGCAATTGACATGTTTGTGAAATCACTTTTGAAACTCATTTAATCTCATCTTAAAGGTTTCATGCCTTTTTTTTCTTCTTAGGAATGAAAGAATGTGCCCTAAATTTGCATTCAATCTAAGAATCAATGGGATATTTTTTTAAACCATCAATACCAATTGAAAATCTAGAGATGTGTTGTTTTATGTTTAGAATAATGTTTTATTTCAGAATAAGTTGATATTTCTTGCAATATCATGTAAAAAAATTCACTTGATCCACCAAACATATGAAAATATTTATTAACAATTGGGCAAGAGAAGGAGGTGTTAATTACTTTGGTGCATAAAATTGAGTTCTGCCAATTTTGATGAAAATCCAGAAAGCTAAAACCAAATTCACATGAGCTTTGTGTTGAAACTTGAAATTAGTCAGAGAGTTATAATAGCTCGAAGGATTTTGGTTTGTTTGGGAGGATATTTTTCTGAAGATTATATTTTTGCATGATGAAATGTTTGAGTTTCCAGAATTCATCTTTTGCCTTAAACCCTAAACCCTAAACCTGGGCTTCTTTAATGTAGATGGCAAGGCCACAGTATGACACACCCCTTGTTTCATAGTTCCCCAAGTAACAATGATCCGACTTCAGAGGGGCCCAAAATGCAGACTGAAGTTTTTATATTTAGGCAGGTTTTTTTGGCCATGAGTATTTTGTTGGAGTTTGTAGCGTAGACTGCATTTGAAAGCTTTTTTTTTTTTTGGCAATGTCATTTTTTTCTCAAAGGTTCATTGTTAGGAGTCCCAAATGCACTTCCTGGTCATATGTATTATGCCTATGACTGATCATTGGCATATTTTGCCAAAATAATTAATTTTTTTGAAAAAAATGGGGTCCAAAGACCTCAATATGAATATTTTAAGATTTAAATAGTAGACAAATAAAATTATTATAAGGCTCCTTATAGTTTTCCAATGCAACCGTGGTAACCCAATATTTTGAAATGCGACCTTTACTAATAAGTTTAGCCTTCAATTCCTTGTTTTCAATTCAGTAGTTTGAGTTCAGATTGTTTTCCCTGACTCCACTTCTTGAAAATCAATTAATGCCAAACATGAGTAGTAGATGTGGTATTGGGTGTTTATATGTAATAAAGGCTAAAACATAAATTGAAATCAATAGCCGATTTCTTCCCTCTACATGGAAGGATTGTACACCCACATGACTTGACCAACCAACACACCATCCAAAAAATCCAAGCCACATGTGGTGTGTTTTCTTTTCCAAGTTTCTCTTGAAATTTTTGTAGGATTTAAAAAGAAGCACCAAAAGAGAAGAAGATGAAAATGAACAAGAGAAGAAGAAGACATGTGAAGTGAATTTTTGAAGAAGTAAGATAACTTCCTCTTTTTCACTTCTCTTTTCCTCTCATTCTTTTTATTCATCTTTTTTTATAATTGTTTTTCAACAAAGCTACTCACCACCATGTCCTATTTTTTTTAAAAAAATCTTGTGTTATTGCAAGGAGTCAAGCTCCTTGTAACACATTCTTTAATTATATTTTAAATAAAATAAAATTATAAGAAAAATATTATTTCTTCCTTTCTTCCTTATTTTGATTTTAAGTCACTTCTTGAGCCTTTGCCCCTGTCCTCAATCTTTTTCATTGGACTATTGCGAGAGGTGAGTTCTTTTTCCCCTTCCATGTACCTTACCTCAACAACTCCTAGTGCATCACCATAAGGTTACCAACAAAACACTCGTCCTACTTACCACCCTATTCACAACAGTAAGAGATCTTCAATCAACTAACCAACAAAATGAATTTTATAGGAGTTCTGGAGTTGTTTCATATTTACCAATTTGTGCTTGAAACCTTATGAAAAATATATAAAAGGAAAAGACATGTATAATTGTGTTGAGTGTTAAGATAGTTGTTAACACCCATTTTAGACTAAATTGTTTACATAACAAAACAAAATTATTATGTCGATAGTTTCATCTATAACTCAAAGGAGATCATGTTTTGAAGATTATTGATTTCTTGAAGTGTCCACTTGCACTTCCCCGAACTCCCCTATTCAAACCCTAAACCTATTTCAAACTAAGTTTCAAACTTTCTCAACCCTTCAAATCAAAGTTATCTAGGTCAAATGCCTTTTGGCATCATAACAAGATAAGCAAATGAGATAAGTGGTTGATTTGCAAATGGCGGTATCAAAGTTAAATGGAGCATGATCCCCTCCAATCATCGGTTCAATTGAAATTAGTGTTGATCAAAATAAGTGATGATTTCAAAAGACATAATGAAATGTTTGACACCTCCTATTGCCAAAACAAAGACTGCCCTAAAGTAAAAGAATATAATCTTCACTTGGGACTCAAGTAGACCAAATCACAATACATGGTACCTTCACCTTCTTGAGAGAGAGGCCCTATTAATTAGAGGAGATATTTAACCTCACAAATACATTTAAATAAGGATGGTACATTCATAATGTTTAGAAGCAACCCAAAAAAATTAGGGTTTTAAAGGGAGGACCCAGCCTTTGGCAAGTCTTAGTTTTTCCATTTTTCACTAGAAGGGTCATTTTTTCAAAAATAAAGGAAGCCCAGTAAGCCGGGTAGAGATATCTACCCAAGTACCTTGGCAGCTTGGACACTAAAGGTGCTTTCACACTTGGTGTTAGGGACTCTAGTGTTGAGTCGCCTAACACCATACTAGTCATTTAGGACTTATACCTACTTACCCATGAACATTTTATGTTAATTTAACATTCACTTAAACATTAAGCTATTGACCAATTGACATTGGGTGCCACCTAAGATGCCACCTAGATTGTTATTTAACACTGACTTAACATCAAGTGTGAATGCACGATAAGTATATTATTTGTAGAAATGTTGAAATTTTCAACAAATTTTTTTCCTAGGAATTTTTTTTTGGTGAAATAAAATAGGGTATTATTTGGGAAATTGATATTTTTCTGGACATGAAAATTGAAATCTTCAAAAAAAATGAATTAATTGTTCTTCAAACATGTGTTGAAACTGTCTCTGTACAAATGAATGATATTCAAGTTTGATGAATTCTTCAACTCTCTGTTGAGAGGTTCACTAATTTATGGTCTACTGACAAGACATACCCCCAAGATCCAATGGTGATATTGAGTTCACTTTTGATAATGTATATTGTGATGCGATTCATATATAATTTGGCATTATACTAAATAATGGTTCCTGAGGTCCCCTTGGGTCCACCTTATTGCAATTTGAGCCCCTGTAATTCAGTAGTACCTAAGCTGGTTCAGCAGCAAGGTGCACAATAATAATAATTTTTTGACAATAAAAATAAAAATATTATTACTAAAAATAAAAATCATGTATAATTTGACATTCTACTATAAATTGAAGCTATTCTGCTTGAGAGCTCAATTCAGATTTTTTGCATGGCAGGCAACAGATTTTTCAGAATTTTTGGCATTTCCAAAAAGAATTAATTAGTACCTAACAAGCCACCTAACAAGCCAAGGTACTAGGGTATAGTTCTTTAAAAAATCCATCAAAGTTGTTTTAGTGATAAAATGCAATCTTCCCAATGGGGTCCAGGGTCCACCATATTATGCAATTTGACAAGTAAGGTGCATGATTCTTGGGGAGTACAAGAGTCAAGTTGGTGGGTTGCCATAGTTTCTTCAACAAAAACCATCCCAAGGCTTGTGGACCCACAACAATGAAAAGTCGTGGCCAGTTGAGCATTTTGTGTGTTGTTGTGGAGGAATTGGTGTGCCCGACAAAGCTGCTTCTGCTACTTGGGCATAGATACATACAATTAGATAACAATTAGACACATTTATTCATGGAAATGATAGAGGGAAAAAAAAAATTCCGATTCCAATCTTTTCAGCAGAGTATCTTTCCCTTTTTAAAGGTGAGAAATTGTTCCCAAAACAATATATTGAATAAAAACATCCCCTTAATCCCAAGTCTCCTCAATTGCAAAGAATTTGAAAGCATGTCTTTTAAGATTGTCAACCCAAATATCTTAAAATTGTCGACCCAAATATCTTAAAAGAAAGTGAACTCAAATTTAAATTCTTACTTCACCTACAACCTCAAGCACATTAAGAACTTGATTGAAAAGGAACTGCAATTTTGAGAAAAAGAGAAAGAGTGGCCAAAAGGGTGAAAATTTTAGAAACTTGAAATACACATAGGGAGTATTGGATGTTGTTAAGACAAGCAAGATTACAAAATGATCTAAATTAAGTTGGCAAAGTTACAACATTCAGTTTACTTGCAAATTTCAGCTTAGTTGCAAATGAATAACTTGCATTGAGAAGTGACTCCTTGATGTTATAGCACCCAACCAATGATTGAACATTATTTCAAAGGCTTAAGCAAACCTCTAACCACCACTCCAACACTCAATAGACTCTCTTGGAAAAAGTAGATAGTGATCAAACACTAGTGTTGTGTCCCTTATGTGCTGATTTGGTTATGAACTAAATGCTGAATAACAATCACCATTTAGCAACTCAACATCCATCAACTTAGCAACTTAGCATTCATCACTTAACAATTTATCAATTTAACAATCAATACTCAACAACTTATTAATACAAGATCCAATAGTCAGCAACTTAGCACTTAGCCTTTCAACACTCAACAACTTAGTGTTCAACAAATCATGAAAATCAACTCTTAGTAACAAAAAAAATTAACATTCAATAACAAAAACAAAACTTCACCACTTCCTTGATATTTGAAACTACAATAGGGTTTGCAACAAGTGCTACAATGAACAACAAGAGATTGAAAGCTAAATGGAACAATAAGTGTGAAGTTATGAACATAACAAAACTTGGAGATAGTGAAAATACTTGTGAAATTTGGAGGTAGTAGATTGTATGCTCTTCATACACCTTGAAACCAATGCAATTTCTCAAACATCTTTATAATTTGGAGAAATTGTGGTATGGTTTGTCCAAAATCGTATTACAAGATTCCTCATGCACTTAAGTAGGGCATTTGAATGTTTAGTTCATTTCCATGTAATTTAAAAAACATATTTCATGGTGTCCAATAATATTCATCTCCATATGACTTTATGAATGTTATGTTTATCCACACCCAAATTTTTTGCAACACCTTTATTGCATACACACAATGTTTTTAGTAACAATTAAACTAAACTTCTTTTGACATGTTATGTGGTCCCTAACTTCATGTTTGATAGTACTTCATGATCACAAATTGTAAATTAAAAAATAATTAAAAAATATGTTGTTAAACAATGAATGGGAAATGGCTTTGTCAAGCATAATGTTTTGGGCATTGGAGTTTCAATCTTTGACAAACTTACTAATAAACAATGTAATCATCCTAGACAAATATTTCATGACCGTTTGGAATTGGGTTTTGTAATAAATAAGAGGTGGAAGGTAGCAACTTGTAAGTTTTGAATTTCATCTTATGCTATCATTATTGTTTTGCACATTTAACATATCTTCACCTATTCCCTTGTGTGCACCTTACTTTTCTCACCATACCAAGTTTGATAATGTTGAGTCCTTTTCTTAGCCATCTTGTCCATTTGCTTCCCATTTGAATCTTATTTTTTAGTATCATTTTGCAATGAACCATGGTAAGGATAATTGTTAACCTACAACCAAATCAACCAAAAAATGCATATCAAAACTTCACTTTCGATGTATGACATTGCAAAAATGAGCTTGGAACACATGAACTTCAATCAAACCTACAACCTTGAATAAATCATGATTTATTAATATTTTGGCAAGTAATTACAGTTCATGCAAATATTATGATTTTTGATCTTTAGTTTTAATGGTGATCCTTCATCAACACTAACAAGAAAAAACACATTTTGTGCATCCAATACATCATAGAATGAATTTTTTGTAGATTTTTGAATGCCTCTTATAATGATCCTTCTTCATATGCAATAGAAATGGGTTTTAATGAACTTTTTAAAGGTGTATAAAAAAATTTCAAATTGGAATTGTTGTTCTCAACTTTCAAGGACCCTAGTTGTCAATGACATAAAAAACCTCAAGAACAAAGGCTAAAGGAAAGGTCTAAATTTAACTTTCCAACAAGGAAACAAAATAAGATTATGTGATTTCAAAACAAAAACACAAGAACTACGAATAAGAACACAAGATGTGTAAGACAAGTGTGACAATAGATTTTTATTATGTTAACATATGTGAACATGAACATGGAAAGAACATGACAAGGTTATAGTCCAAGATCGTGCTAAAGACTGGTGTTGAACAAATTGAAGGAGATGAAAGGTTTTACTTTTATTTCTACCCCTTTGAACACTTAACTCAAGGGTTGATAATCAATGTAAATATATATGTAACCCTATATATACTCAATAGGTATTATATATTTAAAATTTATTATTTATGTTAAAATATTGATGTAAATAGGCTACACTAATTAACCTATCCTAAGGTAATTACTAGTTTAAACTAAGTAATAATATTAAAATCATATTTTCATTAAATAATCATAATTATTAAAAAAATCTTATAATCATCTTTGAAGTGCAAAAGAAAAGGAATAATGAAAAATCAACGAGAAAAATAAGAAAAATAAGTTTTCCAAGTTGTAAAACATTTTTTTGTTTTTTTTTTTTGTAGACCCCTCCTACTTTCAAACTTCATAACTTTCTTATTTTTTATTGATTTTAAACGATTTAAAGTGCTATAAGAAAGCCACCTGAAGTTCTACAAATCATGTTGGAACTTTAATAGCAAAAAAAAAACAACATAGAAGGAACTTTTTGGGTGTTTAAGAACCAACTTTTGTAGTGTTCAATGTTTTTTTATAAAAGTTCTTGACCCCCTTTACTTTGGGGGGGATAAATTTCTCATTTCTAATATTTTTTTAATGATTTTTAATGTGTTAGATGCGCTAAGAAGAGGGTTTCAAATTTTGTTTAAACACTAGAAGCAACATAGCCCTCCCTTGGCTAATATACTCTAATATAATAATTGCATCTAATGTGCAACTAAGTTGGTTCATGAAGTTTACAGTGGAATTTTTATCCCATATCCTTTCGATTCCAATTCTATTCAACTCAATATATAACTAGGAATAATAGCTATGTAGTAACCAAATACCATGTGACATTGGGGATGGGTTAAACTTTAAAATAAAATAAAATAATTTAAAACCTACTTATATAGCTTAAATCTAGCTACTTTTCAACCTACTTACATACCTAAGTAAACTTACCTACCTTATAGGATTTAATAATTACCTACCTAGGCACCATGTGTAACATCTTATTAACCATAAATTGGACAACTAAGATTTCATTAATTAATATTTAAATTTTAAAAAAAAGATGGGCCTTGATTGCCACATGTCACCATATAATTATTATAAAAAATGAACACATGTCAAATGGTCAATGAATGTTCCATGGTGTGCCATGTGTCATCATTCTAATGGTAAAAAATTTAGTGATTAAGATTAATCCAATGAATTTTTAATTTTGAAAACACAAAAATAATTAAATAATGACACATGTCCACAAACTAGTTGTCTAATTTTTAAACACATGTCATATTGATTAGTTACATTATAGTTGTAGGGAAAATTGCACATAAAGCGCAATTACGTTTGGATTGGTATGTATGGATGAACATGTATATTAACACTATATATATATATTGCACACATAATGTCACATGCAATTGAATGTCATGTGTAACTTGTTTTAGGCAACTACATAAATTTGCAATTACATGTCTCACATGCAATTGAATTTTTGTTGCAAACGATAGTTACAAAACCGAAAATTTCTATTAGTGAATGGCCTTGTTGTCTAGATATGTTGTTATCGAAGCCAAACTTGGTCACTAACTTTGAAGTTAGGTTATTCCTTCTGATGTTCATTAACCTTTTTCTTATATCACTTTTGTGTTTCTTTAAAGTTAAATACAAGTTGGGTTTGAATATTTACTAACCACATGGCTTGATCTTCAATTGTTAGATTCATGACTTTGTGCACAATTTGAATGTCAAACTTGGGGTGTAAACCATGATTTACAAATAAAGGTGTTTGTTGGGTTAATGAATGCATTTTGTTGTTTTAGGCAAATTTTTCCATTGTCAAAAGTTCTAACCAATTATATATCTTGATGATAATTGGTTATGCACCATAAATGCTGCCCCAAAACTTGATTGACTCATTTTATTTGTTCATCCATCTAGGGGTGGAAAACTAATGACAACTTCACCTTCACACTTAAAAGTTCAAAAAGTTGTTTCCAAAACTTGGACACAAACTAAGGCCCATGATCAAAAATGATATCTTCAAAAAGACCATGATATTGAAAAACATGATCAAAGAATAATTTGGTTGTTCTTTCATCAGTTATTGTTTTGGTATAAGGAATGAATTGAGCCATCTTTGTCAAATGGTCCACCACCACCAAAATGGAGTCATAAGAATTAAAAGGTGAGAGGTTTATAATGAAATCTTTAGAAATTGAACACCATATGGATGTAGGGATCAATAATGGTTAAAGGAGATCATGAAGGTGATAACAAAGATTCTTTGTTTGAGCGCAAACATTGCAAGATTTGACAAACTCCTTCACATACTTCCAAAGTTGTGGCCATTAATAATCTCAAAACATTAGCTCCATGGTCTTGTTGGATCCAAAATGGCATGTAGCCAAAACATTGTGCCTAGCTAAAAAAACTTAAAGCCGTGTAGGGCCATGAGGAACATACAAAATACCATCACAATAAAGTAGACCATTTTGAAACTTGAACTTAGCATGATCATTAAAAAAATCCTAGACTTGGTGATGACTCCTTAATTGGCTTTGGATGTCAATAATAAGAGGTTCTTTTTTCAAATCTTCATGAATTTGATAAAAAAAAGGTTATGTCATTGGGAATTACTAACAACATTTGAAGTTGAAAATGTTCAGGTTTGAAAATGACATCACATTGTTACTTGTAGGCTACATTTCCCTCCTAAGGCGCAAGGTACTAACAATAGGACAATGCATTAAGTTTTCCTTATTAACACCCAAGGTGATATGTGATGACAAATTGGAATTGAAACAAGGACAATGCCCACCAAGCTTGGTGTTGATTCAAAACACTTGTCATGAAATACTACAAATTCTTATAATTTGGATACATAGTGATTTCCTATTGAATTCCTTCTAGCAAATGACACCACTCCTCAAAGGCATCCACAATGGTTAAAAGTTCTTTATTATGAATATTGTAATTAATCTCTATAGGAAAAAACTTACAAGAATAGACAATATGAAGAAGATTGTTTTTTCCAAGTTGTGAAAACATGGCACCTATTGCAAAGTTGAAAGCATCTGTTTCCAAAACAAAAGGTTTGGAAATGTTTGCACAAATCAAGAGTGGGTCAATCATGAAAGAAGCTTCCAAATATTGAAAGACATTATCAACTTCAACTCCCCAAGAAAAATGTTGATATTTCCTAGTCAATTGAATAAGAGGGGACCACTATTGAATATAGTGGGCAATGAAATGTTGATAAAAGTTGGCAAATCCAATAAAACATTGGACATCTTGAATAAAAATTGAAGTAGTTTAATCAACAATGGTTTGAAACTTATAAGGATTCATGCAAATGCCATCTTTGGAAATGACATAATCTAAGAATTCCACTTTAGTTGATGGAATTCACATTTCTCCAATTTGGTGTAAAGTCCAACCTCCCAAAGTTTATCCAAAACAAGATGTACATGGAGCTCATGGTCCTCCACGTTCTTTGAGAAATGAAGATGTCATCAATGTAACAAACCACAAAATCATCCAAGTACTCATGGAAAAAAACATTCATTAGATGTTGGAAAAATAGTAGGCATGTTAGTAAGGCCAAATGGCATCATAACATATTCAAAATGGCCATAATAGGTTCTGAACACCATCTTCCATTCACTGCCTTCTCGAATGCGCACCAAGTTGTATGCTTCATGTAGGTCAATCTTGGTATACACCTTAGCATGATTAAGTTGATCCAACAACCCTAAGATTAAGGGCAAAAGGCATTAATTTTTTATGGTGAGTCGATTTAGTCCATGATAATCAACACACATTCATAAAAAATCATTTTTATTTTTGACCAAAAAAATAGGGGCATCGGTTGGAAACTTTGAATGTGAAATGAACCCCTTTTTGAAATTTTCATTAAGGTATTCACAAGGTGTTGCAAGTTTGTCTTGCCATAAATTATAGATGGGTCCAAATGGAGGTTGTGTTCCTTCCACAATATCAATGGTGCAATCGTATTGTCGATGTTTGGGCAAGGCGTTCGCATTTCTCTTCTCAAACACATCCTTGGATTTTTAGTACTAAGAAGGAATTTCATGTGGATATGGCTCAACATCTAGCGAGGGAAAAACATAAATCAAGAATGCATCTCCTTTTGTGGCAACCTTCATGAAGGCCTTTGCTTCAACAAATATAAACTGTGGGCACTTAGGCCTTCTTGCACCATCTAAGTCTTATTTTTGCTTCAAATTTTGCAAATTTTTTACAAAGGCTTCACACTCTAGGGCCTCGTGTTGCGGTGTTTCAAAATGAAGACATTGTGTATGCCAATCTATTCATAAATTATGTAGAACAAGCCAAAAAAATCCAATGAGAACATGATTTCTTAGACATGAAATGTCATTAAAGACAACCTTGTTGGTGTGGGAACCAATGGAAACATCTAATGGCTTGGTTTCATGTGTGATTGGTCTTGATGAAAGGCTTCGACCATCAATGACTTCAATCGGCATAGGTGTGTTATTTTCCATTGAAGCCAACTTGTATTGTTGCACCAACTCCTTCTACATAAAACATGTTGATGTGCCATAATCAAGAACTGTTTGGGCTTCCATTATCACAAGCTTACTACATTTGATAATGATTGGTACTAAAAAACATAGTGTTGGGTTTGAAGATAGGTTGGGACCATTCTCATTACATGATGCATCAAGGTCTAGCCTTGTAGACATTACTAAGACTGGACATGTCTGTTTTTTTACTCCTCTAGTTGTGGGTTGGTAACACAAATGGCACGTGTTATATGCGGTCCACATTTCTTTGGACACTCACAAGCAACATGACTTGATTATCCACAATACAAACAAAGATTATTTGTACATCGACGTTGTTTATTTTGCTTTGTGAGGGGCTTGAATATTGTTTTATCAATTTGCATGGGGTCATCTTTTGGCAAGGTTGCTGAAAGCTAAACTAACATTGTAGGTGAAAAACTCCTTTATGTTGCTAACAATGCAAAACTATTTTGTGTTTTCAATGTGGGTTCATGGTGTCTTTTTTATTAATGTTCACAAAGCTTGTTGTCATATTGAATAGCTTATGCAATGGCTTGACTTATTGTTGAAAGGTTTAGCAAAGTGAATAACAAATTTTTCACATCACCTCATAACCCAAACTAGAATTGACCTATGAACGTTGCTTCACCCCATGAAATATTACAAGTTAACTATCTAAACTACGATGCATATACCATAATTGAATGTGATATTTAACAAAAAAATCGTATTTTGATGCTAAACATGCATTCTTTGTTTGAATCTCCAAAGGTGGCAATGAACTTTTCAAAAAACAATTCAAAGTCGTTGAGCAAGGGCAATTTGACATGATCCCAAGCTCCTTGATAAATTCAAATGTGAGTCTAAAGTGAAAACAACGGAAGAGTAAAGAGTTGGGGCATGTTTCCTGGCTCGTAGCACTTTGGGGATAAAGGGGTGTGTTGGAGTTCCAAAATGAAACTAGGAATAATGACAAGCACTTAATCATTCATATGAACCTACGCAAACTAATCAATAAGTTGGTTAGTGCATAATTGGAGCACTTTTGGTGTTAGGACGAACCACAAGCAAACTCGGACTCATAAAACTCACCACGGCCCGGACTTGGGGGAAGCCACCACCTTCCCCTTTATAGTATACTTTGTGCCTCTCCACGAGGCCCACATCCAAATGGCATTTTGTCTAAGGACTCCCAAATGGGAGTGTCGAAATTCCCAAACTTGGGACTCTTGTGACTTTGGGGGCCCATAACTTTCTTTGTAGACCTCCGATGGTCTCAAGCAAAGTTGTAGCCTTCGTCGAGAACTTTTCAATGATATGTCGCATGTCACCTACATGTAAGGAAATCATGACGATTCCCAATTTTTAGTGATTGGGAGTCAAATTGTCAATTCAACTTTTGGCCTTTTTTTTGGCCATAATTTGTGTTTCAAATATTCAAATGGGTCATGCGAGCCCATTTTAGACATCTACGTTCCAAGAGCTTTTCAATTATATAAGGAACGCTTCAATCCAATGGGTTTTGACCCTTGCAATCACTCTTTGAAAAATTTGGAAGCCCACCAGGACTTCAATTCCCAAAGTGCGAACTCCCTTGGGAGTGTGAGGGTTCATTCCCTCACATTCTTTTACACTCCCGAGAACATGAGATGTAACTTTTAGGCTTCTCTCTTGGCTCGCACCCTTGTAAACCCTTGTTTTGGTTGCGACTCAAGGTTAGGGTTGTGACACGATTATGCTTCAACAAAGGTGCGAACCAAGCAAGGGTCGTGTTTGACAACAAAATGCCAATGAGTCCAACTTGAATTGGGCTAGTTGGATATTGACGAAGATGAAGTTAGATGACCAAACACATTTGATTGACAAAATTTCAAAATTTTGAATGTGTGCCATCAAACTTGTTAGGTAGGTTGACTTATGGTTCCTTTGGTTGGGTTTGTGTTGCCAAAATTCATCCCAAAGAAATCGAAGTTTGATTGATTTGCAAATGAATAATAAATTCATGAAGTGATTGATTTTCGTGTTCAAGATTTTTAAAGACAACAAGGATGGATGTAAACATGATTATGAACACCATGAAATATAACGTTAATAAGAGGTGGGTAATCCACAACCCTAGTCAACAAGAAGTGGGTAAGTTGTAACTTTATGAAAAAATTTCCTTTGAAGAAAAGGGTTAATCCACATTCAACACCAAAAATAATCTAACTCCTAAATGATTTATAAATGTAAAAATAGATGTAGACCTAATGGAGTTTGTCCAAATTGCTAAAAGCACGAAAAACCACAAGAACAAAGGTTAAAAAAAATGTTTAAGTCTAATTTTCCAACAAGGAATAAAACAAGATTATGTGATTCAAAAACAAAAATATAAGAATTAAGAATAAGAACACGAAATGTGCAAAATAAATGTGAAAATAAAATTTTATTATGTTAACATATGCAAACATGAACATGAAAAAAACATGACAAGGTTATGATGCAAGATCATGCCTGAGACTAATGTTGAACAAATTGAAAGAATTGATGGGTCTTATTTCTATTTATATTCCTTTGGGGACCCAACTCAAAGAAGCTTCCAAGGAGGTTTCTATGTGTGCATCGAGTAAAGAAGCTTTTTGAAAACCTTCTTAATTGATAGTCAATTAGTTTATTGAAAGTTAATTGGGAATTAATTGAAAGCTAATTCGGACTTAATTAGGAGTGAATTGGAAGTTTAACCAAAAGTTCATTGAGATTTGATTCGAAGTTGATTGGGAATTAATTGAGAGCTAATTCAGATTAAACTATAATTTAACTAGAAATTAATTAAGAATTTATTAAAAATGAACTAAAATTTAATTGGAAGTCAATTAAAAGTGAACTGAAATTAAATTAAAAATTAGGTACCAAAATGATATAAGTCATGGATGAACATTCAAAGAATCAGCCCTATGGCATTGGCATCCATGATAATAGTATGTATTTTGTTGTCCCCCAAATAACCTTGTTTATTTGATTAATTTTTTTTCAAATGATTTTTTTTTTTTGTTGACTTTTCCATAGGTGTAACATTTTTCTAAAACCAAATTCAAAACCTATTAGACACAATTGTAATTTATGTTCAATGATCTTCATTTTCAAATAAGTAACAAATGCAATTCTTTGTTCAACAATGTCACTGAAATTCATGTTTGACAATCTTTCATTTTTTAAAAAACCTTAAACCTTAAACCTAATGAAGAAGTTAGTTGTTGCTAACCATTTAAACAAAACCAAATGTTTGTTGACTATATTCTCATTTGTGTTTCATCCACTCACATAAACTTTTTGATACAACAATATCTAAGTTTCATATAATTAATCACAAAGATCCAATTTAGTAAATCTTTACATATTTTAATTTATTAAAACACAAATAGAAAAATTGAGATTGCATCAAACATGCAATTTAATTCATGCATCCTTGTTGAAGTTAAAATTTGAACAAAATATAGAACAATTTGTGTTGCATTTAATGCATTTTAATTAATGTGAATAAATCAGTGGTGTGTTTGTGCAAAAACCAACAATATAATATTTATTATAATGAAAAATAAAAATCATTCCAAAAAATTTAACACAAATCAAGACCAATTCAAGCTAAATTCAAGTTCAATTAAAATTTCTAAAGAGATTATAGTTTTACATTGGTGCTTTTGAACCTTTTCTTGTCAATGAGAAAAATTGAAATTTTTACATGTCATAAAGTACTATATAATATATAACATTACATAATCATTTCAAATTTGAAGTGGAGGTGAACCAAAATTAATGAAAAATTCATGAGTGGTTATGTTTGGAGTGAGTCATTAAGTAATGAATGAACCTTTGGTATTTGATAAGATGATGTGGCAAATTATTTTTGGTTACGAATGGTGATGAATTATAAAATTATGAATTTCATAAGAAAAAAATCATTAATTTTTTAATAACATACTATATTATAATGTAAAGGTGTGGATAATTATTGTACATGATTTATGCCATTAGATTGAAAGCATTCCAAGTCTTTTAAAAAATTAAAATAAGAATGAAAGCATTAATGGCAATGCTTTATGAATGTTTTTGATAATTTATATTCATAAAATTCAATCCAAATAATTTCAGGCATAATATATATTACAAACATTATCATATACAATTAATAAAAACTTACTACATTAGTACAACTATTGATAAAAAAAACATACAACATTTAGCACTAGTTACATTTGCTTTTACTCCTATTAATTTGATTGCACCCAATTTCATTATTAATGAAAACTTGGTCCTTGGTGTTGAAATATCTTTTAGAACTAAAGATTTTTTTGAGGCTAATATGGTGAAGAAAGGGAAACATTGATTCAATAGACTTTTATTATGGATAAATTACATGAGTTTGTGGGGCCTTCACAATCATTTGAAATGTTAATAACATTCTAATTGAATATTGAAGTTTTTGATTAGAAATTTTATTAACATATTGAGAAATTTAGGTACTTAGAGCCAATAGCAAGGTTATGTATTAGGTGTTGCTTGGACAATTTTTTTTTAATAATATTTTTGGACATTTTATATAACATGTGGGGTTTGCTTGCCTAACAATTGAAAAACTTTGAAATTTTTAATTGTGTTTACATCACTGCCCATTTTATTGTTTTTGTGTGTGTGTAGAGATTTTGGAAGTTTTTTTCATTTGAAAAAGTACATAATGTTCTTCCTTGAAAGTTTTTCCATAAACCCAGGAAAGTTTTACAAGCCATAATGTGCTTCCTTGGGAGATTTTCCATAAAGTTGGCTATAATTAAAAAGGGGAAGGGGGGTGAGCTAGGGGAATTATGGTTAGTAAATATCTTTACAAATGTTAAAAAATTGTCCTTTGGGAACGTTTGTTGTTCTTGAGCAAGACCTAAATTCTGGATTGTTGATATTCCTAGATCGCTAATAGGCGAAAAGTTCACATATCCGATTTGGGTTCTATCCTTAGAAATCACTTGGAACTTGATTTAACACATCAAATCAAGCCCTTTTGAAGGCCTTTGATTATTGAGTACTTCACTTGTAGATTTAGGTTTGCAAACATCAATATGGTCCAAGTCCAATTGAAAGATAAAACATACCACTTGTTAAAAATGAACACACTTGAAAGATTTGTGTGTCATTGTCAAATTTAGAATATAGATATACATAAGTATGACATGGTTTTTTAGATTTAAAAATACATGTCCATAATGAACATCAAAAAAATTGGTTAAAGGCTAATGGGGTGCACCTTCACCAATTCCATTAGACCTAGTCTTGTTTCCTCTTTGGACCTTCGTTGCATGTGACCAAGACGATGCTACATGATTTATAGTGCCCATTAACCAATTGCTTATACCCACAATGTATAACCTAATGTGTTCTTTGTCCATTCTTTCCAAGCCTTGAATACAAGGGGTATTATGCTAATCTAAGGACCTTTTGTTCCATTAGTTTGATGACTTACCAAGGGAGAGAGAATGAAAGCTCGTCAATTGCTAAAGAAATGTTGAGGGTTGTAGATAAGTTCTAGCCTAAATGTGGTAGGAACAAGGTCAAGAATGACATCACACATTGGAGATTTCAAATGGTTGTTGGTATGTGAAAAAACAAAGTTCTGGTTTGGTTTTGTCCTTTGCTTGTTGGGGGGGGTGATGGTGGTGAGGGGCTTCCTCCCCCTTGTCCTGGTGGTGTTTTGGTTCCCATTTATAATGCATTGCCTTGGGGCTAGTTATTGAAGTAAACAATTAAAAAAAAGTTCCAACTCCATCTGCTTCCCTTTCATCCCTTCCTTCATAGTGTTTTTTTAATTTTAAAAATATTTATAAATTATAAAAATACAATTGACTTTTTGCAATAATTAAAACAAATCCTTTGTTTTGGAACATGTAGTTTTGATCAAAACAAGTAAAAAAATTGGGGACTTAAATTTCATTGATATTGGATACACATTACAATTTAGTGTTTTCTAAAGATTCATTGAACAAGGTTGGTAAGCTAATGTTAATTTGTAAGTAAATGGAATTTCTGTTGGAGGAACCAATTGGATTCTGTTTCACATGAAGGATTTGAGTTTTGTGACAAAGAAAGGAAGTGTATTGTGTAAACTAACAAGCATTGTTACCGTAGTACTTTGGCAACTTCAACACTAATTATATTATTCGTAGGCAAGTTGAAATTTTTAAAGAACATTTTCTTTTTTCAAAGAACAAAAGTTTGAGAAGGAAACTTCAGAATCTTTTGAAATATTGTGAAATATCTTATATTTTGATATTGAATCTTCATAATTGATTAATCATTTGACCTGTGTGGAAGCTGCCCCTGCATTACAGAATTCTCCGGCAAAACTCATGTGACACACGACTTTACCAAGTTGCAAGCAAAATGACATTCAAAGAAAGTGATGCGTATTTTGCACATAAGTCCCATGTCTAAAGCCCACCTTTTCCATTTCATTTTTGTTAATTAAATAGGGGACAAAGATGTTTGGATAAACTTTCTGAATTCTTTTAGTAACTTTAAGTTGCAAGGAGACATCATATTTGTTAAAAAAAAAATGATCACTATTTCACACACAAGCCAATGTAGAAACCTCTACTTTTTTTCAACTTTTCCAAAATTAAAGAGGGGTGGGGGAAGAAGATATTTGGGCAAATTTTTGAAGACCCAAAAAGGTATCATACAAGGAAAAAATGTGTAAACCTGTGAAAAATGACGCAAGGCATTCCCAACAAGGGAGGGGAGGAAGAACTACTAGATTATTCAAGTGTCGGGAGTTTCACATATAAGAGTTATCCATAAAGTCACCCTGTTTTCACCTTTTCTTTTGGCCTACTTTCACCCCCTATACCCTCTCTCAATGGTATCTGCAAAGTAAGGAGATTTGATTAAATTTCAGTATGAAATGCTTGAACTCAACATTTGATGCACAAGGTTTGAGAGTAGCTATACTAGTTGTACAGGTAGGAGCAGTGAAGGTGCTCAGGAAAAAGGAAAGACAGGATGAAACTCAGTTTACCACCAAAATTGGTAGAAAAAGTCGTTTGGGTCCCAGTTATTTCGTTTTGTAAAGTATGTGGACCATAGTACCCTTTCAGGTTCGGTGCTGCATAGTTATTTTGTTTTCAAATCCACTTTGGCACTTAAAAAATAATTTATGGAATTTTGGCAATAATATATGCACCTTCTTTGATAGGTTCTTCAGACTTCAAACCTCTAACATAATGAGACTTTTTACAGCATTTTTTATTTCAATTTTTTGCAAAAATAGGGAGACATATATTTCACAAAATTATATGATGGAGAAATATAGATAGGATAATTGAATACTTGCTCTACAAGTGCACTGGCCTGAAGCAAGAGACTTCTGGGTTTCCACCAATTTTTGTATTTTGCTCTCCCTTGTAATTTTCTCAAATTGTGGCATTTCAAACAGATAATTCTATTATTGCCAAGCTTGAAATGATATTAAAAGATATGTATTTAGGGTTTTTAAGGAAAATTCTATTGCAGCACCTATGTATTTTTTCTTCATATGGGAAGATCTTGGATCCAATTTGTTTTCTCAGTACTCTCATCCAGTGAAGAACAAAGTCTATGGCTGTTGGGCAACTTGTCTTAGGCCTTCTCCATCCAGGGAGGGGATGTGGGAAAGTTGGGCCATGCTTTCCCTTTAAGATTGGCTAGGGAAAGTATCTTCTTATTTGAGGAACTTGGATATTGGTTTAAAAAATTCTCATTGCCTATAAATTTGTGTAACATGTTTTGGACTTTTTGATAGGTTGCACAATGGATGAAAAGTTGAGGAACTCATCTTGAACATTATTTGAAAATATAAAAATCACACAATGTATGAAAAATGGGGAAGAAGGTCGTGTAATGAATGAAAAATTGAGGAACTAAAATGACACATTCATCTATTATGCAACCTTCCAAAAAACTTAAGTTGATACAACTTCCTTATATGCTTACCATAAGGAACCATATAAGTTCCCTAACTTTTCATCCATTGTGCGAGCAACCTTTTAAAATTTCAAAAAAAAATAATAAAAATTGGTTGTTGATGAACAATTAAAAAATAATTAAGCGATATCCAAGATCTTGGGTAAAAGGAACTTTTCCACTTCCCTTTTCCCCTAAGAACTTCAAGCCTACCTTCCTTTATTTCTGAGGCATCTTGGTTTGGAAGGTGGGGTCAAATTACACAAGATAAACATCCCAACATTCAGCCCTTTATAAAAATCCATTTGGACAAGAAGATAACTATGGGGAAAAAAGATTCACACGAGATCTTGCTAGGAAAGAATTGATCTTTACCCCTTGTATGACATTTTTATATTTGAAAATTTTATGATAGATACTAGGTATAGATAGTTTAAAACACCCATCATAATTGATATACAATAAACAAAATGGAGGAAATACTTTGATTGTCCTCCAATAGCATCCATCAAGCCTGGTACCACATTTAATTTGCTTCACTTGTTTAGAGCTCAATCACACATTCATGTATGAAGAGATATAGGGTAGAACATCCCATCACGGATCACTTAAGGTAGGGTTTGCTCATTAGTTTTGCAAGAGGGCCCCATTGTTTATGGTGTCCAAAGAGTAGATGAAGCCCTCCTCTTGGCACATCTACGGCACTAAAAATCGACAAAAATGAACAAGAGGCGAGAAAGTTATGGCCCCCTGAAGTAGGGGGAGGGTCATTTTACAGAACAAGTCTCAATGCAACAGCTCATAGCCTATTTCTGATCCTTTCAAAAAATCCTTAAATATTACTATGTTGCCTTTAGAGTTATGAGATTATTTGTAAAGCTTAAGATGGGGATTTCAAAGCAGTTTAAATCACTCAATTTGAACCCAAAAAATGAGAAAGTTATGCACTGATGAAGTAGGAGGGGTAAAAATGAAGAAAAATGAAAAGAAAAAACATTTTGTAATTAAAAAAAACGTATTTTCTTTACTACTCTTTTTTTGGCTGCTCCTCTGGCTTTGCATTGCAAAGATGATTTGTAGAGCTTGAGAAGGCGCTCCTATAACATTTTAAATCACTCAAAATGAAGAAAAATTGAGAAAGATTTGCCAAAGTGATCCGCAATAGGCTAGTGATCCATGATGGGCCACTCTACCCTAGGTACACAAATATATATGACAGACCCCAACTGCTTCAAGTTATCTTCACTCAAGTAGCAGTTTGGCTGGAGTTGTTTGTGCTTTCCAATTGTTAAGGTGTATGGCCTATGTATGCTCATTCAATAAAGATAGTGGGTCTGAAGTTCTGAGCATATCTAATGGTCTTTTTGGGTCTTCAAAAAACCCCGAGTACATAAACTTTTGCAGGCAGCATGCACTGGTCTGCTTGGTCTCTTCCATGCTGTGGGAGACCCAGTGCCTGTTTTTTGCATTGAACCATGGCTCCCCTCAAAATACGGGACAATAGTGTTTGGGTTATGTTTTTCACAAAAAATTGAGGCTGGGCATGGTCAATCTACCACACCTCTCAACAACTTCTAATTGTCGGACTTTTTGCTCCTCCCAAGCTCTTGTTGCTCAATGCTCAAGAATCAATTGTGGTGCCAAGTCTTGCATTTTGCAAACTTGTTTGACATCACACCACTTTGTGGATTTGATTTTAGGATTGTCTCATATGTTTGCCTTTTATGGATCAATCTTAGTAGGTATTGTAATAACATCCAATATACGGGTTGTACATTAGTAATGTACAACAACATGAGCCGGTAATTGTGAAACACAGTGAAAAATGAGTTTAATTCTCTAGAAAATCACAAGGGAGAAATATAAAAATATCATCATAATATAGAAAATAATAAGTGGCTTGTTTTGCCAAACCAAGCATGAGTCATGCATTGTCTTCCTTCATCCCTGAGATTATTGCATCCTTTTAGGAAGTGGATAAGAAGACATCATGGTTCCCCCAAGTATTATCCAAGGGACCCCTTTTTTTTTAATGTGAGAAGGATGAGGTGAAATTTGGCAACCAATTATGATGAGTTTTTTTTTTTTCCTCACATGCAGGGGCTAGGTAAAGCCCTCTACCCTTGGGTTCACCGGAATAAGGGCCCATGCTTTGCCTTGTGTGGGCCCTTATTCTTGTAAAAGCTCCTGTCTGAGATCCATAGGGGTTTTTATTTTTCAGAAAGTTTATTGTGATACCCAACAATTTGTCATGAGTGAGAAAAAAGGAGGGCACAAATTTCAGAAAAACACAAGATCCGTAGTAGGATTTGAAAAACTCAAGGCTCACTCCTATGGACTTTGGGTTTTTGTTTTGGAGACGCTTAGCCTTTCCACATAAAAATTTATGGTGAGAAACACGACCTCCAACTACACTAAAAGAATTGTATGAGGTGTTTACAATGAGCCTAAACATGGGTAGGTCATATCATTGTAGGATCGCAAGGCACCTTATGCCTACATAGTAGGCCTCTTCCACCCACTAGTAGGCCTCTTGTAAAAATAAGGTAAAACAAGGAGGCATTATTCACATACATAAAGGTGCCCTCCATAACTCATAGGAAATTCCTCAGAGTGCTTTATAAAGTCTGCAACCCTTTGCAAGATAGGCAACTAGGCTACATATTCTTGAGGCTCTCTTAATCCAACCTGGAAATTCTCTCCTAATCATATGACTTGTGATGGTTTGGAAACAGAAATATGATCTTTTAAAAGCAAAAGAATACCATAATACATTTTCATGTTTGGCGGTAATTAATTATTTTTGAAAATGTTGATTTTTTTGAAATGCCAAAATTTAAGGAAATTATTATCTTGGACTTAGAAAATTTAGGAAAGAAATCAATTTTCTATGGTGCCTTAATTCTCTATTACACTATTTTTATTTTCTCTTTCATAGTGATTAGGGTTTGAGGATTATAAATGTGATGTTTTTCATGAGATAAATGTGATCAAAGTTGAAAACAAGGTCTTTATGAGGGAGTCATAGAAAAAGGCTATAGATACAAAGCTTGAGAAAAGAATTCCAGAGATCAAAGAAAAACAAACAAGAGTTGGAAATGTGGGTTTTTAGATGGAGATAATTAAATCCATTGTCAAGATAAAAGGTGAAGAAAGTAGATATCCTTGAGTCAGAAATGAATTGAGAATGCTAAATAAAAGAATTAAAGATGGAACAACGAGGCCATATAGGTACAACAATATAAGGGAAACAAAAATCGGTGAAAACCTAAAAGTTTCTTGTTTTAGGTTAATCCACCATTGTAGAGAAGATATTCAATGATCGATAAAAAAAAAACTTCTATCCTATCGTTTTTTGGAACATTAAAGTTATCACAAAAGTCAAGAATACATAAGGGGTTAGTTAAAAATTCTTATGTTAGGAGACAACTAGAGTTTTACTTAGGGGGATTACTTAGGGCTTATTTAAAGAATCATCTAAAGGTCTACTTACGTTATCAAATATCTAAAGACTACATAAGGAACAACCTAAAGAATCTAGGAAGACACCTAAAATCTTACTTAGATTATGAGATACTCAAGGGTTATCTAAGGGGCTACATAAAGCCTACCTAGAAGACTATCTAGTGAACTAGATAGAGATTATCAAAAGCTTACATTAAAAAAAACTACATAAGGCCTACCTAGAAACTATCTAAAGAGACATTTAAGTTATGCAATACCTAAAGATTAGGTAAAGGACTACCTAAAACATTAACTAGGGAGACAAGGGTCGACCCTTGATATTCAAGTTCAAAGCGAGACTCAAACTCAGGATTATTTTATGAATAACTTTATTATCTCTTCTCATTGTTTAAAAAAGAAGCAATAAAAAATGTTGTAGAACTTCTAATTCTGTTTGTAGATGCTGAGTCCAAATAACCTGCCAAAGAAGGGCTCTATTATTATTGAAATTTCATAAATTATTTTTTAAATTACCGAAGTGGATTTTGAAAGAAAATAAAATTATTGAGCACCTTGATGCGGAACCTGAAAAGTGAGTGTCAACATTACATTGTCATCTCCACAACACTGGACAAAGCATTTTACCATGGCCTTCCAATGAGATCTCCCTTCCCCCAAAATATGTGTTACTTAGAGCAGAAAGTGTGGCTGGCTTCAACACTGTCAATGTTTTGTGGAGTGATATGTGTCATATTAGAGTAGAGAGTGTCATCACAATGTTGTCGATGTTTTATTGTTTAGTGTATGTCATATGTGTTGTCACGATGTTGTCCATGTCTGTGTGTGTTGAAATGCTTATCTACATGAGCATCTCCTCCTACTCAAAGTGAAGATGATGTCGTTCATACCTTACCCTAAGGTCAGTTTCATCATTAAATAATCCTCAAAATATGGAAATGAAATTTTGTGAAAAATATGAAGTTGTCATGTTGAAAATCATCATAATTATCATAAGCTACATTCTGAATAAATTCAGTATTCATATCAAAATGTTATGGTAAACTATGGAAATGTATAATTTCAAAATTAAAACATGAATTCATTTTCTGAAAAAAAACAATTATTCGTTTTGTCAATGTGGAAACTGACTCTAGGCTACGGTATTCTTACATGAACTAGTTGTAAGTGTCCTACTTTTGCATCCAGCCCTAATTTCCCCCAATTATTGCTAAAACACCCTTTCATTCTTAGATGACATGCCTATTGAATGAGCCACTGGAAACTCATGGGTAGGGGAAATTTTGGCTATTGGTATCCAGCAAGTATGTATTCATGACATACCAATAGCCATAAATACATACTTGCGGAATACCAATACTAAACCACTTAACTAGCATGTGCACATCGGTAGGAAAGGTAATCGGTAGAGATAATAATTTAAGGGCTGCCTTTGTGACTACCACACAAGAGTTGAATGTGTGAGATATTTGCTTAGTTGGAGCTGAGGTGGAGCAAACCCGAGTTTGTAAGATTCCCCGGCAATACTTCCTGAAAATCCACAAATCTAGGCTTTTTATTTTCGTCTTCACTCCACCTTTGTGCAAGCTTCCCTGGACTTTTGTGATTGAAGCATTCTAAAAAAATCTCTTAATTGATATTAAAGTTATCCGTAAAGTCACCACCTCTTTCACCTCCTATCCCCTCTGCTTTCAGGCCCATCCCCTCTTTTGGTGGTATCCGCAAAGAAAGAAAATTTTATTAAATCTCAGTATGAAATGCTGAAACTCAGCATTCAATGCACAAGGTTCGATAGTAACAAATAGTAGTTGTACAGGTATGAGCAGTGAAAATATATGTAGCAGCAGTGTAGGCGTTCAGAAAAAAGGAAAGAGAGGATGAAACTCAGTTTACTACCAAAGTTGGTGGAAAAACTATTTTGGGTCCCAGTTATTTTGTTTTGTAAAATTTCATTCCTAGTTATGCATTTGATGCACTATTATGCCAAAACTGGCCGTTCTCGCCCCCTAATCCCCTGACTTTCCGGATAACTTTATTGAAAATACTTCTTTTTTTTAATGTGACCCCACCACTTTATCAGTTTTCTTCCTTCAAGTGACTCTTGGTTGTGTGGCCATTAATAGTGCGAAAGCCACTGGACCCATGAAGATTTGTAATCGGTATTTTGGTGGTGGTGGTGGTGGTGGTGGTGGTGGGGGGGTTGGGGGGGGGTGGGTAAATAATTCCCTGTGAAGACAAAAAAAATATGGGAGTTTTTGGAAATTTTTAAAAGTGTAAATTCGAAAATAAATTGCAAATTTTTTGGGAAGAGTTGTAAAACATTAGAAACCACAAAATTGGGGGAAAAAAAACCTTGTTTGTGATTTCACATCCAAAGTTCTCCATGCCACTCAATTCCAGTGCCAGTAGTGTGGTATGGCCCAAAAATTGACATAGCACACACACACACACACACACACACATATGCAAACGATCCTTTTTCAGGTTGTTCCATAGTTGTTGATTATGAGATAATGTGGAAATCAATTGCTTGTTTTTATGCTTTTACCATGGTTAGGATATGTAAGAAACAAGTCATAATGACTTAATATAATGTGAATTCTATGAATTACTTGTGGTTGCATCCAAACCTCAAAACTTTGTTTTTTTTTTTCAGGTAAGTGGGTTTCATTGATTGGCCAAATTTCACATCCTCAACATGAAAAGTTTGGGAACTTTGGGCACTCCTAAGATGCTTAGAGTTTGCATAGCTTTGCCCATTTGCACCACCTTTGTATAGGGCAAAAAGAATGGGATTTTGTGGGATCAAGCTGAGAGAAAAAGTGCGGCTATTGGGAGCAACATGGAGACACATGAGAGCTGTGAGAACAACATAGGAAACGCTGGGCAAAGCATACGGGATCAAATTAAGGACAACATCCTGAAGAAATTGGGGACATAATAATGAGAACAGCACTAGGAACTCTATTTGGAAGATTGGGGAAACAAATCCCCCAAAATTCACAAAATCTCCAACTTTTCCAGCTCCCCCAGCCCTAAATGAAAAACAACCTGGGCCTAGACTGCGTCACCTCATTGGTCACCTATTAGATAATTGATACTTCTGCTCTGCACCCATTCTTGCCTATGTAGTGCAAGGGGCAATTTTGTAGGTTGATAATATTGGGGATACAATTGAGTAATACTTGAGAAACACAGAAGGTCCATGCCCTGATATTTACAAAACTAATAAAGTGAAATGCAAAACAATGGTGTAAACAAACAGGAGTAGACCTTTGAAATAAGTGGAATATTAATGGTTTGCTTCCCCTTATCCACGGCCAAAGTACTTGGGCTTTTCAGTTGTTTTTAGTGAAATAAGTATTTTATGCACCCATCATCTATGTGCTTGAAGATCACCTATTTCTGTGAATAAGATGCAAGCAACTTCTAACATTAACTTGTGGAGACCCAAGTGAATGTGTAGTCCTGGAGGAGAGGCATGGCCCAACAAACATGATTAGGCAATAAAACAATAATATATGACAAACTCCAAACAATGAAGTATATCCATTTTGTTTCTATGCTTGATGGCCCAACACACACACACTAATAAGGAGTGCAAGGGTCAAGGTGAAGAGCACCCAAAAGACATTTAGTTGACATTGTGACATTTTTTTTCCCAGTATGCTCTCAATTCATCACCTAGAAATTATTTGCCAATGTGGAATCATCTGATCAAGGTTCATATGTTGGGGAACAATAAAACAAATTTGCCAGTATTTGATGTGAACAATGGCTTTTAGCATGATTGGGGCCCTCCCTCATTTTGATTCCCTTCTTGTGTCAGCCATGTGATCGGTCCTCTTTCATTTCCTCACCACTGAACCCAAATATTCCACTTGATTCTACCATTGGCTTATTCATTGGCATGCATGCTGACTGCATATGCCCTGTCACGCAGAGGTATGGGCCATTCAATCAATGAGGCATAATGAAAAGAAAGAAATCGAATGACCCTCCCATTTGGAGGTATACATAGGCCCTTTGAGCACCACCAGCAGTGCTCTGTATATGAGCCTGCAAAATTACTTCTCACATCCAAGCTTAGTTATTTACTTTCTTTTTCGCAACCCCACCCATTAAACTAAAAACTGCAAATAGGTGAGAGACTACTAATAGCAAACCATCTCGACCAATCGTTATGATTGACCAACTGAAAATAGGGAGCAACAGTCAGATCAATGTATTCTCACTGTTGTTGCACGCAGAGCCAATAAATGGAATGTGACCATCTAGTGCTTGTTCACTAAAATGTTAGTAAGTCCATTTCTATGCTTGGGGATGCATTTGTAGGCGAGGCGAACAAAGGGTGAGTTCGTGGGTTGTGTGGGAGAAACAGCAAGAGGCAAATCTTGCTTACTTATTACTCTTGCATCTTGTTTTGTTTATTACTTGAGGTTGCTTGTGAAGATTGTCATGTTTGCTCAAAAAGTGGGGCCAGCCGGGGTTGAGAGAGTTGGTATCCCGTCAAGGTATTATAAACATGTGTCACTCTGTTGCCTTGAAAATAATTAGAAATGGGATGAAGGAAAGGAGGCAAGGGGTCTGGAATGCTCCTAAGGTAGATGCGACAAAAATCATCTGGTAGGGTAAACTATGTTTTAGTTATTTATTGTTGAAATTGACATTTATGTGTACTTAGAGTACATGATGTTGGTTGTTGGTTCATATTCAAGCGACAAATGGATTTAAATAATCATGAATTGTATATTTGTGTACCAATGCTATGAATAAGAATTGTGAGAATTTACCATTTTATTAAATTTCAGATGAAAACTAGACTACAGGTAAAGCTACAAGACATCTTCTATTCAAAATAAAAATATTCATAAGTTGTTTTAACTTTTATTTCAAAACTTGAGTTCATCTTTACAAAGGTGGTTTTGGGCACATCTACCTTAGCATCACCAACTAATAATAAATCAGTAAAGGCAAAAGAGTTAGTGAGTTCAGGGAAGGGAAAATTGGGTGGAAGACAAACCTCCCAAAGCCCTGAGAAACTTTTGGCTTTGTTTTTTGGTGAGCTAAGGAAGTTGGGTTTAGACAAACCTCCCCCCTAAAGCCCTGAATTTTTTGGCTTTCTCATTTGGGGCAATTGCAGACATGGTGGTGCCGTGTAACTGCGTCACAACTTCCAGACAAGTGCTTTAACTTTCAGCCATTATTAATCCGATTTTATCTGAACCCTTGATTCTGAAGTGTGGACATCCCGGGTGGGGCAGAGGTATTTTTTTGCGACAAGGGAGGTTTCAAGTTCCATTTACACAAAGATATTAACTGTAGGGAAGAGCAGGTCGGGGTAGGGCAGCCCTCTCTCCATATTTAGCACATCGAGTTTGCAGTCTTTATTTTCTCCCCCATCCTCACCCATAAACCTGAAAAGATGGACTGAGAGACTGTTGAACTCTCACCACCTGGGCGAATCATTGTAGTTGGCCAAGAAGAAACAGTCATCTATTGGTGTGAAACTGTCATTTCCTGCTACTGTCGATCTAGGAGGGCAGTTTCACAATGTTCATGGGCAAATCTTCATCCAAAAAGTAGTGCTGTACATGGGCATTTTGTTGCTGCTGTTGGGCATGCTCTAACACCTGTGGAGTGAGTTGTTCTGGAACTAAGTGCCCCCCAAGGGGCAATTGAGGGGCGCTTATTTGGGAACTCCTTGCTCTAATGGCATTACTCAACATAAAGTGCCACAGCAGACGAATTTTTATTACCATTTTCTCCCTGTTATATGCTCCAAGGGTATCTGCAGGACATCCTCCAAGTATCACTGGAAAAAATCCTGCATCCTCCAAGTATCACTGGAAAAAATAAATTTAAATGATGCGGAGTATTTCAAAAATGGAATGCCCACTCCTACGGGCATTTCATTTTTCAAAATGCCTCGTGATTTTGTACACTCTGTAAATGTGACCTGCAAATGAACTAGAATTTTCTGCCAGGTTCTTTCCAATGATTCATTAAAAAGACACAACTACCTTAGAAGAAACATTAAAAAGACGGAATACTCCTGCACTTCTTTGGAGGAGTTCCAAATACTCCAAAGTAAAATATTAATGTGTAAGATAACTAACACCTTAGGGCATTAGACAATGTAAAGCCCACTCAATGAAGGCCCACTTAACACCCCATGAAAGCCCCATGAAGAAGCTAATTGTCATTGAAAAAATCATAATCCCCTATGAAGAAGCACAATTCCTAATGAACAACTAGAACTCCCTCCCCGGGGGAGATGAGAGCGAAATCCCGCTTTGTACAGCCTGCTCCTCCCAGTGGCAAAAACCCTGCCAAGGGCTTTACAAGGCTGTGAAATGCTTAAATAGCTGCACATCATGGAAGTCCCTTAGACAAATGCACACAGCCACACTTTAAGTATCCTTTCTGCTCCTTCCCAGCTTTTAACACTACAGTGTTCTCTACTTTTGTTGGCTTTGTCTGTAAGGGAGAGAGTCAAGACTATGGAACCATGTGGTTTTGATTTGGTCCCACATTATGAGGAATATTCACCAGATGTAAGTTCATTTTATGTTTTAAATTTTGTTCATTTTAAGTTCTTCTGTTCAATGTGTTTTCTTTAGGGGAGAGATTCAATGAAAATTTCTTTAATTTAACTACCGCTTGTTTGAACTTTGCCATGATGAGCAGAGCCACATAATGTGATGAGCCTCTTTATTCCCAACTTGTTTTCAACTGCATTTCCATACAAAAGGTGTTTGTTATTATTTTTTAATAAAGGTGTGGTGTTGTACCACCAGAAGGCAAAACAAACAAACAAGTTATGGTGGGCCTAGCTAGGCTACTAGGGTGTAAAACTAGTGGTGTACTCAAGAAGCCCCCATACAGCCTTTTGTTCCTTTTGTTCAGCCTAGTACAAAGCGTTGCATTGGTAACTATATATCTCTGGCTTCTCAACTTGTCTCTGCTGTTGTTGCTTCTTTCATTTGGGGACTCCCTCCCTACCATGGACTCCTCATAGGAGAGACAGAGAGAGAGAGAGAGAGAGAGGTTGTGAAGGAAGTTGGGGGTATGTTTTTGTGTGTGTGTGTGTGTTTTGTTGGCAAGGCATGTTTCTATTCTTCTCTCTCATAAGCAAAGGATTTTTTCGGTAGCCTATTTTTGGGCCATTTCATTATAGGGAAAGAAAGGGTTGGTGGTTGGTTTTGTTGCTAGAAAATTTGCAAAACTTCATCTTTTGTGTCGCTGGTTCATTTTTTTTTCGCAACTTGTGACACAAGAACAAACCCATCCTTTCTCGAGATTTTCTAGAACCCATTACAGAAAGAAAGAAAAAAACATTCTCTGAGAGAGAAAGAGAGAGAAAAAGAAAGAGCTTTTTTTTTTTGCTTCTTTTTTTCTTGGGGTGTTGCTGGGCGACTTGGATTTATGTGAGTTTTGCATCTTCTTATCAAATGGTAGAAACTCCTGTCCTTTTGGAAAGTAAATAATCAAAAGAAGCTTGGAGAAGAATAGGCTTTCACTTGTGTGTGAGTTTTGTGCTCAGATTTCCACCAAATCCGTGCCCTTTTGAAACCTTGGTTCCGAATGCCACAAGAAGAGATCTTGAGAAGCCGGAGGTGTTGCATAAACATTCCGTGTAGCTGCCGCTGGTTTTGTTGAGGGTGCAAAGCACTTGAAACCTCGCAATGATCCATTTTTTTGGGTTGTTGTCCAAATCCTTTTGATAGAAGAAGAAGAAGAAGAAGGTCTGAAGAAAACATAGGCAGTCCTGTTTTTGTGGTCTACCTATTCTTTCATTCATGCCTTAGAAACCCAGGAATGGAGCTTTGTGCCTAGCCACCCAACTTTCCTTTTTTTCTATAAAGTTGGGTTTGTGCCTTCAACAGCAAGATAGAGTTATTCAGCTCAGCTTTTGAAGACTTTTTTTTCTTTGGTTGCCAAAATCTTGAGTCTGAACAGCTTTGGATGGCCATAACAGCAATTGTATTAGCAGGGCTATGGAGGAAGCCCACAGCATTCTCAGACACCACAGTTTTGTCTCCTCCTGTTCACAAAGCCCACCATACCCACCACAGCAGCTTCATAGCTCGAGGTGCAGCTGGTGTGAAAGATGTAGTAGCTTCTTCTTCTTCTACTTCAGCTGCTGCTGCATCATCATCATCATCATCCTCGTCTCATGGGTGGCAGAAAAGGAAAGGGAGGAGAAGAAGAGTATCACAGAAAAGGCTGCAGTCTAAGCGGTCCATGGATCCAGAATTTGATCTTGTCATAGTACCTGCTGACGGAATCTCCATGTCAGGTTCTGACTCCGAGGATTCAGATTGGTCTGTGGGTTGGTTTGAACCTCATCATAGTGACTTCACAGACAACGAATTGGAGGACAGCTTTGCAGTCCTTGTTCCTTGCTATGGCTCTCCTGCAAGGTCACCAGTAGTTGGGTCTGATCAGGAGGCACCACAGAATGCAGAACCTGCCTGGGCCACTATTCTTGCCAACCTTGCCAGACAGACCAATGAAGGTGGGTTGTTGTAATCCTCATGAAGAGTTTCTCTCGTTTTTTTTAAGCTCTCAACTGCACTTCTTCCATGTGGGATGATGTTGTTGGCATTGAATTTGTTGTGAAATCCTGAAGTAGGCCAATCTCTACAAATGTTACACTAGTAGTTGTTGGTCTCAAGTAGCTTTTGTGGAATGCCTTGTGATCTGTCTTCTTTGCTCTATCTCACATATTCCTTTGCCTATTTATATATTCTTTAGATGTGCATGATATGTGTGTGGGCTTCTTCCAATGTTGTTGATCTGCCCCTAAGGTATGGACATAAATGTAATGACATGTCAGAGATTTCCCAGTGTATTTGGAAGGCACCTGAAATCCGTAATCTTCCCTACTGGCACTGGAGGTCATCTTATGTTTCACTTACATTTTTGTAAGGGCCCACCAATTTTGTCTTCATGTGATGAGTAGGAGCTGACATGGTCATTAGCACAGTAAGGCCCTTGGATGGGTGAGTTACCAGAATTCAGCACTGCCCTTGGCTGCTGCCTTGGGCAGACACCGTATTCTGGTAATGCCCCTGTCCCAGGGCCTTACCTATCACTTACTGTCATCAACGGTTTTGTGATCTGAGTATCCATGTTGTAACCTAATGTGGTTGTGCGATATGGTGTTTTCTTTTTCAGAGCATAAGAAGCATTTGGAGAGGTGGCTAGCATGCTTGTGAAGTTGGAATTATGTTTGCTCTTCTTCAACATGAAGAGACAACGAGGGAGAAAGTCAAAGTGGGTGGAAACTACACCGTAATGGGGTTGCCTACAGGCAAATTTCTGCACATATTGGGCTTATCAAAACATAACTGCAAGCACCATACCTAGAGTGGGCTCATTTTAGTAGCTTGACTAACTATTGATGTTTAGAATAGTCCAAGGCTTTAGCTTAACAGTGTACAGAGTTTGAAGACAAGGATCATGAGGGGCATAGGTTGCAAGGAAGGTCATGTTGATGCTCACCCCAGCACTTCAGAAGTTTCTGGGATTTTTGCAATCAAATTCCTCTGGGTGGTACAATTCACCACCATTGCAATTGGAGGGTAGAATGCCACTTTGCTACATGTGGAGATTGGGTTGTGGTGGATCTTAGGAAAGTATCATCTTCTTCCTTGAGAGTTTTAAAAAGTAGTGTGGATTTGTGGTGGGCACCAAACAATGCTTGGACTACTACTACTTTGAGTTTTTAAGTTCAGCTTCATGAACTGGCAATTGAAACAGATATCCACAAAAATGTGGAAGGAATGTACATTACTGAACATTATATACTGATGGTTTCTCAGATTCAAGCTCTCTTGTGAATTGTTGGATCATGTATGCACACATGCAGCAGGTGACCTGGACAAATGCCCTGAGGATTAAGTTGTAGTGCCTCTCTCTTGTGTGTATGGAACAAAGATCACAACTGTACCCATTGCTGTACATGAAGGTTCCTCACTGTGCTCATCTTCCAAACATGTGTTGTCTGTCTCCATGAAAAGGAAGTGCCACCCTGTGTTAGAATCTGTGAGGAACAAAATCACCACCCACCAGATATTCAGCATGCAGTCCCCTTTAGGATTGAAGTTGAAGAGAGTACTGCTTCAGTTGGGCAGCTTCTTTGGACATGACATGTTTGCAAAACAGGTCTGGGTTTCGGACACCCAGGTTTTTTGTTTTCTTGTTCACTGGCCAGAGTTTGATCAGCCCTTTCCATCACAATTTTGTTTAATGCATCCTGGAGCCATGGGGGCACTGTCCTTAGAAACTAGGATTGTTATATGGTGTGAAACAATAAACACTAATGTACTCGTAGACAAAGTACAAAAAATTTCATAATTGAAGAATACTTTGTGGTAGGTACAAAAATTTTCATAATTGAAGAATACTTTGTGGTAGGTAAAACCTGAGGCCGTAGAGTTTACCAGAATAAGGGCCCATCAGACCAGAAATACCCTGTATAGGATTGAAAAACCCTAGAATACGAGATCTGTACTAGCAAAACATATTTGGATTCTAGTGAGGTTATGGAGAGATCTGTAGAGTGAAATGTAATAGGAAAAAGAGGGGGTATGGGCATCAGATGAATGAAGCTACCAAAAGTTGATGTTGAAGGGGAGAAGGGCAGAGCAGCAAGAGAATGAGCTCGACCAAAGTCCAGCTAGTGGCATTATTGTGAAGTAGACCATGAAACAGAGGGACAGAAAGGGAAGGATACTGCACCATTCAACCTCTTGTTGCACTTGCATTTGTGTTAGCAAGTATCAGTTGAATATTCTAAGAATTTATCTACTAGTAAGTGACATGTGATGACAATAGTCCAGAACATAGGCATTTTGGAAGTCTGTTGAGTTGGCTTGCAAAGCCATTGTAGCATTAAAATTTGATTGCAGAGCATCCATAGCAGGCAGTTTAGTTGCCAGGAATTCTCTCTTGTCCATATTGAATGCAAATTGCACTTGGAAGATTTTGTAGCTTTCAACATGTGGAGGTGAAGGACTGCTCAGTATTATGTTATGTATTTTGAATCCTGAATCAAGGATTTGGGTTAGAGTCTTGTGTAAGGGATCTCCAGGCTCCCTAGAGAAATTACCGCACCTCCCATTTAAGCAAGTTGAATTCTTAGTTCTGCAGTGAAGACTGACACATTCAGGATAAATACTCAGGAACCATAACCATTTGCTTTATACCAGGAAGCTCTCATTAATTAGCATTAGTTGGCTTAGTCTAATTTATATACATTGGATCTGAACACTAATGATCATTATATCAACTTATGTGCTATAATCTTATCCCTTTACAAGCTCTTTCTAGCTTTTCTCAAAAAATCAACATGGTATCAAAGCAATGTGGAGGCAATAAGTTGTTTGAATAGCATATAGATAGTCACAAAGTTTCTCACTACAAAAACTGAACTCCTTGCTTAGATTGAGTTGAGGATTTAGCTTTGAGCAAATAGTTAGAGAGGGAAAATCAAAATATACAAATCTCATGTTACATCAATAGAATAAGAGTGAAATCCAATCAAAAGGCTTAACTAGAAAAAACTCTTGTGGGGTTCATTACTACAAAATCAACAATCACAACAACAGTCAACTTGGTGAAAGGAAACAAGCTTGGAGTACTTGATTGATCTTCTTGGAATTTTTGAATAAAAAACATATTGAGGAAGGAAATGGTTTGGCACCACATTGTACCAAACCCTAGTCGTGTGGTCATTGATGATCCTATTTTTGTTTTGAAGGCATTCACCATCATCAATCTCTTAGTGAAAAACAATATCATCCCCTACATTCAACACATGGAGGATCTTATTAAATGTTGTCCAACAAGCGCAAAGCGCTCTTTGAACCCAATTCTAACACAAGACAACTAATGCTTGGATACAAACTTCAGAACATCAATATGGAAGGAACAAACATGGAATATTTTCTCCCCATGGTAAAGGATCCTATGATCCAAAACATTGGAATGGGAGACACACTCCATGGCATTAATGTTATTCTAATTGTTTTCAATGTGTTACTAGATGAGTATGAAGCTTTTGTGCATGGAATGTATTCACAAGATGAATTATCCACCTTTGACAAATTATGAAGCAAATTCATTTAATGAAGTTCATTGGCAACATCTAAGAAGAATGAAAATAACTAGATGACATGCAATCCTTGTCAACTTCAAGAAGATTTTAGCTTATGAACATTTCAAAATAGGGAATCCAAATCATAACAAGGCATCTCATAAGCAACTTGGAAAATGTTACAATTGTGGAACCTATGGCCATTCAATCTACAATTGCTTGAAGAAATTTATGAAAAGTGATAAAAGAAAGTTGAAGCAAATTATGAATGTAGTGTAAAAAAAGAGAGATTAAAGGAAAAATCTTTGTGCAAATAGCAAAGATTTTTTCGAAGCACACATCTTAAAGGAGAACTTGAAAAATGTCCATGATACTTTGACTATGGTGTTGCAAAACATGTGACAAGCAAAAGCAATCTCATACACAACATGAAAAACATCATAGGCAATTCACGAATGAGATTTACTGATGGTAGGTTCACCAATTGAAAATGAAGGGTATGTCAATATTTTCATTTTTGAAGGAATAATACAACAATTTATTAACGTTTTATACATGCATGGGATCACTAAAAATCTATTGTATGGATAAAAATGATCTTGTCAATAGAGGTCATACCTTGTTCTTTGATTCAAAGAATGTGACCTTCCTAGGATCTTATGGTCTTACAATTCTAGTACACACTAATTTATGTGGTTCAATTTTACATTTTATATATCAAACCTTACTAAATATTTCATTAGCAATATCATGGATTTTATTAGGCAAACTATGCATATAGTTCATGATATAAAAATTAAACAATATTAGCATGTTCAAAATGTTCAAGAAGTTGAATGGAAGTCCAAACATTTGTTTGATTTTTGGCATTAACTAACTTGACATCAAAACTATCCTTTTGAATGGAGACATCCAAAACGAAGTGTACATGCATCAACCCAAAGGTTATGTGTCCCACAACAATGAACTTATGGTTTGCGAGCTAAAAAAAAATTATACCATATCAACAGGCCTTTAAGGCTTGAACCTAAAAAACAATTTGATATTTTCTTGTAAAACAAAAAGTTACAAATAATTGATTTGGATTACAACATGTACTATCTAAACAAAGATGAGAAGGTCATTATTTTTTTTACCATATGTTGATGACCTCTTATTAATTGGAGATTGTGCAAGAAAATATCTTTGATAAAAAAACAATTCAAAAAGCACAATTTTTAATGTTTAATCTTCAACAACTACATTGGTATCTTGTTATGAACTTTACCTTTATGCCCACACAAATATTCATTTGTTAATAAAGTTATGTGGAAGAAATGTTGAAATTGTTTGGGTTGAATTCCTATAATCCATCAAGAGTTCCAATGGTAGAAGAAATGTAATTGACAAAATACATGGGATAAAACAAAATAGATGAAACAATACACAAAAGGATGGGAAGTTGATTTAGTTAACAAATTCAAGATCAAACATCTTGTTTCATGGTAGGAGTTGTGAATCATTACATGGCTCAACCATGAAAACTTAATATCACTGTAAAACAAAATTTCAAGTATCTCAGTGGAACAGTAGACTTTGGAATTGTGTCTTAAAAAGGAGATAACAACATTCTAGAAAGATACACCAACTTGGAGTGGGTTGGAGATAATGAAACCAAAAAATTGACTAGAAATTACTTGTTTCAAGTTGGGCACATTTAAAGGAGAACACTATTCTTTTCAAAATTGGAAAACCACATGAATAAAATAATAGGGTCATGTATGTATTGGTTGTTTGGTAAAAACTATAATTCAATTGGTTTTACAATAAGATCATGTTTGTTATCAAAACTAAGGTATAATTAATATATTAGGTATGCATTAATCCCAAGTATTGTAAAAAAAAAGGAAAAATGCATTATACATGTACAAAGGGACTTATTTAATAATTATTAATAGGCTTAAATTTTTTTTGTGTGATTCAAAGTTTGGAAAGGTAAATACAATTCCTTATGTTTTGAATTTGATTTCAATTTTTTAGGAAAAAGGAGGGAAATGGCATCATGGAAAGGGTTGGGAAAGTTTTCTCAATGAATTAATGATTGTTGCTTTGGATTCCTCCTTGAGAACTTGATGTAAGGCCATTTATATGATTGATTTTATGTTCAATGGTTGTTTGTTTGGGATATATATACAAATATATGGATAGGTTGTAAATCTCCCATCACTCCTTGTGGCTTCAATTAAAAATTAAAAATCAAACAAATATACGGTACCCAAAATTTGACAAAAACATAAAATCTAAATTATTCTAAAGGTGACTTAAATATGTGAGTATTCAAAAATTAGATAAGGTGGGAAATTTTAATGTTCTTTCACATATTAATATATTTTTTCATAAAGTCAAACAAACATGGCATTATAAGTCAATGTTTACTTGATTCATGGGACATGATTGAAAATACAAAACAAAAAAAAGGGGCCTAACAAGGCGCCAAACACAAAAATGTTCCCCAACTTGCATGAATTGAATTTATGCTAAGTTTCGTACTCATGTGTGCAACTTGAAACCCATGTCACATTGAACATTCATGATAATTATCTTCTTTCAATGTTTTTCATCCTTGAACGATTTCCAAAAGGTTTGGTAGTCCCAAAAGAAAGAAAGAGGATTGATGTGAGCAAGAGAAAACAAACATTAAAAAGTTCACAAACTAAGGAGTTTGCACATTATCTATAGAACGTGCACAATAGCTAGAGAAGGCAACATTGGAACAACCAAGAGTTGGAAAGGAGTGCAAGCTCGAAAAAGTTGAACCTCAAGTGCATTAAAGAGGAGTTTGCACAACCTCAAAAGTTTGGAGCTCTACAATGTCCCACTTCTACAAATAAAAATTAAGATAAGGTTTAGTTCCAACATAGGAGACCGTGGTTCTAGTAGGTCAAAGTATGTAAAAGGATGAAGAGTTTTTTTATTATCTCACTAAAAAAAATTACATCTTAGCAAGCCACCTTCCCTTCATCATGGTCATTCTTCATATGTCACGATAAAGTTTGTGATTTTTTTCAAACCCAAATTGGTGTATGGCTTAAAAAATCCTTGAAGCATAATGAACAAATTAATCTCCAAAACCAAAAAGAAAAGACCTTGTTTTGTTTCAAAGAAATATGATAACCTTATTTTGCTTCCAAATTCCAAATCTTGTCCCACTTAGTACCCCAAAATCACCCCATGGCCATGAACAATTTTTTGAATACTAACCCTAATGATCTACTCCCTTCTCTAATAGATGCATTCATGGTTGAACATATTTCCACAAAATTGCTTATGGACATGTCCATGATGTGATGTGTTTCTATTGAGTAAATCGAGGTTGGCATAAGGTTGGCATAAAATAAACCATATATATAGTGAACATCCAAGTTTTTTCAACCATTTTATGGGTTAATTGTTTTTAAGAAAAATTCCTATTGCCCAAAGAACATTGGGTGACAACCCCACTTTTATCATTTAATTTATTTTTGAAATCATGCAAAAAAAATTTAAGCCCACTAGAAAAATGTCAATAATTACTTCTCTCTCATACATTTATATGAATCCATAGGAAATCATATATAATACACTAATATATAGTTTAAGCTTGATAAGTGGATAGATCTTGGTCCCTAGAAAAAATCATCCATTTACAAGATTTATCCTTTTATTGTTGAGTGGACAATTACCTTCTTAGGCTATAAGTGGATAATTCTCCTGTTAATGAATGTATAGTGAGTTTTCAATCTACATTTAGCCTATATGACTCATCTCCCCCTACCCCTTTGGCACCCCCCAATCAATGCAACTTGATTTGCCTTTTGTGCCCTTCTACCTTTCCCCATCCTCCATGGCTAATACATGATCACCTAGATCAACATGATCTAGGTTAATAATGACCTCAAAATCACCTGGTTATTAATGTTGTGTTTTTTCCTTCCCCCACCTATCCCATTTGGATCAACACTCTTTGCACCAAATGTTGTTTTTCTTACAAAAAGATGAGTCATCATGTGACAAGTGAACAAAAGGCTAGATTTTCATTATCTGTTTGTGCGATAAGCAAATTGGCTTTATTCATTTAAAAAATGTGATGTACTCTATCCACTTACATTGTTTATTCCCTTAAAAAAAAGTGTGATTATCAAGCTTAGACTATATATTCAATTTATAATAAATAGTCACCATATGTTGAACATGCAAGTTAGTTTTTCTTTTTATATACAAAATGCAAAACCTACCTAGATGGAATTTGTTTTTGGAAACTTCATTATATATTACAAGAACCCATGGTCTAAATATGGCAATTTGAACTTTTTTTCTTTCAAAATATGTTGAGATTCAAAGTTTTTCTTCCAAAATAAATCCTTTGTACAAGATGTAATTTTTTTTGGTGCCAAACATTGCAAAATTTCGCCACCAAAAAAACCAAAAATTTGGAATTTTTTTTGCAACCAAACATTATATACATATGACCAAAAATGAGAAATAAATAAAATTTTAACTTTTTGCATGACCTAAATTTTGGTGCAAATGATCACAATGTTAATGTTTAACTAAATATTTGATATATTTGGGTGAAAGTAAAATAAAAAGAATGATTTTTAAAAGTTCAAATAATAGTAAAATGTTTAAAGTTTAGGTGCTCTACCCAAGACTTGGGATGAAATGTTTTGGAACTTCTATTGAATGGCTATATGATAGTAAAGGATTTAGGGTTTTGGTGTGAACCATGAGGTGCATGGTTAAAATCAATGTTGTGCCTATAAATGGTTTAGGACTTACAATCCATGTAATTGTAAATCCCATAATGAAATTTATTTACACTTTGTGTAAGTGTATAATATCCATCTATGTTTGTGTAAGTGTAAATGTAGAACATGCAACATATAAGTGTAAAATTGTCTAAATATATTTTATGTCATGTAAGACAATGTAAGTGTAGCACAAATACACTTATGTGGTTTTATGCAAATATGTAAAACAATGTAAAAAATGTGATTTCTACTTGGGAGGGGGGGGATTTTGTAATATTTTTGTAGTTGACCAACCAAATGGCCCATTGCAAAAAAACCATCAAAACATTTATGCTTTGGGATGCACCCATAATTAATCAATATAAATTTGCAAGAAGGTATGGTCATTATAAGCATATAGTATATACCTTTGCACTTACATGCCCCAAAACATTTACACAAGGTCGTGTAAGTGTAAATGTAAAATATATATATACATGACAACAATATAAATGTAAGTGCAAAAAGTTCGAATGTGTAAATGTAAACAATTTACACTTACATTGGCTACTGCTTCACATGGGCCCCTTATTTTGGTAATGTTATTGATACTTACACACACAACACTAGTTAAAACTAATGGGATGACAAGGGCATTGATATCTTGTTTGTTATTAAATCATTATTTAGTCATCAAACCATGAATAAAAAAATTTAGAGTTAAATTAAAATCAAAGATAGTCAAAGTTACTTAAGGTCAAAAAAACAATAATAAAAGGTTAGGGTTTAGGTGTTTTGTCCCAAACTTAAAATAACATTGTTTATTTGCTCTCTTTCCTTTTTCACTAAAATGCACATTGTGCTTGGCCTAAGTTTTCATTTTGCATTATTATTATTTGTTTTCTTTACAAATGTGTGTTTTTCCAAGTGTGTGTTTCGCCAAGTGCATTTGTTGTACTACTTGACGTGTTTGTTGTCAAATTCATTTTGGTAAATTGTACTTTGAACAAAAATTTGCACAATGTTTCCTATTGTAGTGATGAAAATTAGGTTAGTTATGTTAGATGATTTGGATTTTGGAATTAGAGATGTTACATTTAAAACAAAGGTGTTCAGTAGGATATGGCACCTTTAATCAAATTACAAATATGAGCATGGATGATCCAAACTATGCATATTTACATTGTGATTTGTTATTCAAGGCAGTTTTGACCACAATGATTTTGAGGGCTAGAAATGCATGAGTAACATTTGTGAAAGGGCATGTTTGTGAGGGTTGACATTGAATTAAAATCTAAAAGAGGTTTTGAGAAAGGTGACACACATGTTGTCATTATAGTTGAATCAATGACCATTGTGTCATCAATTTTTGGATTCCAATGTGAGTTGGTTCATATGTTTTTCCACACATATGTGTTTAGGGAATTCAAAAAACTCTATTTGGAATTGGAGCTTTATTACCATTGTTGTCATCATTATTCGTGTAAAGGGGAGGAGAGGATAACAAGGGTGAAAAACAATGATGATTGCAAATTGAAATGGCAAATTTGACCAAGATGTTTTTATGATGGGCAATACTTTCATAATGGAGTATGAACAACTTCTTGAGGCATGCAATGGGGGCCAATGTGTTATGGTCTTAATAAAAAATGTGATAGCAACATCCAAACGAGATTAATATTTGAAAACACAACATTACACAATTTTCACCAAGGTCATTAATGAAACTATTTGAACCTACCTTCTAACTATTCAAGAAATTTTCAAGTACTTTTATTTTTTAAACACCCTTGGCTTGTAATGACTTGCATTAAGAGAAGCAAACTTCCTTATAAATCATTTGCATCAAGAATTGTGTTTCAATTCTTTTATGTTTAATGAAGAAAACACATAGTGGCCATTGAATGACTACCTTCTAAGGTCCAATGAAAAAACACTTCGTGGTCATTAAGTGATTTTCATTCCACCTAGAAAAAAAACACTTGGCAACCACCATGTGATTACCTTTGGGGGGGGCGAGGTGAAAAGAATGTTGGTCACCAAGTAATTTCCTGCAAGGGTTGGGGGAGAAAACACTTGGTGACCACCATTTAATTTTTTTCATTCAACCCAATTTGAATTTTCACAATGCCAAAACATGGTAAATATGATTTGGTCTTTTGGATTAAAGTTTGTCCATGATTAGAAAAAAAACTAGGAAAAATAGGTGATCCAAGTGGTTTCCACCCAATTTGGCCATGGGTGGAAAAATGTTTAGTGGTTGCCATGCAATTTTCTTCCACTTGACCCAAGGGAAATAAAAAAGGTGAAAAAATCACATGGTGGTTGCCAAACATTTTTCCATTTAAACTTGGTAATAAATCATTTGGAAACTGTCAATTTTCAACCAACTTGATAAAAAGGAACAAAATTATTTTAATGAAAAAATAACTTATCGGATGTTAAACATTTTTCCACCCAAACTTGGCAATAAATCACCTAGTAGCCATCAATTTTTTCAATCAACCTAATAATTTTTTAAAATCACATGGCAATTACAATGAGTTTTTCCACTTGAACTTGGTGGTAAATTGATTAATAACCATTATGTGATTTTCAGTCAACCTAAACAAAACAAAAAAAAAACAAACCTAGTGGCTGCCAAGTGTTTTTCCATTTGAATTTGGTGGTAAATTCAATTGACACAAAACAAAAAATAAATAAAATGAAAGAAATGGCTAGTGGTTGCCAAGTGTTTTTCACTATGGAAAATTGTAAGGGAAAATTTACTAATGACATTAGTTTTAGAAAAGGTTAAAATGGAAAATATAGGACATACTACATAAATAATAATCTATGTTGAAACTAATAAATTAGAAAAGCTTCTCTTTATTTAGTTCATGAGAATTCATTTTTGGGCAAAGGATATGGTATCAAATATGAAGACTATGCTCTTAAAACAAAATCACATGGATTTTAAACATGTTAGGGAAGACAAGCCTATCATGAACACTTAAGGATAAAGACATAAATCTTTGGACATTGTTCCATTGCTTTTGGAGTTGTAAAAGGATTTGAAATCGTCCATCATATATAACTTAACTCAACGTCATACATATGTACAAGTTGTTTACATAACATCAACGAAAATAAATTGCTTTTATATCAAGCACTAAATCAAATTTGTAGAAACAAAATCATTCCATCAATTAAAAACTAAACATAATTACATCTTGTTTCATTGTGTTTTGCTTCTGCTCAAATTTATTACCTTTTATAGTTATGGCAATATATAATGCATGGCAATGTTATTAATGCCCTTGCATATATGAAACAAACTTAATCAATACTATCATGTCTACCATATGATGATGCAACAATAGGTGTGTTCCTTGAATAACATCTTGAGTACAAATCACCTTATATGTTAAAAATTGTTGATCAAATATGGTGATGTTTATTTTATGAGATTTGATTGAAACACTATTATACAAAGATTTGAATGTTACCATTCACCATCAATGGGCAAATTTCTTTATTTTGCATATGAACTCGAAATCTTAAATTCATAATTATGATATGTCATCATTTGATAACTATAATTATGATGGGAAAAAATGACATTATACACCAACAAACTCAATGATATATAGATTTTTGGACATTCTAGAAATAATGAATTATGATAATACTATATATTTTATTACCTCGAATCAAAATTCTATCCTTTAGGTCTATTTAAAAATAAACATTCAAAGGAACAAAATTTTCCACTGTTGTTTTATGGCCAACCTCAACAATTTTTTGAAGGTTTTTCATATCAACAAATAGCTCAATGAAAATTGCTTCAGAAATTTAAAGATTTGTCAACCAATATTTCAATTTTTTTTTTTAAAGTTGCAAAAATCTCCACCGAAAAAATCATAGATTCGAGTTAGGTGTGAAATGAAAAAGAAAATTATGTTGAAGAACTTTAAAAGCTTTTCAAGTATGAGATATGCCAAACTTGGATAATATTTTCAAATCATATCTAGGTTATCGTGATTGGGAAGTCTTGCATAATTCACCAAATTATTTGGAAGGGTTATGAAAAAAATTATTTGCAATGATTCAAGAATTTGATCCTCCAACATTTTATGTGACTTTTACATCTACTAAAAGATTTTGATCTCCAAACATTGTCCAATCATCATTTTGGGAGATTTTAATGTTGACATTCTATAAACCAATAATTTTATTAAAAATTAAAAAAAACTATCAAATTTCATTGATAAATTCAAATTAAAAGCACAATTTAGTGGAAGCACCACAAAAATTGGATTTCAACTAAACCACATATGGGCAAATCTCATTGAAAATGAATCCAAATATGTTATAACATAAACATATCGGCCAAATTTTCATAACCCAATTTATATTGTATTTAAATTTCTAAACACATTTCCAATGTATAACAAGAAACCATTTATATTTCCATTTGCCTAAAATGTAACATATGTGATTACGTGTGTGTGCACATGTTGCATTTTCCACTTAATGACCTAGGATTCCCAAATGATTTCAACCTATATTGTAAGTAAATGTTTCAACATTTATTGCACAAGGTCTTCATTGGTTGCTAGATGCAAATGGAACCTTGTGGCCTAAATTTTGATGTATTATTTATTATTTCTCACGACCCATATGTAAAAAGCTTTTTCATTTGCTAACCACAACAACAAAACACCCTTTATTCAAAACTCTAAACCCAAAATAAGATTTTTTTTAAAAAATACATTATTTATAAAAAGTTGTCAAATCCTCAAACTTGAAAGTGAAGCATCTTTGAAGCAAAATGAAAAGTAAAAATGAAGTGAGAAGCTTTTGCGACTCTTTTCATCTAGATTCCATCCACCCTAAACCTAGCATTTAAGTATCTAGTTTTAAGTTGTGCATGTTGTGAAAGACTTTTGGGTGAAAACACACTATGATGTAGACAAAAAAAAATTACAATTTAATAGTCTTCGATACTTGTGGAACTTTGATATATCATGGTGGATGTTTGGAAAATATTTTGTAAATAAAATTATCAATTAATGGTGTTTTACATCCCAATATATCATTGTATCATGAAATTGGAGCAAATATGAAAAAATTAATTAGTAATTTGATAATGGTTTCTTGTTATACAACCTTATCAGAATGTTGCAATTATACAAAAGGACTACAAAGGACTAGATTTAATGGTAGTTTATCCATGAAATTTTGCACATGTAAAAAGACAACCATGAAGAAGAATCTTTATCATTAAAATTCTCAATTCCTTTTCAAGTTGTGAAGTTCATAATAGATGTTTTAAAAACACTTGTTAATACATTTTGATATTATAATGATGAAAATTTTGATCTTTTAAAGTTGTAATATGTTTTTCCATTAAGGATGTAAATGGGCTAAGTGTTGTTTTTGCCATTTAATTTTTTTTAAATGGGTTTTAAAAATTAATAAAAAATGGTAATATGTTATAAAATAGGGGTTCTAATTTAATTTTTATAAAATTATTGGTGTATTTTTAGATAATGATACAATTACTAATCAATTGCATATTGATGGATTTAATAACTTATTTTATGTTTAAAGCTCAAATTAACTACACATGTGATCTTTTTAAAAATTCAAAGTGAGTAAAATCTTGCATGTTACTACTTTTTATATTATATGTAGTCCTAGTTTTCCCTAAAATTGTTTACACCGTAATGTGCTTTCACCTTTTTCCAAGGAAATTGTTTGCATTTACAAAAAACAAAACTTGAATTTTTTTAGACAATATGATTTCTTTACATGTATATTCATTTGTAAGGTTAAAAAAAGGTGGTGGGCCTACAATATCTAAATAACATGCAACAAAATTTGAATTTTTCAATATGCACAATGATGCCCAAAAGGGCTATAAGAAATTATTTGTTAATACAATGTGAGAAAATGATTTTCAAGGTCCCTCCCTATAAAGCTAATGAACTCTTAACCCATTTAACTTGAGTTCATAATAATGGAAACATTTTCATTGCATCTTTTTGTGAAATTGTATATAAAAAATTATTTTTAGGAAAGAACCTTTTGTGGTAGAGCCACTTGTTTTAGCATAGTTAGTCTTTTTTACCTTGAAACACATCTCCCATTACATGGAGTTCAAAAACAAAACCCACTATGGTTAAGTCAATTATTGAAGTTGAATACTAAGCTTTAATAACTAGTAGTTAATTGTTAGTTCTAGTCCATGTTACCTAGAATTGGGTTTGATTTTCAAAATTGACACCATAACTTTTTGTTTTGAAATTCTAGACTAATATTGGCCAATTATTGAGTTTCGACCCATTTATCAACCCATTTATTAATAGCAAGTACCAATTAGTTCTTGACTTCTTTTATAATGGGTTAAATTAATAATTGCATGCTATTGAATTTTTCAAAATCTAATAACCTACCTACATGACTTGATTATCATCTAAGTAGGTTATCAATATTTACACATTAATCCAAAAAGTAAAATAAAAATTTTGTTTCCAAAAAAAAAAAAGCTATAGAGTTGATAGTTATTGATGTGTCATTTGATAACCTATTTGATATCCAATTTTTTTGATATTGATATTGTTAAACTATGTGATCCAAAATTAAAAAAAACAAAAACCTACCCAACTATTATTTTAAAAAAAAATTGCAAAGATTAATCCAACACCCAAAACTAAAATTAGATATGTTTTTGGGGAAAATTGGAATCAAAATTGGAATTGTTCCCATTTAGTTCTTCAAAACTAGAAAAAAAGGTTCTTCATAAAAGTCAAGAATTTCCCAACACTGATTTAAACAAGGTATTTTGAAAAATAAAATAGTCATTACAATGGGCATTCCATTTTTTGAAACACCATGTGCAAAGAAACACAATGAAAAATATGTTTCACAAGGTCTTATCCTATTACACTAAAAGAATTGTAGGTCTTATGACCTAATAAAGTAAAACCATATATCACCAAACATCCATGAGTGAGTGAACACCCAAGTAGTTCAAAAAATGATTCAATAGCAAGCACCCGCTAGCTAATAAGCATTAAATGATGCCCAAAAATCGAATGGCCTATTCTTAGAATTCATGATTGGCTTTTTAAAACCTTCCATCCAAACAAGTCATTTTTGTGTTTGTTAATGGGTTTTAACACTCCCCTAAATGCCAAAACATGTCCTTGGTAATGGGTAATTAAACTTCATAATCTTCATTTTTTCACATTTATGAAGGCAAATTGTTTCCAATAAAATCAACATTGTTTGGCAATAGGAGGAATGTTGTTTATGTATGAAGCTAACATATCCAATTATAAGATGCATTTGAACTACACATAAAAGGATGTGTACATGTGTTCATAAGAGGTTAGAATTATTTTTTGATCCCTCTATTTTGGGAGACTTTATGTTGCTCTTTCAAACTCAAATGAAGGTTTGTAAATGGTTATAGGGGTGTCAAGTGAAGGGCTACAAAGTCCCTTTGAACCTCCAAAGCTTAAAGTAATGGGAGAGTGAACAAATGCTTTGTGAGAGTTTAAGTGTTTGCTCAGTAACCTCTTATCTAACCTAGGAGGTTCATTTATGCCACATTCCAAACCCGCCCCCCCTAAAAAAAAGAATAAAAAAAAGCATAATGGGAAGTTTTTAGGTCATGAAACACTAAAGTTGCACATGCATGGTGTGCAGGTCTTAATTTGTTGGCGCCCAATTGTTTTGATCTCATGAACTTTAGATGCACCATTTTTACAAACTTTCCAAAAAGCCTTGGATAGCATGATCATTGCAATGTGTGAAGTTGTAGTTCATAATCTACAAATTGATCATATAACTAAGAACCAACATAATTTAATAATCTAGCTAATTGCTACAATTCTCAACCTATACAATCGACTAGCATGGATATGATCCCCAAGGTGGCAACTCTTGTATAATAAGCAAGGGTCTACGGCATAAGAAGGCTAATTAGAGCTTATGGACAAATTATTATAAATTACTATAAGATTATAATAATTCATAATAAGATTTTAATGATTTGAAGCTAGAGCTAGATTTTATAATAAAAATGCGTACCTTGATTAAAGTTGTGCAAGTCGAGTTGCTTGTTTCCCACTTTTAGTGACAAGTGGAATATGTGAGCTAATTGTTGGCAACATGGATGCTAATTCCAACAAAGGTGTAGTTGTTGGACATGCTTGTGGTGAGGTTGATGCAAATGTATTTGTGTTCCTTTTGACACTATTTTCATTCTTCACATAGTTGTCCAAAGCTTTCTTGTTTTCTTGTGCCAATAAAAAGTCTTTTGTTTTTACATCTCCTGTCAAAGCAATTAAGCATATAACATGAATCAAATTGACAAGATCAACTTCATGACCACCATAACTACCATATGAATAATGAAGATCTTCAATTTGTTTGTAATAATTTGGTAAAATTTTGATACCTTCTTTATTCAACTGAACAAGCCTCACATAATCGATATGCCCACCTTTATCAAGATGTTTTATAATTTTCTATATA
>Ga0116231_10000343_pt1 | contig 75600 bp, 66 predicted proteins | sample S1TSphgellanicum_2_FD_89695 | JGI IMG/M metagenome (GOLD analysis project Ga0116231, IMG submission 89695) | Host-associated microbial communities from peat moss isolated from Minnesota, USA - S1T2_Fd - Sphagnum magellanicum MG | ecosystem: Host-associated > Plants > Peat moss > Unclassified...
CATTCCGAACTAGGTATGGACACTTTGAATACAATGTCATGCCTTTTGGTCTTACCAACGCACCTGCCATCTTTCAACATTTGATGAATGACGTATTCCGAGAATTTCTAGATGATTTTGTTGTTTGTTATCTCGACGACATATTGGTTTTCTCCAAGAATGAAGAAGGGCACATCAACCATGTCCGGCTAGTATTGGAAAAGCTACGCACTGCTAGACTATATGCCAAGCTGGAGAAATGTGTTTTCCACCAACCCCAAGTCGAATTCTTGGGCTACATCATTTCTGGAGAGGGTCTATCCATGGACCCAAAGAAGATTCGGACAGTCACCGAGTGGAAGAAACCGGCTACTGTTCGAGACGTATAATGCTTCTTCAGTTTTGCGAACTTCTATCGAATCTTCATCCGAAACTATTCCAAGATTGTTGCTCCATTGACCCGATTGACTCGCAAAGACAAGCTTGAGTGGAATGCGGAAGCAGACCAAACATTTGAAACTCTGAAGAAGGCATTTACAACGGCACCTATTCTGACGCATCCTGATTTCCAGAAGCCGTTTTTTCTAGAAACGGATGCTTCTGACTTTGCCCTTGGAGCGATCCTTTCACAACTCGACAAAGACGGACGCCTCCATCCTATCGCGTTTCACTCACGAAAATTTACTGCTGCCGAGATCAATTATGAGATCCATGACAAGGAGCTCTTAGCCATTGTCAACTCGTTCCAAGAATGGCGTCATTTTCTCGAAGGAGCTCAACATCCGGTCACGATCTACACCGATCACAAGAACCTTGAGTATTTCATGTCTGCCAAGGTACTGAATCGACGACAAGCTCGTTGGAGCATATCGCTTTCGCGCTTCAACTTTGTCATCACGTACTGCCCTGGTTCCAAGCAAATTCGGTCCGACGCTCTTTCCTAACGAGTGTATCTTGCACCCAGGGAAGGAGATGCAGCTTACGACCAACAAAAGACTACCCTTATCAAGCCTGAGCAACTTCAGCTGAAGATTGTGCGCACCACAACTTCGATGGATGCATCTTTTCTCCAAGATATCCGAGTAAGTTTAAAATTCGACCCTTTGGCCTTGAAATTGAAAAACAATGCCGACATCTTCAATCCTAGAGGATTTCCAAGTCCAGGCTCAGAGGTTATAGATTCAGAATCCTCGAATCAACCTACTTCCAGTTCACAGGTTTCCAGATCGCATGATGCTGATCCAAGATTCCAGTTCCAGGATGGGCTATTATACTACCAGGGACTATTTTATGTCCTTGAAGGTCCATGTCGACTCCGAGTGTTCTAGTCTCGACACGACTCTCCATCAACGGGACACTTTGGTTACAACAAGACTATGGAGCTGATATCCAGAGACTTTTGGTGGCCCCAAATGTGGAAAACTGTGAAGGACTATGTCACAACGTGTGACACCTGCTCCGGATCCAAGATCCCTCGTCATCGGCCATACAGGTTACTTCAACCGCTGTCGATTCCAAAAACCCCATGGACATCTATATCCATAGACTTCATTGTGGACCTTCCAAAGTCCAAATCTTTTGATTCAGTTTTTGTTGTGGTGGACCGCTTGACAAAGATGGCACATTTCATGCCTTGCAACAAGAATATCACAGGTAAAGCAACGGCACGACTTTTCTTGGAGAATGTGTACAAATATCATGGACTTCCCGACGACATCATCTTTGATCGTGGTACGCAATTCACGTCCAAGTTTTGGCAATCCTTGTTCAAAATCTTACAAGTGAAGATCAATTTATCATTGGCGTATCATCCTCAAACAAATGGACAAACCGAACGAGTGAATCAAGTATTGGAGTAGTATTTAAGGTGCTTCATCAACTACCATCAAGACGATTGGGTGGATCTACTTCTAGTCGTAGAGTTTGCCGACAACAATACATTTCATGAGTCCATCCACCAAACTCCATTCTTCGCAAACTATGGACATCATCCACGATTTGACTCTTTGAACTTGAGTTTGGCAAAGAATCCGGCTGCGCAAGATCTGGTCACTAGGCTTTTGGAAATCCACAAAGACATGAAGGCAAGGCTTGTAGAAGCTCAAGAACGGCAGAAGAGAAATGCAGACAAATCTCGAAAGCAAAATCTGAACATCTCAGTTGGAGATAAAGTCTGGCTTTTACATCGCAATTTGAAGACTCGCCGACCAAGCGACAAACTTGACTATCGTCATCTTGGACCTTTTCGCGTGAGTAAGCAGGTCAACGAGGTAGCATACAGGTTGGACCTGCCATCATCTATGAAAATTCATCCAGTGTTTCATGTTTCCTTGCTTGAATCGTATAGAGAATCGACTATTCCAGGATAGTTGCTAGCACCTCCACCACCAATCGAGATCAACGGAGAAGAAGAATTTGAAGTTTCTAAGATCATCGACTCCCGCATCAATCGAAGGAGATTAGAATATCTTGTACATTGGCAGGGCTATGAAGTAAGCGAGCGAACTTGGGAACCGGCTGCTAATCTTGCTAACGCTCCCAAAATGATCAAAAAATTTCATTGTCAATACCCGACAAAACCGAGTGCCAAAGATATTTGAATCCAACACGTCTAGATCAACACTAGCACCAAATCAGGCTGTAACCATGGACTTCTTGTAATAGATTTTTGTTTCTATTTTTGATAAGATAAATAGAACAACTCGTGGGAACTCGTTGCTTGAAGGGGGGGTGATGTCATGGACGTGACGGTGACGGACAATGACGGTGTGGACTTTTCCCAACTGGGAGGCGGTGCGGACTTTTCCCAACTGGGAGACAGTGCGGACTTCTCCCTAAATGCGGATGTGACAGTAACGGTGAAGGTGCGGACTTTTCCGAACTTGGAGGCGGTGCCAACTTTCCAACTTTAGAGTTTCCCAGTAGCGTCCTAACAGTATGAATAGAAAGCCTCGAGACATTGTCCCTCACTCTCGTCAACACCAGTTGTACTTGCTCTTATAGCTTTCTTGCTTCGAGTGTTACTAGTTCTAGTTTTGGAGCTTAGAGTGTTATTCTGAATCTTGTGTGAGTTGCCGTCCGCAACAATGGTATGTTGAACTTAGTTTAGGTAGATTAACTTTAGGTGTCATAAGTCATCCTTTCAAATAACAATTTTGTGTGGAAAATGTTTTAAAACATGTGGAAACCTTTTCATATTTGTCTTTTCATATCCTCGCATTTCAATTGTCACTTATGAAAATTGCACATTTTTTGTCCTCCCAAAGAATGCCAACACATATTTGAATGCAAAAAACCATATTGAATAAAAATGTATTTTAAATGGTTCCAAATTGGTGAAGATTGAACTTCATGTTTTCAAATTAATGAAAGTGGGAAGGATTTTAGGGAAAATTCATATGGAATTTTGTTTTGATAATCTAAAATTCAAAGAAAAAATGAAAATGTATTAATGTTCAAACCGTCAATTGATCATCACTAGTAGTGTAGAAAAGCGCGAAATCCAAGTATTATAAAAATGTGTTTATGACCTAAATTACAATTTATTGGTCCAAATTGTTTATTGTCAAATATTTTCTCATGTATTTTGAAAATCAAGTTTCAAAGAAAAAATTGGCATGGGTCCAATCTAATGTTTTGCGTGCGAGTGTAAATAACCATTATATATATGACATGTAAAACAATCATATATATGGCCATTTACACTTACACGTTAAACTTTACACATTAAAAAAAATGTTATTATATTGATTCATCGTATATTTTTTTCATTCACACTTACACTTAGATGATGACAGTACAATTTTTTTGAAAAGTACATTTATATGGCATTATATATCTATTTGAAGTCGTTTATTACTATGTAAAACAAAACAAAGATTTCTAGTTTTTTTCATGACAACTAAGACTTTTGAACTTGTTGAGTGTGCCATTGTCACATGCTTCCTTTGCATTCTTCATTGCCTTTAAGTGAACATTGCACCATTGCCAAGGTTTTTTTTCCTATTTAGGTGTGCAAGTTCATTGTTGTGAACTTGGTGTTCTTATTTGTGGTCTTTTGGTTATTGTTAGTTATTGATTAATTTCATGTGTTTCACAAGATTTGCAATTTTCTACAAAATTTGGTGAAAGTTTTTTGTTTTGCCAATGTGGTTTTGGTTTTGTTTGTTGTTTGTTGGTGGGTAGGGAGGAGGTTTTTGGAGCTCATTGCCATAGTCCTTTTCAAACTTTAGGTGAGTAACCTCACCTTCATGGTTTGTGGTTGGTATTTTTTTCTTCAAGTTTGTGGACACTAGATAGTTATTTTTCTAATGTGGTCTTGCTCTTGTTTGTGGTGTTGTGGGGGGGATTTTGTTCCTATTCATGGTTTTTTTGTTTACAAGGTGGAACATGAGGGAAGTCAAAACAAACTTTGGCGAAGGGGTGTAGTCACACTAACACGTACACAAGCAGTTGTAACCAATGTTTGGTTTTGTGTATTTAAGATTTTAGAAAAGAATAAATAACTCCAATTGGAATTTCTTTCACATAATGTTGTTTTCAATGTATATATATATAATTTAAAAGTTTGAAATCAATTTAATGAATGAGAAATACCCAAAGGCACTTTGAAAACATTATAATTAGTGTTTTCAAATAGTAGGAGGACTTATAAATGGACTTGAATTTCTTTTACAATGAAATATTTTAAACAAATTTTGTATGTAAACTGTAACATGATAGTGATGAAAATTTTAAAGATTTTTTAAAACACTTTTGTTAAAAATATTCCAAGAATATTTCAAAATAAACACCCAATAAATCGTCACCCAAGGGGGTGAATGTGGCTCATGATATCCCATTTGCACCTTAAGAAAGCAAGCTCACCTTTATAGTCCATGGCTAGAATTTTCTTCTTGAGGTTTATGGACATGTACACATGGTTGTTTTTTAGTGTGGTCTTGCTCTTGTTTGTGGTCTTATGAAGGCAATCTTGTTCCTATTTATGGTCTTTTGGTTTGTAGGGTGGAACAAGGAATCAAACACGCTTGGAGTTCAACATTGTCATCTTCTTCAAGTTTTAGGGGAGCAATTTCACCTTCATGGTTCATGGTTAGTCTTGTTAGTCTTATAGTTTTATGGGTGGTCTTGTTCTTATTTGTGATCTTGCTCCTATTTATGTTTTTGTTCATGATCACGTTCTTGTTTGTGATTTTTCTCATGTTTGTATTTTGTTCATGCTCTTGTTCACATTATGGCTTTTCTTTGCATTCCTATTTGTGTTGTTCACATTCTTGTTTATGACTTTGCTCCTATTTGTAATTTTCTAGGACAACTTTGCTCCTATTTGTAGTCTTTTGTTGTGCAAAGTGGAACATCAAGGAGCAAAAAACATTTGCGAGGGAAATGCGTGTTTTCATCATCTTCTTTTAAGTGAACTTGCTTTCTTTAGATTCTTGGTTGTGGTTTCGTGTGTAGGGTTTCATTTTCATTTATGTTGTTTGTGGTCTTCAAACACGTTTATTATTATTACCATTCAGTGTTGTTTTGCTCTCAAGTTCGTGGTTTCATTATGTGTAAGTGTGGCAACAAAAAACAAAGGGAGGAATTAAGATATCCAATAACACTTCTTGAACTTCTTTTAGGTGAATTAGTTCACCTATTGTTATTCTTGGTTTTTGCTAGTCATGATATTGTGTTCTTGGTTTTTTTTTTTGTTCATGGTGTTTTGTTCATTTAATGGTTTTAGTTTTGTTATAATGTGGTCTTGCTCATATTTGTGGGCTTTGCCTATGTAGGGTGGAACAACAATGAAACACCACCACATAACACCCCAATAACACTAGTGGTTAGCATTTAGTATTTCCTAACTCTTCCCCAATCCTTAGCAACACCAATAGTCCTCCAAAAGTCCTTCAATTTGATTGCAACACACCAACATCAATAATAGTCCTTTAATTCACTACCTACAACACCATAGTTTTATAATTTTCCTACAACAACATCAGCAACACCAATAGTCTTTTGATTCTCCTATAGCAATACTTACAACACTTTTGACATGAATATTTTTTTCATTTTTAAGTGAGATTTTTTTTCATTATTCAATTGACAATGTTTTTTGAGTGTTGAATCAATTGCAGGATTGTGATCCCATCCCATTTGCAATGTGTAGGCTATGGCAACTACAAATATTTCAAGCTCATTATTGAATGAAGAATATTCTTTTCATTTGCCATTTACAAATGATGTGAATTTGTTGAACCTTTAAATATTAAGCCTATAGTATAAGCATCTTCATCCACTAGAGTTAGCATGAACATTCTCAATTCTATTCCTAAAGATCAAGTAAAAAGTCTAATGATTTTACAAAAGCAAGCCAAGTTTTGGGTTGCTTGGAGTTGCAAGTTGCCCTTCTTGCATTGATTGAGAAGAAAACAAAGGGGAAGAAGGGGGTCATTACATACAAGTTACTTGGGAAAAGTTCTATGAAACAACATGTCAAAGTTGAACGTCAAAACTTGCTTATGTTAATGATGGCATTTTAAGAGGCAGTGAGGAAGGCAATTAGTTCCAATAACCAACCAAGAAATGTCCAAAAGTAACACTAGGTGCAATTTTTGTTTTTGTTTTTTTGTAGCAACATTCCTTACAAGAAGCACAATGAAGTTAAAAATTTATTTTTGGAAGACTTGGTATTGTTCATGATTACATGGCTTTTCCCCTTAAACACATGTGAGAATGTGTGGATGCGAAGGATGACTTTGAAGTTGGATCCCAAATTGCTTTTTCCTTTTCAAAGGACATTGTTTGAAGATATCATTTTAGCCATGGTGGCACGTTGTTTAGATTTGCACATGCAACTTCAATTTGATGCCACACTCTCAACTACGGCTACATTTGATTTGTGGATGAATAGAGGTTAGCAACATACTGTTAGTTTTGTCATAAAGTTTCTACTATAGATTGGTAGTTATAACATGCTACAATAGGCCTTTTTGAAGCTAATGACACTATTGGCAAGGGTTGGCAAGGCAATTGAAGGCCATGCTTAAAAAGTTTGCCCTCATTTCCAAGATTTTGTGTTATGTGGAAGACAAAGGAATTAATTTAGCGAACATGACCACAACACTAAAGTTTGTAATTTCATGTGAAGCATTAAGTTTGCCCATTCCTTTTGATGGTGCATGTTTTGGACATGCCATGAATAAGGCAACTCAATATGCAACAAATGATGATAAGATTTACAAAGACTTGACATTAGTTAATGTGAAATCCTTGTAAACAACCTTCCAATCTTGCATCACATGGCCAAAAAAAAAAGGTTATATGTTGACAATCTTGATTTTTGTAGTGTAAACATGATTTGTGGGTTGTGAAATGTATAATAAAATTAATCCTTGTTTTTCATTATGCATTGTATGCAAGAGGGCAAAAGAGTGGAGGTGAACATGTTTAGAATTTGGTTTGTTTGAACACAAATTGGCAACTAAATGGTGAAGACATTTTGCATCCAAGGTTGCAATATTTTAACAATGTTTAGCTTATCAAGCTATAGTTATCATGTGTTACAATAATCAAATAAAAAGTTTAGCTGATAGGATTCTTTTGCACAAATTTAGGTGAGTGTTGAGGCATTTTGTGATGCATTTTCCCCAATTGTGACAATGTGTGTGGTTAATTATCACCATGGATATTGGTTATTATTATATGTTTTTTTTTTAGCAATCAAGTTGTATGTGAAAATTTCCAAGGAGAGATTGGAGTTGTAAGCAAAAATTGATGTTGCAAAGGAGATGGACATTTCCACCAAGGTTAAACAACTTTACCTATTAACATGTGAAAACAAGTAGATATTGTTTTGACGCCTTTCCTTGATTTCATGGATTGTTTCAAGTTATCTAAAGTTCACAATATGGTTGCTCTTATGTTAGATCCTTGCTTTAAGGACTGAAGTTTAATGGGAGATTATGTTGGCCACTTTTCTACAATTGAGATTGTTGCTGCATATGATAGTTAGTTCCTCCTCCAAACCTTCAAGACCTTGTACGAAAAGTTACATAGATGGTTGAGTGCTTCTTCAAGTGTTGTGCAAGAAATTGTGCATAATACTAATGATGTTTTTGGAGTGGGAATGTTTGAGGATACAACTTGTTTTGAACAAGTAAGTGTTGTTTCTTTTACTTATTTGAAAGACATCGTGAATCAAATTGTTTTATTACATTTGCAAACTTCAAGCTAAATTATTTGGGGATTACGTGTGTGAGTGCACGTTTGACAAGAATTGTCATGTTTTCACACATTTGATGTGCCATTGGAAAAAACAAAAACCTTTTTGTTTGGTGGTCAAAACACGGAGGGCAATTTTTGACAATTGTTTATTTAGCTAAAACAATTCTAAGCATATTGGGTAGTCCAATTTAAAAAAAGATAATCTTTTCTATTTCAAGGACTTTCATAACCTTTTGTTGATGTTGACTTGGTGTGAATAACTTGGATATCCTAGTTCTTTTAATTAAAAATTGGCTAGATGATCTCACTCTTTGTGCTGAGCATAAGGGAGGACCTAAAAAGGTGCATGGGTTTGGTGAGGATGAGGACATATTAGATGTCATGGATGCTAAGTTTTCCAATGAGCTTGAGGATCATGTAGAGGATTGTGTGCAAAATTAGGACATGTATTCATGATTTTGGTAATGTTTTGTTCATGATGCACATGATACTTCTTAATTTATATTAAATTCCTATGTCCCTATTGCCATTTTGTAATGTCAATTCAATGATCAAATTGGACATTAGAAATGCATGTTTTTAACCCTTCATGTGAATGAAATCAATATTTGCATGTTATGGGATGTATTTGTTTCATTTCTTGGTTTTTTTCTTTTTACAAGGTTTTTACATGATGTACAAAAACAATGTATGTGTAAAAACATTTACACTTATAGTTGCACTATTTTTACATGGATTGAAATTAGTTACATGGGGTTTACATTTACACTTACACTTACCCGAAGTATAAATAAATTTCTTTAAATCAATTACATTTACACGAAGTGTAATCTTTTAAACCATCCACACACAACACCAGTTTGCTTCATAGAAGATCTTGCATTAGTCTATCAAAATACCTTGGATAATTTGAAAGGTACCTCTTTTTAATTTCTATCTTTATTGCTCTTTGTTTCACATTTCGATTAAGTTAATAAAAAATAAAATTGGGTGTTTTTAATGCAAGGGAATTCGAAGGGTATATCTTTAAACCTTTTTTGCAACTTTTGACAACATGCATTCAACTTGCCAACCTTATGATAGATATTTCAATTTGAAGAAAAGTCTCATGATAGATTATTTTCTTGTACATAACTTACAAAATATAAAACAAACTTATATATATAGTTACAATATGATTATTGTAAATGATTCACACTCATATTTCATAAGACATCATACATTATATGTATGGGAAAATTTCAAATTGTTATTCTATTGCAAACAAATCTTACAAAATGGATAATTTTCACATTGTTCAAGTTCAAAACTTGAACATATCATTTGCATTGATATGAAATTGATTAATATTATGACCTATGTTATATATAAAAATTTATAAACTTCTAGTTAATTTGATCGTGTATGTAAGTCCACAATTGACAAGGTGATTTCCCCTTGGTATAATGCAAAATGTAAACACAAACAAACAAAAATAGGAACACAAATCAAACCAAGTTGACAAGAAACAACCCTATGCATATTTTTTCATCACACTCCATTTTTGGTCATCAAGTTCACACCAATTTTGTTGATAGAAACTTATATGCAAGTTCAAAGCTTACAATATTTCCTAGAAAACACTCTATGCCTATAATACAAAAATAACTCAAACACAAAGATTTTATGCATGCACAATACATGGTAGCCACATGGTAGCCACAATAAGAAGTTAGAACACAGTCACCAACCTTGCACTCAATTGTGCTATCCTTAATTAGGCCCTCCTCACATGATGTGTCTCTCATAGCCAACTATACAAATGATTGGCAAAACAATGTATAAACATCATGATAGCCACACACACGTCTAGACACTAATATGACACATCGTATCCCACCCAATGAACATGATTACCATTGCTATCATAACATTCTCATTCTTTCACCACATCTACACCAAACAATCAAAAGGAAAATAGAATAAAATGGCAGGTTACACAACTTCAGTCCTTCAAGTCACTAAGGATAAAACCACTAATGACAACCACAATATGTCAAGGAAGAGGTACACTCACACGCTAGGAACAATACACCCTCACCCAACAAAAGGAATCCTGAAGCCCGATGTTCACATTCCCAACAGAAGCAATGCTCACAGGTACCTTACCAAAGCATAATCTTCTTCCTAGCCTCCGAAGCAGCTTTCAACACTGTAAGGTGTCTCTCAAATTATGTGTAGGGTTAAAAGCCTGAGGGGTGATGCCATTATTGAAATTAGGACATGTAAGGCAAGAGCTGAGTGAGTGCAAGCCCACTTTTGGTAATAGTCATACGCACGGGCTTTACATGATGGAAAAATCGATGCAACTTCTAAAAAGTGAGGGCTTTACAGTTTTTGTAAAGCCCGCTCTGAAAACAGAACACCCCTTTGAGGGGAATAGGAATAATTGTGCACTATACCGTGTCCTCTAGTTAGAACACAAAAATTGTAAGAGGTTTTTAATCAGTGTTGGGCAGTGCCAGGTTTGATGGGTTAGAACCGCCAGTTCCAGTTTCCATCGGTAAAGACCGAAGTGGAACAAAACTACTTTATTTTAAGAACCAAACCTAATTATTTATGTATGGAGCCTGAACCAGAACTGGAGCTAGAACCCAGATTTTTTAGACAGAATTTAAAAAAAAAAAGAACTAAAATCGAGGACTAATTGGAGGTGATCAGTTGACCGCAGGTCCCAGTTCAGGTTAATTGTATTCTTGATTCCATTTATGTGTGGAACCAGGGGTTAGAGTATTCTCAGTCTTATTACCTGTCCTAAAGGCATTGCACCTCAGTCCTTCAACTGAGTCATGCTATCATCTATCTATAAAGGAAGGTAGTTTGTTTTTGTTTTGTAGGTATGAGATCCACTGAAGGGGGATGTTTCAGATCATATTTTTGGTGTCTTTGGAAAGCTCTCGACGAGGAGGGGTGCATGGGCTTGATTCCATGGGGTGTGGACTTGCAGTGCAAAAGTTCTTGAATATTGAATGATTTTTTCACTAAAAAATAAATTAAATTGTAGCAAAAAATTTCGGAAGAATTGGAATGTGACTTTGGTGTTGTTGAAAAGATCTTGATAAGCAAGATCTAATGGAATTTATTTGGTAAGATATGGATTCAGAATGTGAGAGATATTAATTTAAAGTGATTTCTGCCTCTGAAAATTTAAATAAATTTCAAAAAACCAGGTTTTGGAAGGAAAATTCAGTTGAGAATGTGGTAACACTTTGGGCCAATTGCATAGGCCACACTAGTACTAATAACAAATAAAAGCCCAGAACTAAATCAAGGAATGATACTAAACAAGAAAAGCCTAGAACACCCAAAAAGGCCAGTTGAGCTAGGTACACCTCGTGTGTGTTTTCACAAATTATAAGCCCACTTAGAGAGTAGGGAAAGCAAGATAACTACCAAGGAAAATAGTTTTCACCTTGACTGCATACATTATTTTATCATTTTACATATCCAGAAAACATTAGCCTGATTGAACCAATTATCAGATGAAAATTCTGAAATTCTGACTTTACTTGGCTGCTGGAAAAGGTAGCCTTACAAATTCCTTCTCAGTGTTCTTTTTTAATCCATTTGGTGCACATAGCATCATTTACCTAGTAGGTATCCCAAGGACGTTTTAGCATAAAATGGTAACAGGTTTTTGGCAGTTTTAAAGGCAGAGCAAGTTGCTCCCAAACTAAAATCCTAGTTGAAATACAACTAAAATTTTCTCAAATTGTTTTTCCTAAATCTGGTGATGTATTTGAAAAAAAAGAAGGGAATAATACCATAGTACCTTGGCAGCTGTGATACTAATTATATTATTGGTATAATTTTAAAAAAAAATTAATGAAAATTTTTTCAAAGGAAAAAACTTGTGAAAGAATAATAAAGAATTTTGTGGAATATTCAAGAACATTCAAAAAATTTCAACATGAAATTTTGATAATTAATTAATTACTTGACAGACGAGTTGAACTCGGCCTTGTACAACATTATGTGACAGATTTTATTTCTATTTTTTCACAACAATGCAAAAATTCGCACCCAAAAAAAAACCCTAAGACTTGTTATGTACTAGACGAAGGCGGAAGGGGTTTTTTGGGGAGGGGGGGGGGGCATATACGGCCGAATCTGCCAGGCTGGGGGAGTTGCCGATTCTGTCAGGCCTAGTGAAGTGCACTGGCAGAATCGGTCATACAGGGCCCGGGTCTTTAGCCCTTTGAAAGTAACGGTATACAAACGAAATACACACAACATACATACAAATATACTTAAAATATAATACAGAATCAGTACATGCTGCCTGCTAGTTTCTCAATAATAAGTCAGCACTGAGCAGCAAACTGTTATTACAGCAGGCTGCAGAGGAGGAGGGCCCCTGGCCCTCTGGCCCCCTAGCCTTATTATTTTAGTTAGCCATCCTGGTTCCCCACCCCCATTCAGACCCCCCCGGGCCTTCTTCCCCTCCTTGCTTTTAACGTGCTCTAGCAATCAAGTGTGTCAGGTTAACATAAAATTGAATGTGAATTCACATGGAATGCCCAAAATAGGAGATAAGCTAAACCATAATCATACAAATCTCTCTCGTTGTCGCTTATTACTACTACTTCTCTGACAGTTTTGTAGACCCTCAACTTATTACTACTAATGTGTATAATTGTGTATTTACACATCAATGTGTATTTGCTTTACTGAGAGCTTTACAGGCTGGGTTGCCTATATTTATGATGTCCATTGTCAACCCAAAATAGAACATTACCTACATAGCTATAAATGGGTTAATATAGGTCCCCATAATTATGTAGCCTTTCCCTTCGGTCCAGGTAAATGGGTTCATATAGGACCCCATACTTATGGGGCCTTTCTCCTTGGTCTATCTAAATGAGTTTATATAGGTTCCTATAATTATGTATAGGGCCTCATGGCTTTATTGGAATAAGGGTCTTTGTGAGGCAGAGCTAACGACCCTATTCTGCTAAAGCCTGTTGATGAGGGCTTCACCCACGGAATTTTAAAAGAGAGAGGGAAAAAAAAAAACCATGTTTTTATGCTCTTTAAAGGCCTTTTGCAGTGGTAGTGCGAGGAGCTTTACCAAGCATAGTAACATGGTTCAATTTTTTAAGAAAAATCCCTTATACCACAGGCAAATAAATTTCTAAAAGGAGGACATTTCAAAAACAGAATGCCCAGTGTTCCCGTTTTTTAAAACACCCTCCAAATAGTGGAGGGAAATTAGGTTGGGTGTTTTACCCTTCCACACATACACTTAAAAAATCCAAACCAGGTTTTTATGTGTAGGGTAACACAGGCCAGAGTCCCATAATACCCATGGCCAAGGGCATTACACAACGTAATAATCGGCAGATTTTATTTTTATTTTGAAACTTTTTTTTCTTGTGATATGTACCTGGTGGGTACCAGGTACCCTGGGAATTTTTAAAAAAATAATTAAGGTCGGCATTTGGAAACGCAAAATGCCCTGCTAGCTTTCCAAATACACTACAAATTCGTTGGAGGTTTTCAAGTAACATTTGTCCTTTTAGTCTATAGCTCCGTATGTAGGTTTAAATTGGGTACTAATGGTGCATCCTAAAACTAGCTCCAATCCTGAGAAGAAGAAAATTGTGGAGGAAGCGGGATAAAAAAGAATGAAATTGAGGGCGAAACTGATGAAGGGTGGTACTAGATGCCAGATGGGTGCGTGGATGGATAGGCATTGGGGTTGGGGTGGGGAGGAGGTGGTAGGGGGGAATGGGGGAAGGCTGGGGAGAAGATCGGCGGTACATACCTTGTCCTACGGGAGTCCGGAAAACTGATTGCTGCAGTTTTTAAAAAAAGCACTTTCATAATGGAGGGGGGCAGAAAAGTCGGAGTGGAAGCGGCGCTTTTTGGCTGACTGCGGAGTGATACTGGGGGAGCAAACTATCAGCAGTCTAGTTTTTTTTTAGTTTTTTTGGGCGGGGGTGTGTGGGTGGGGTTCTTTTAATTTTTTTCTATTTGCGTATTTTTTTCCTTTTGTTTTTGTTTGGTTTTTTTTTTGGCTCCTCTTTCTACTCAAACTTGTGCCCATTTCCAGCGAGACAATCATGCTGTTCTCTCGCCAGCTTGTTGCTGCTAAAAGGCCAAAGAGACGATGCATTTGGGGGCGCTTTCACTCACGCATTTGTGAGGAGCAGCAGCGCATCGGACTTCGGTTTCAGAAGAAGAGAAGAAGAAGGCGGAACAATAGAGAGCGAGACGTACAGGTTACAGGGAGAGAGACAAATCTTGAGTAGTGATTCCTTTGAACTGCTAATGCTCGGGTTGTTTTCTGGAGATCAAGACATTGGCTGTGTCTTTCTTTTGGTGGAATTTGCGTTTCGGAGCACTACTCGTCTGCTTCGCAGCTGCTGACGCATTATTGTCTACTGCACTGAAGGTTTCAAGGCCATTATTGCAGGCAAGATCGACAGCCATGTTTGAACCGTAAGTTCGCTATTACTCTGTTTGTATGCTGATCGCGGATCTTACAGAAAAAAAAGACTCTGTCGACCAGTACCTGCAGGATCTCTTCTTCTACTTCTTGAAAAGTCGCGTATGATCATCAGACCCGTCTTGCAATGCTTGTTCCGCCTCTGCTTCTAGATCCTTGATTCTTGAAACCGATCTTGGAAACTATATCTCAAAATTACTTGCCTGCGCTCATCGCTTATGTTGCAGACACGTATAGGATTCAAGTGATGAAATCAGGCGATTGTAGAGATCCGCTCTGGCATTCAAGGAAGTGCCATTGCCTACTGTTTTGAAGCAGTTTCCTCGAACTCTCTAGTGACATTGTGTACTGGAAACTTACCGATCTGTTGTATTTAGCGCAAGAGCAAGGAATTCATCTGCCTTCATAAGACCTCATAGGAGCGTCATGTGTAAGATTGCGAGAGACTCTCTCAATCTAATGTTTGAGCAGCAAGTAAAACTCCATTGCAGATCTAGAATTTTGGAAGTCCCGAGCCCGTGTTATGATTTACCTGACAGTCTGGGGAATGGTTCCGTTCGGCCGTATTGAGTTTAGTAGCTAAATTCGGATGATTTGAGTCCCTTAAATTGTCCTTAGATGCATCATGATAGCCTAAGGATAGTCACCATAAGGTAAGTTTCTTGTGCAAGTCACACAGCTCTCAGGCCTTAGAAGAAGAGTTTCAACAAAGGTATACTTCTTGTGTATCTAGATGCAGTTAAGGGAGTTCTGTTTCAATAGCTGCCAAAGGATTTCGAGAAGCTGCTGGTACATAGATCAAGTGAAGTACTCATCCTTTGTAGCTGCCCTGTTTCCATTTTCAAGCTGCCACTCATGTGACCTCCATTCTGCATCTTTGTGTTTAACTCCAGGCTCTGCTCAATGGAGCTCAATGAAGTCTGATGATATCAGTAGCAACTGCCAGCAGTGCTATTCCACATCCCATTTCCCCAGGTATGTCTCCAATGCTCCTCCTGGTGTACATAATAATATGGTGTGTTGGAATCTTTGCCACTTTGGGTCTCAGTACTTTTACTACTTTTCAGCATTCATCTGGACACCTTCTTCTTCCCTATAAATAGCAAGACTTTGTCTACATTTGGAGTCCTCTATCAATCAAGAACAAGCTTCACACATGTGTGTATATCTCTATTTCAGTTCTGGTACCAGCCTCATGGGTGACGGACTGACCTTGCTTTATGAACTAGTCTCGTACTCCTCTGAAGAGATGATCACAATGTGAGCCTGAACATTGAGTAAAACCCTCATTCTGTGATTTGAGCAGAATACCTACTGGCTTTTACCAGATGGTCTATATCCATTATACAATATTATGTTTGGAAGATAAGATGCTCTGTACTTTCTCTGTTTTGCAGGGATTGAGATAATAGAAGGCTGGAAGACCACCTTGAGGTCCACTGCTGGGTGGTGAAGCAGGGAGCGAAGGGCAGCATCTGTGAGAAGAGGGGCGGGGGCCTCCCAATGTACGCCAACTCCCCCACCAAGTCACTACAGAACCCCCTCTTAAAAATGCCTTCATCCACCCATGACAACTTCCCATCGACACCTGGCAAGGTTACTCTCTGCACTTTTCTTGCTTGTTTTTCTCTCATAGAAAACTAGAGAATAAAGATCTCAGATCTGACTTATATTTACATGAGAGTCATCTTCTGTCTGAATCAACAAATTATTTTGCAAGCAGGTCAAGATGGAAAGAAGCAACTATTTTGGGAGGGTTGCATCAAGATGGCATTCAACAGCATCTGCAAGGCTACTTGGGTGCTCGGCCCTTCTTCTCGCCTTTGCTCTTGTTGTTCTGTTTCGAGTGAGTTCTTCAGGCTTTGCAGATGGTGGCTACTTTAGCAACAATGGTGTGCTGACTTTCAAGCCTACCCTCATGTGGGAGAAGCAGGTGCGCCAATCCTGCCTCCCGACTAGAGGGGACAATCCTATGGTGGTCTTAGTGACTGGGGCAGCAGGATTTGTAGGTACTCATGTCTCCCTTGCTTTGAAAAAGCGTGGTGATGGTGTAGTGGGCATCGACAATTTCAACAGTTATTATGAGATCTCTCTGAAGAGAGCACGGCAAGAGCTTCTTGCAAAGCATGGCGTGTTTGTGATTGAAGCTGACATAAACAATGCATTGCTTCTCAAAAGCCTCTTTGAGGTGGTCCAGATCACACATGTGATGCATCTTGCAGCCCAAGCTGGTGTGCGTTATGCCATGGAGAATCCAGGCTCATATGTGCATAGCAACATTGCTGGACTCGTGAACCTCTTTGAGATATGCAAGGCTGCAAATCCACAGCCAGCCATTGTTTGGGCGTCATCAAGTTCTGTGTATGGGTTGAACACTAAGGTACTGTGCTTTGCCCATGCAGTTCTCAACAAGTCAGCACTCCACCATGAAGATTACAACAAACTCATAGTATAGAAGAGATGACTCTTTTGAAACAATGGGACACTGCACACTTGAGATGCTTTATGTTTGAAAATTCAACTAAGCTGTTTTTGGGAACTCTTCTGCAGGTGCCTTTCTCGGAGATGGACCGAACTGATCAACCTGCAAGCCTGTATGCAGCAACAAAAAAGGCAGGAGAGGAAATTGCTCACACATATAACCACATCTATGGTCTTTCCATCACTGGCCTGCGATTCTTCACTGTATATGGGCCATGGGGTAGACCAGACATGGCTTACTTTTCCTTCACTCGGGACATCTTGAAGGGAAAGCCCATCAACATATACCAAGGAGCCAACAACAAAGATTTGGCACGTGATTTCACTTACATTGATGACATTGTAAAAGGGTGCGTTGCATCTCTTGATACTGCTGAGAGAAGCACAGGCAGTGGGGGAAAGAAGACAGGCCCTGCACAGCTCCGAATTTTCAACCTTGGTAACACCTCCCCAGTCACTGTCCCTACCTTGGTTGACATTCTAGAGAAGTACCTCAATGTGAAAGCCATAAGAAATATTGTGAAAATGCCCCGGAATGGTGATGTACCCTTCACCCACGCCAATGTCTCTTCAGCGCAGACTCAACTGAATTACAAGCCTATAACAGATCTTGACACTGGATTGAAGAAATTTGTTAAGTGGTATCTGAGTTACTATGGTGACAACACTCATCATCATTCAGGGCTTGCCAACCAGGAGCCCATCATCTAGTGAGGTAAAAAATTCTGTAATCATACTATCATCTAGGTTGTCCAACTGTGACCTGCTGTGATGTATTCAAAAAAGCTCTCCTTATTATGGTAGATCCAAAATGTATTGATGTACGGATTCAAGATATTGAATTATTGTTGGCAGTTGCTCAAAGAAGGCCTGTCACTGTTTAATCACACTTGTTACATACCAGAGAATCAAATATGAAAAAAGAGTGTATGTATTGCCCTGCCGCCAGTTTCGGATCCAAAATTGTATCTATTGAACTCATTTATATTGAGTTTGAATTCATTCAGTTCAGTTCTTTTGTGCACAGAGACTACTAAAGTATGGATTACCATGTTGTTTATAGACTGCATTGTATGATTTGCTCATTCAATTTTTGTCTCTACTAATGAACCCTGCTCATGAACTGTCTTTGTCTCTTGATGTCACATGGTGCAGTAAAGCCTACCTCACTTGGACCAAAAGAACTGGTAGAATTTTTCTAGTGTATGTGGAGGGCACATTACCCTCAGTAAAATTTGTGTGCCTCAACAGAGGATGGCATCATACACTTTTTCCTCATTTTGAGGAATCTTAGAGGTAAGGTCCTCATTCCCAGAACAGTGCCTGTTCCTTGCCCTACAAAATAAGACTCTACAATTACAGATCATGTTTATATCTAATGTTCTTAAGAAGGCAATCTTTGTCGCCTTGACTCCTGGTGTGTGAAGCTAACCAATTAGCTTGTGAATCTGCAATGGGAAACTAGGACCAAAATTTGCTTGTTTGCTAACAAAGCCATTATTGATTTCTATGTTCCTTAAGAATCCACACAAAAGGGAGTAAGAAGTTCAAGTGGAACAAAGTATTATCACAATGACTAAGGTCCTTGCGTAATTTTTCGTGGCAATCTTCTATTGGCAATCTACTAACATGACTGAAACAAGCATGTCATTTGGTTTTTGCACTATGGAAATTTTAAAGATCTGCCCAAATTTTCCTAGTGTACTTGGACAACATGTTATAACATATAACTTTTCCACCCTCAGTAGCACCGGATTTATGATTTCAGTGAGCTTTTATAAATTTGGGGTTTCACCTGTAGAATCTGCCTATTGTTAAAGATAGTTTCTGGTGAATCCTTATGCTGAGTAGATCTCTCAATTGAGGACATTACCAAAATTGTGCCTGCTCTTGGGTACTGGCTAACAGGGCTTTACTTACAATCTCTCATTTTCAAGCAAAATTCGTTTTTCCTCAAAGCAGGTTAAATGCTCATTGTATACTAGTTTGTGGGAAAGTTTACCTATGATTTCATAGTCAAGTAACTAAATGAGCTTTGGTACATTACATGAGTCATATATTCCTTAGTCAAGATAGCCCTTAATAATTCAATGTCATTGGACTGACTTCAAATCGCCAATCTTTTAAAACCAAGCACCAGAGTTTTTTTTTGTTTATTAAAAAAATGTCGAAATTTTGGCCAAATTTTACAAAAACTTAGCAAATTAGTAGAAATTACAGTAAATTATTATTTTCCCCAATTCTTTGTGAAAAAATGGTGAAATTTCGCCAATAAAAAAAGCACTGCCAACCATCCTTTAGATTCTTTGAGCTTGAGTATATACTAAGTATTTAAAACTTTTTTTGTCAACACATAGTTGATTTAGTCCAATTAATTAAAATCAAAATGAGACCACTTACCAAAGTGATTTGTTTTCACTATTCAAGAACACATTAATAATTTCTATGATTTTACAAAGTAACTTATTATTAATAATTCTACACAATGCTGGGCAGGGTGAACCAGTACCAGTGCACACACGGGTACCTACACCTTTTTGTCCTAGTGGCCAATTAAACTCAAGAAATATTAGATTTGGACTTAGAGACCCTGATATAATCTAAGCTTAGGGTATTTATAATATTTAGAAGTAATTTAAGATGAATTCTGGGGTTTTTACTATGGTGCTAGTGTGAGTGCTGGTTGACCCAAGGCAACAATACCCAATGTAATGTAACCCAATTTTGTCAACAAGTATGGGTTGTAATTTCTGATTTTACAGTAATGAAATTTAAAACCTAAAGCATGTTCTCTGACTCTTCATGATTGGTAAGGGGACCAGAGCATGAGTCATCACAACCTTAATTGTACAAAAGTGACAAAGAGGGAATCAATTGTCATTGATAAATGGCCAATGATGGAAATTGGTTTTAATATGGTCATTTCTTGTGCCAAGAACTTCTTTTTCATACCCTAATGTCTAGAAGCGCCAAAACAGAAGGGCAAACCCAAAGCCTACATGCACCTAACATTTGAGTCTCATCCATCCCCTCACTTGAACCCACAACAAGAAAATTTCCCCTCATTTGATGTCTATGTTTGCAGTTTGCCAACATTTTATTTTCTGTTTGTTCATTTTAGGCCACCTTTAAGGTGGAGGATTGCATTTTCCCTTATGGCATGCATAAAATTCCAACCAAGCTAGCAAAGTACCATGATTCATAAAACCTTGACCCAATTGCTTTTTGGTGTATGCAACTAACTTACAAAACATAATCTTCCTACTCACCTCCAATACAGCTCATAATCTTGAAAGGTGCCTCCAATTTGGCATATTCAAATTATGTGTCAGGTTAAGCCCTAAGGTGGTGACATTCCCAAAATAAGGGGTCCCAAGACAAGGTCATAACCAAGTTCAATCCCATAATTTGTGCATAATGAGGTGATGGGTGCCAGTTCATTTTGGCATTAATGAAGCCCATCATGGTGGGTAAACATTAAATAGGAGCAACGAATTAAATGTGGCACCGGTTTCAATGCAATTGTAAGATAATGCCCAATTAAAAAATATTTTCAATTTTTATTATTATACCTGAATTATGATTCACATTTTAATTATCTTTTTTACATAATGTTTTCAAAAGAAAAAAAGTGATTCAATGGTTAGAATTTCCCCTATCAACCAAAGGGTTTAGGGTTTGATCCTTTTTTCAAATTCTCTTTTTCTTCCATGAACAAAATGAATTAATTTTTTTTTTAATGGGCAATTTCTTCAAGCTAAATGTCTCAAGCAAAAAAAAAAAATTCAAAGAAGAAAAAAAATGGTAGCCCCAATTATGTTTCCCTAGGGAAAAATGGACTAACATCATAAATTTAGCATGCAACAAATTAATAATGAAAATCATGTGAAGTTCGTTCATTCATAAGTTCATACATTTTACAAATGAATAACATATGTTGAAAACATATTTAAAACATGAATAAATGTGTTGATGGATAAAGTATAAACCTTTTAATGAATGAATGTCACATGAATTTCATATTTTTTTATAAATTTGTGTTAAATATTTTTCTATGCACCATGTCAATGTATGAAACATGCGAATTATGAATCAATGAATTTTGCACAATTTCCATTACCAAGTTATGAGATGCTAAGTTATGATGAAATTGCTATGAGGAAGAACTTGCCACAAAGAATAACTTCTTTGGGGAGAAAAAATCTAAATTGCTTTGGAAAACAAGTTCCCAAATGTTTGACAAGAAAATACAAAAAATATTTTTTCTCAAATCAAACATTCTTTATACCATTGAACAATTCTCAACTTAGCATAGTTATCTTAACTCATTTTGCATTCTTGATTTGAGGCTATAAATTAAAAATTATGACAAAAAAAAGCTGGGATCAAATTTTCAAGTCCCTTTTCCCCCAAGAAAGAGGGAGTGCCTTTTTCCCCAAGAAGAAAAGGACAAAGTTATTTTCTCCCATTAAGAGAAAAAAATTAAATTACCCTAAGGATCGAGTTCTCAAATGTTTGACAAGAAAATGCATGAGAAAACATTTTCAAAATTAAACATTGTTTAGACCATTAAAAAGCTCTCAAAACTTAAATATCTAAAAAATGATCTTGCATTTTCGATTTGGGGCTATGAGATAAAAGTTATGACCAAAAAAAAAAAGCTAAAAATCAAAATTTCAACTTAATACCTTTTTTCTTGAGAGAAACACAGACTTAAAAATTTGACCTTTGGCTTCTCTTTTCATCTTAGCATTTAACTCATAGCCCCAAATCAAGAATGCAAGATTTTTAAATATCTATGCTTCAAGAGTTTTCTAACGATATAAATAATGTTTAATTTATATAACTTTTTCTTCCTGTATTATCTTATTAAACATTCAAGAACTGATTCCTAGGACACAATTAGTTTCCTTCTCCTTAACAGAGAAAATAATTTTGTCCCTTTCTCCCTGGGAAAGAAGGCAACTCCCCCCCTTTTTAGGGGACAAATCAATTTAATATCCTTCTCCTTATGGACCAAGTAACTTAGTCCGTTGATCCCTGGAGGAGAAAGCAACCTTCTTTCCACAAGGCATCCAACTTGCCAAAGAAGTTGCTTAAAGATCATTTTTTAAACCCATTTTGTTCATGGAAGGAAAAAAAAAATTACCAAAAAAATCAAACTTTGAACCCTGTGGTTGAAAGGGGATAATAAAACCACTAGATCACATTTATTCCTTGGAAATATTTTATAAGAAAGATAATTAAAATATTAATCATAATTTGATTATAATAATAAAAATTCAAAAATATTTTTTTTCTTGCTAAACATTGTCCTGAGATGATGTTGAAAATGGTGACACATTTAATTGATTACTACTATTTAGTGTTTGTAGGATGGTGGTCCTTGCAAATCATCTTCACTCTACATAAACCTACTCTAGCACAAACCTTAAAAGTACATGCTACCTCTTCAAATATCTGAAATTATTTGATCCAACACTAAGTCCACCAGGAGCTGGCAATTACGATTGGCAGACACATTCCTTGCTTCAATTATGAGAGCTGAGAAGCATGGATTCATGGAAGTCTGTATGGTGGCAGGTGAGCATTGTTGAGTAGCCTTCAATTTTGTTGAAGATGGAGCAGAGGTAATTTCCTTGATGAGATATATGTCTCAAAATCCATCTTTAGGCAATAAAAACCATGGATGCAGTTTTCTGTGCCTGCAAGCAAAAGAGGCAGCTCTGCTGATGTCCATGAAGACCTAACAAGAACTTTGCTGGTGATGCAAGAGAGTAAGTTATCAAAGACAAAAGTGGACTTCAACCCTTGCAAAGTTACGCATTTTTCTTTTTCCTTGTAATTTATATCTTAGCGAACTTTATGCAAGGAATTCACACTGTCTCTCGATTTGCAGGTAATTCAGGAACATGTGACAAGACTGGACGAAGGTATGTTCAATGGGATTTTGCAGGATCCAGAGGATGACGTTCCCACAGATCCCCTTGCAGATCCAAGCACCGATCTTTCTGGTACTTCTCAGTACTCATGAAGATATATATATATGTTTTTGAGAGACAGTTCTGCTCTTAAACAAGATTGACTTTGGTGCGATTCAAGTTCTATCTGCTGCACAAACGGAGGGATAAGCACCATCTGCCATAAGAGAAATCCTTCTCACACAACATCATGCAGGTTGTGAACTGGTCAACATGGATGTAAGCCCTCGTGAGCATGAAACACCGAATCCCTGTAGAATCCAGCAATGGAGAAGGAAATTACAGCAAAGCCAAAGGAGATTGAAGATGAAGACCTTATGCAGTTCGGTCTGCTAAAGGCCACTGGTAATCTTCTCATGCTTTCCCAAGGACTCTAACTCATTCCTGAGTTTCACATGTAGAACAGTATCAAGCTTAGGCTTGGTTCTTGTGCTGCTCTATGACATGTTTGCAGGTATGTCTAATCTGAGCTTACCTCTTATACATTGAGTCTTGGCCAGCTTTGTACCTGACGTCCTACTGATATTGCCATGGCCCGTGTTCCTCCAATATTCTACTCCCCACCATCTACAAACTTTGTGTGTGGGTTTGGATTAGGGAGCCCTCTGGAGCTGCCAATTGGGGAAGGAGCAGAGCTCTCCTCACAAATTTGCAAAAGGGGTAGATACTGGTGATGACAAAGTGGATGACTACCAAAACCCTCTTGCATTTGTTGGAAGATAGCACCAATGTCATTTGACTGGTGATGGGAAAAAGATGAAAAAAGAGGCAGCTTCTCAATTTCAATTACTGAGGGAAGCTTGGATATCATTTAAACTTTCTCCAACTTTCTCCATTGATGTTCCTTCTATGTTATATCATTCTTTTTCCTTAGAGCATTCTTTTTCTTATTGTCTTGTATGCAATGCTAGCCAACAGCATGACTGAGTGTTCCCACTGCCTCCAGAAATGCAACAGAAACTCAGGACACAGAATTCGTATACCTGATGGGTTTGCATTAAAGTTTTGGGTGGAGTTTTGCATACTTATTTACACCCATGCTTGACAACTGATAAAGTCTGTGGATAGTCATTGCAGCTCATCATGTGATTTGTGATGAATATATGAAGGTCTGTCTATTTGTGATCAACTCTCATAAGGTTATGACCACACTCATTGTTGTGGTCCCTTCAAAATGTTGTTTGATAGATTTACTCTGCAAGCACATAGGTATGACTATTGTCTTGTATGTAAGGAGATTGTCTAGGCTTGTTAAGTCCATTGTGCGAGTTTGCTCTGCAATCCCATGATAGAAACATTTGAGTTTCCTCTGCAATTGTTTTTGATACTACATTTTACACATGCACGGCACAAAGAGTGTTTGGAGCTTCCTCTGCTTAAAGCACATGTTCACATTCTTTCCGGTTAATGTTGCCATGATTTGTTCAAGCAGTTGATTTAGCTGCTATGAGGTGCAATGTAACAATGAGAAATCTTAGGAGTTTCTGATCTCCTCACATACAATGCAATTATCAATGTGACAAACTCTACAGAACTTCTGTCAACCAGAGTTTCCTTTCAGCGAGACTGCAAATTGCTATTACTCTTTGCAAATGAACTATTTAGGAAGCATCTGAGTTCTATTTTTCTTTTTTTTTTGGTGAATTTCATAAAAAATATTTCCTATTGTAACTGTTGTTGGTAACTGTTGTCATAAAATGGCAGAGCCACTAGGTGATGAATTGCTTTGTTTTTCTTTTTGGATAATTTGGATTTGGTTATGGAAGGAGACTGACCACTCTGGATCTGAAGACCTAATTTGGATGTTTGCCTCTGTTTCTTTTTATCTGCAAATCAGCATTGTTGCAGTAGCTCTTGAGCAAAATGTTCTACAAGCAAGCAGGGAAAACAAAGTGTTTCACATTATTATTTCATCTCTACTTTTTGACATCCTGTCTTTGTTCAGAAGACACAAAAGAAGAATCAAAACAAAATGCTTGGAGCCATATATATCTGGAATGGGGGGAGTGGGATTTATCAAAGGAAAATGCTTCAGCTGTGCTCTGACGTCCTTCTCTTCACTATAATATACATGATAGACAGGATCCTCAACAGCCTTCAGCTACCATGGTGTTACAATGGCTACAAATGGATGTTCTACAAGCAAACAGGGTGTCAATTCCCATGTCTTGAATGTTTGAGGCATTGAATGCAGCTGTAGCAGGGGATAACTTGTATCTTCTCAAGCATGATATGCCTCCTCCAAGCTCTTGGTCAAAACTTCCATACGTTTGTTCACCATTCTGTTGTTAAATGTCCATCATACAAGGACAACTAGCTCACTTGAACTGTGATTGTTCAACATGACAGAAGAAAAGAGGGATTTATGTTTTGTGGGCATATCTGGCAAAATTTTCTATCTTCCTCTCCTGCTTCTGAACAAAGTGGAACAGTTTTGGTGAGGATTTCTCACTATACCAATCATCCCGCATGGTCCAAGGAGAACCCTCCTTTTGAGACAATGGCCACCAAGTGATCATGTACCTTGGACATCTGAATAGATAACCTGCCAGGAGAAGAACAAACAGTGAAAGAGACCACACCTTGGACTATCATCAAGAGAACTGTTCGAAGTAGAGATTTTAGGGATGGAAGAAAGGTGTAAACATGAACACCTGAAAAGGATGGACATTGGCTGTAGAAAGCACCATTCAGGACATCACACTGTCCTGACATCAGTAAAATGAGTTGCAAAACTGACTAAATTCAAGTCAATGTAGTCCTTGTTTGATGAATCCCTCACTATTTACCCTAGCCATGCTTTCAGCAGTAGCCCACACTACAGGCTACAATCTGTTGGACACTAATATACAGAGCACCCTATGCAACTTCTGCACTAGCAAGGTAAACTTTGCTGTAGCTGTATATAATGTCCTGGTATCATCATTGCAGGGCTTCCCTTTTCTTTGAAGGGTGTACAATCATTTTTCCTACTCCACTCTTGCCAATCACTTAGGTTTTAGATCCTGATTTGGAACAACATTCTTGATCTTCAGATTGATGAATGTATCAGTTGGCATAAATTCCCAACCCAACTATTGTATGTACATGTGTTTAAGCAAATATTTTTGAACTATGGGTCTATAGGGACAGACCAAGGACTCTCCACATATCCATACTGGAAATCTATCAGTGCCCGGGTCAGACGACCACAAAGGCTGAAGGGTTCATTACTACCTGGCTGGGCTAAAGCCATTCCAGGTGGCTTTGCTAGCCAGTGTGCTGCAGCTTCACTGTCAAATGGGATAGTGATCTCAGTGTTGTCATTCTTCAGAAGACCTGTTATTGGTTGAACTGCACATGCTGTCCCTGTTCCAAAAATCTCCACTAATCGACCAGTTTCTGCTGCATGTTCTATCTGTTCAGCACACACAGTTCACAAGTAGATGCAACTCAGAAACTTCTGATAGATCAAACTCTCCCTTTCTACTCTGAAGTTTTTCAGACCATAAAACCACATAAGAAGATGCACATCTTTGACCTGCATTGCTGATGTCAATATAACATGGTGGAAAATGGACACAAATACCTCATCAAACCGCAAATTCCTTTCTGAAACCTTTATATTTCCAAAGCCATGGGCAATAGCAAGAACAGTGTCACGGGTGACCCCAGGCAATATCAGGCCATCCAAAGGAGGGGTGATGAGTTCCATCATCCCATTCTCTTGCAACAAAAAGAATACATTCATTGCACCTGATTCCCCAACGAGTCCACCCCCAGGAAGCCCATCCTGGAGCACATATAGTACCTGCACATAAGAGAAATGACATGACTGAAGTTAGCTGAGTTGGATGACATGGATGGATCCCCTACCATGAGTAATTACAGCAACACTCAAACATGTGCACAGCAGACTTACTTGGGCACAACCTCGATGGGCACTCCTGAGCTGTGGCAACATGGTTGGAGCATAGTTACCCCCAACCTTCTTGTCTCCAACCCCACCAGGATAGGCCCGCACGACTTCTGTCTCTACAAATAGCTTGACTGGTTTCAATCCACTAGGGAAGTAAGGGCCAACAGGGGAGAGAACCACGAAAAGCATTGCTTCCCTTGTCGGGGACAAGCCTAAGAAAGGGTGGGTGCCAATTAATGCAGGACGGATGTAAAGAGAAAAGCCCTCCTCAGCAGGCACCCAGTCACGCTCCAGCCGCACAAGCTCTTTAATACACTCAAGCAGCTCTACCTGAAAAGGGATGAAATTGTTATCCTAGCTGAAAACTGAAGCAATGTATATAGTAAAACAAGAAAATCATGTCCAATGTGCTCTTCTTGGAGGTAAAGGGTGGTAGTGAAGAACAATGGATGGCAATATCACATATCCAACTTTCAAAACTGAGCCATGGACCATAATTATGTTTTCACCCCATCCATGGTTTGTTGGACTCTTAGAAAACATTGACCTTGAGTTGGTAAGTTAGTGAGTATGGGGTGCACATAGAACGGAGAGGACAAGAACAAATGAAAAGTGCTATTCAAATATTGCAGATGGATACTCATGAAGTAGAACAGTACCCTGGCCATGCCCATAAAAATGTAATGCAAAGGAGGGGGATAGACTTCAACAGTCTACCTTATCAAATTCAGGGAGAGTGAGGCGAGCAGCTGATCGGGACAACCGTTCCATATTCATGTCAGGGCGGAACAGGCGAAGACGCTGGTCTTTGCCCTTGTAGGCCTTCATTCCCTCAAAGCACCCAGACCCATAATGCAACACCTGCCCATGCCAGATCAAATGTCAAAACAATGCTCACAGTTTGTCCTCAACCACAGATTGAAGGATCTTATATGAAGCCTCCTGGTCAGTTCTTTAAGAATGAGAGAATTTCCTAACAAAGGGTTGTACAGATTACAAAAGAGTCAGAATGAGTCAGTTGCCAGGTGATAAACTTGGCAACATAGAGTATCGATAGCCTGTTGCACAAAATGTCTGTTGTTGGAAGACTTCTGGATACACAAAGAAAAGTTCCTTCAGAGGACTCCATTACTACTGGTGTATCTGTCTACAAGTCTTGCTTTTCAGCTGACACAAATTTGTAAGTAAAAAGTGTTAAGACATGTAATGACCAGCAAGCTAAATTAATATGAAAAGAGTACACAGTCATGACTCTGTGACTGTCTCTGCCACAGCCACTCACTTCAACAATCTCTGATGGCCATGTGTATCCATGAGATCTAGCAGCCATCTTTCACTGGAAAACAAAACTGCTTGTCTCCTCACAAGTGCAGATTCTCCTTCACATCAACAGATGGAAATAATAAAGATCCCAGGAGTGGAAAAGGAATAATATGCTCACAACTGCTTACCTGAGCACAGGGGTGAAGTGTCAGTGGGGCCAGCGGGTCAATTGAGGGGCCTGTCCAACCTGGCCCCTCTTTCCAAGAGACTTGAAGCATGTGGTCAGTGTATACAGCCCCAAACCTGAGTTCGATGGGATCCAATCTGGGCTTTGCCTGTCAAAGAACTGATTTTGTTAATTGTGACTTCCCTACACTTGAGATGATCATTGAACATGTCTCAAACTAAATGTGCTCACATATGTCAACTTATGAGCAATACTTACCTTGAGATGATCAGATCTGTTGACAACAAGATCTGCATGGCGAATATCTGATGGCATTGGCACTATGTGGGGCACCATCTCTGCCATACCTTGCTGCAAGGCCTCTACTTTTCGAAATCCTGTGCTGTAAGTCTGCTGCCCCCATGACTTTTCTTTTCCTGGTGTTGGCCAATGATAGCCAATTCTGTCACCATTTGGAGAATGATCCCTGTCCAATGCCCCAGTAGATATCCTTGCTGCTACCCTAGTGGCAGAAGCTGAGGAATCAAAAGCATTCAAGAGGGATGCATTGGACCAAAAGGGGTAGTGCAGAACATGGGTTCTTGTGAGCAGCTTCCTGGCTGGGCGATGCAGCATACTTCTTTGATCTGCTGAAACTTGCAATCAGTTAGTGACGTTACTATGCCTGCTCAGGACCAGAATCTCATATGGGTGTCAGAGCAGCTTCAACAAGTCTTTCTTAGATATCTGTGCAGGGAGACACCTTCATGTCATTCATCTACATCAATGTGTGAATTAGTTTAAAATGAAAGCAACCAATCTTTGTGCATAAGTCTTCAATTTAAATTGAGAGCAAGTACTCTTGAAGCACACAATTCACAGTCAAGTCCAAAGAATGGTTCATACACATACTGGTGATGATAATTCACACAAAATCCTCTATGTACAAATTCCACCATTCTGGTTTCCCAAAAAGAATGGTTGCTTGCTATATATGGAGGACCCTTGCACCTGGAGGACCTACAGCCCACCACGGATTATTGCGCCACTTCATGAGTAGAGTTCTTCATGACATGACATGTAGACAGGAAATTCTTAAATCAGCCTGATAGATGGATCTGCAGATTGATGATCATCAAACCAGGTTTCCTATCTTGGTGAATAAACAAACGTCCTTGCTATGATTAAAGCAGGCAGCTCATCACATAATGGCTCTGCCCTTTCAATGAGGATGATAAATATTCAGCATACTAAATTGGAAACACATGGTGGTTAGCATGGTTAAGCCTAAGTGGATCCTTCAATTATGTTTCTATTGTGACCCTAGAATGTAAGGAAACCAAACTTTGGCCCGTTTCTGGGTGAATCACAATGTCTCTACCCTGAAGGGCAGAGCCAAAACGACAGATACACGATCATGCTTTTAAGTGCATGGATTCTGAACAATTTTTGCCCCTATCCATGTCCAAAGATAGAGAAAGTAGTGACAGCACGAAGGTTTGAATTGAGGCGCCCTAAAACCACAAAACCAGAATTATCCTCTGATTTATTTTTGATTCGAACCTTGCCCGTACTTCAAGACTGCAAGTCTTCCGTCTTGTACGCTGCGTCCATGGATCGTGACCTCGTAAGAATTCTGTTAGGATATATGCTCTACAGAACCTTCACACTGCAGACTATTTTTAAAGACTACAAGGACACTTCACGGGCTGCCAGCTTTATCGATGCTTGTCCTACACTATCTTAGTGACTTGCGCAGGAGGATGTACGTTAAAGAATTAGAGTGATCCCTTGGCTTGTAATCTATTGCAATTATGTACATGAAATTCGAGTTTCAGAAATACGTTGCACGAGCATATAAAGAAATAGGCAGAAAAAATGAGAACCGCGCAATTTAGAAAGCACAAAGCAAAGCGGAAGAGAAAACTGGAGTCAGTAGCATACGTATTCCTCAGACAATTTCATGAAGACGTCGAAATTACCGCCGATTCGCTTCTCAACAAAATGCTCCTCGAAATTACACCGACAAAATCGATGCCGAGGTCGATGCATACATAGCAGGCATCAACAATTCCATTCAAATCCGCGATTTCGCTTGCCTCGATTTACTATGAGAAACTCTCAGAAACTAACGTGACAGCTACTGGCCTGTAGTTTGTTCGTTTCGAACAAACGAAAAATCTTAATCGTCAAACATGTTTCAATGCCCTTCCAAAAACTCGCACAATTCAAAATCACAACAACAAGAAAGTAAGGACACAATTGACGAACCCGAAAGTCTCAGCAACAAGGCCAAAATCCAAGAACGCGATCGATTGATCAAAGGCGGCGTTGTCACGCAGCAATACTGGAACACCACAATTGTAGACAGAATCCTCGTCGTGAGCGTTACAATTCCTCGACTACTCTCAATTGATCCAAGTAAGAACCCTCCAAACACCCGTGCACCCACGCACGCACGCACGCTCGCACATACACAAAAGTGAGGTGTTTCTTTTCTTTCACAAAGCATTCATGCTGCAGAAAAGAGTTAATCTCCACCTGTTGGAAGCAGCAATTCCAGGCCAATCAAGGTCGAAAATCGAAGCACATTCAAGCAATCTCTTATCAGAATAATCAGAACAACACAAAGAAAACACCGGCTAATGATGGTGGTGATTCTTGCACGAGTCCAAAATCAATGGACTGAAAGCAAAATTTGAAAATTTGAAACTTCTGATTACACTAACATCTTCTTCAAAGGACTAAGAAACTACAAATGGAAAAGGAAAAAATGGATGGCCCACAAATCAAAACAGATCGCAGCGATCCACGAGCAAGTGTCGGGATAGGAATACAGGCGGGAGACAGGGCGCCAACAGCGAACGCGAAACAGACGCGCGCACAGTTCCGCACGCAAAAACCTTCTTCCCGTTTTTTTACCTTCTTTGCTTTATTTTCCACTGTCACATAACCCCACTTGGCAGCAGAACTCAAATCGGTTATGTTCAAAAACGCAACGTGCATTACGTACGCTGAGTTCCCTCCTCCTGTTCCCTCCGCCATCACGAGGTTCCAGACACAGGAAATCACAGTAACTACCCTTGTTCCCAGGCCGTGAACTACATGAGGGAAAAGAAGAAGTCTTTCCCCCTACTACACTGAAAAAGCTGCAGGCACAAAAGTTCAATTAAACCCTCCAAAAGAGCTTATTAATTAACTCCCTTGAAAGGGGGGTGTTCTTAACTCCCCTACACATACCTTCCATGAACGAGGGTCACCAACATGACTATTCACACTAACTAGAACACTCAAGCGAGTTACCAGACAGAACCAATTGTAGGGAAGCCTTGAACTTCCGGGGCATGGGACGAAGAAGAGGTTGAGTTATGAGGTTCAGCCAACCAGTGATCTGGAAACCCATTAAGGAGAATAAAAAATGACAGAAGATAACTAAGTATGTGATATAACTGAGGAGCTCTTGTCCAATGGCATGTTGCCATGTTCACAAGACACTCCCTACAGTCGGTTGTGGTCATGTGGTCTACTAATCCAGTTGGGTATAAGGCTTTTTTTAGAAAAGAAAAAATTCTCTTCTTCTCTTGTCTGCAACTTGACAATTGGGTTTCAGATCATGCTGTCAAGAAAAATACAGAAGAAAGACGCAAATGTGGCAACTGACCATGGAGAACTGAAATAAGCAATTTGAATAGAACAGACCTGATAAGCCACAGCAACAGCAGCCCAGCAGCAATCATGGGACCATGCAAATTTGTGACACAACTTTGTACAATTCCTTAAGAGTTGGAACATTTTATTTTGCTTTGATAATGAAGTAGTTCCGTGATTCTTCTTTCCTCTGTTGTGTTGGGATTGTGCCCTTAAACTATGAATGACTTGTAGATGGGTTGGAAGAAAACAGAAAATGACAAAATAAACATAGCGGAAAAAGAGGGGTAATGTTTCTGTAGGGGAATTCCCTGCTGCCAGGGCATTACATGAAACCCTGGGAGCTCAGTGTTCCAAGTTGGTACGTTAAGTGGGAGAAGGAGGCTTCATTGAAATACTCACATTCCCTTTTGAGCTGATGTACAGTCAGGATAATACAAATCCACCTCTGCCAGCCTTCTTTATTGACCTAAAAGACCAAAGTTGGCCCTTGGGTGGGTTAAGTCTTTTACCTATTCCTATATCGACAGGTATCAGTACCTACGCTCTTAAGAAGGGGTATTAGCCCAAGTAAATAGCAGGGGAAATACATATCCCATTTTACCTACAGGTTGGTAAATACTCACCTTTTTTTCAGCTTCACCATATTTTTTTTTACCTTGACTCGACTTATATGTATTTGAGGTTTACATTTTACTTCAGGTCCCTAGAGGGTGGGTAATTGTTTTGCAATGATTTTGAAAATAGGGTATATTCAAAAACCATAGTGTGTACGTCATATGACTTATGTAGGACTAGAGTTTTTTGAAATTGAAACTCTATTGACCCAAAAAAAGGTAAGGTTTTGGTTTTTGTAGTTGGTTCAAACTTTATTCAAAAATCTCCCTATGCCACATAATTTGTAAAATGCATGGTTGAAGTGGACTTTTCCCAAAGATATTTTTTTCATATGTACATTCTTGTAATGTGCCACATGTTGAAAACATGGTTTCACCATGGATGGGTAAGGCTATGTCATGGTGATATTTATTTCATATATATTCTTGTATTGTGCCACATGTTGAAAACATGGTTTCAACATGGATGGGTAAGGCTATGTCATGGTAAGTCCTTTTAACATATAACATTTATAAAATATTTCACTTGATAATTTCTAAATTGAACTAGTTTTTGAGGCTTGCTTAAAAGGAATCTTAACATTTGAAGATCAAATATTTCAATAGAATTACTTTTAATAAATTACAATCCCCTTGAAAAGTTTAAACTAATGTTGGGTCAAGTACCAAACTATGGTCCAAAATCGACATAGTTTTTAGCCAATTCTCACAAACAAAACTGGTTGAATATCACTCTAGGTGATACCGAAGATGATACCCAAATTTCAAGGTACATAACTTGAAATACCCAATTCACAAATAACCAAGTTTTTTTTTAAAATTCAAATTTTGATATTCATGTAGGTTATATAAATAACCCTTAGGTTTAATTAAGAGTAAGGAATCTAGATTTAGTTAGGGTTTAGGCTTAAAGGTGGAGGCGGGGTTTAAGTTTAAGTTGAAGGTTCATTTAGGTTTAAGGTGCAAAATAAAAGCATCATTTTTCCCGTGTGGGAAGCAAGATAATAAACTAAATACATTTTTTTGGGTGTTCACCATGTTTTTTAAGGTGTTCATTGTATTATTATTTAAGCTTGTTGTGTTGTTTTTGGTTGTAGGTGTTCATTATGTTGTTATTGGTTATTAATATTCATTATGTTGTTGTTGATTCTCATCATATTCATTGGTGAATAGTTGAAATACTTACACTATTGTTAGTCCTCATTGTTGCTAGTCTTCATTGTGTTGAAGCTCATTGTTGGTGCTCATCATGTTGTTGAAGTTCATGTGTTGGTCATCAATTTTTTTTAAGTTCATCATGTTTTTGCCAATGTTGATCATGTTACTAATTTTCATCATGTGTGTTTACTTTCTCAGGTGCCCCCATTGTTGTTCATCATGTTGTTGTTAATTGTTGGTGTTCATCAAGTTGTTTTGCCCCTCTATGGTTGGTACTACCCCTACCCTTACATTGTCTTACAAGGTAGAGTTTCATTGGAGGTGAAAGGTTAGTGATTGCAAAGTTTCAGCAAAACTTTTGCAATTTAAGTATGGTTTTTTTTTTCCTCAAACTTGTGTGATTTATTTATTTTTGGGTCTTATATTGAAAATAATGTGTTAATAATATGTTTGGATTTATTTGTGCAAGAATAACTTCCAAATTAAAAAGATTTTTACAACCTTAACTTTACCTTTTATTGTTAAAAGATATTTTGAAATAGTTTTGCATTTTATTTGCAAAATGTTTTTCATCAAAAGTGAATCAACTTGTGGATAATTTGTGTGCATTCTCACATTTCTCAAAATTGGAAAGAATGTAATTATTTAGTTTTTTCAACCCTAGTTTGTTAACACATCCTAAAAATGGAACCAAATTTTTTAAATGAAAGATGCGATGTGTTCATGAATGAAAGTGAAATAAGATTAGAGGAAATAATTGAAGGTGAGAGGTTTAAAGAAATTCCAAGCTCTCAATCAAATAATGATGATATAATGCAATTAATTATGAAAAAAAAACATGACCAAAAATTAAAGTGCAGACCCCATGGCAAAAATTCTTCAACTTAAGCATTTTTGTGTGTTGGTGATAAATCCTTAGTTGATGTTAAAGTGCCACATCTCATGTGTTGTATGTTGTAACAATGTTACAATAAACCATTAGGTCATGCAATATTGGAACAAAAAACAAAATTGAAGAAAGTTCTTATTTCATATTTCAAGAAAAATGGGATAACTACATTTTATTAACATGTGGATGCAAACCGTGGATTAATTGTCTAAGAATTTGAGGAAGAAGTGAAAAACAACTTGCATTACAAAAAATCAAGGTTTATTTAACTAAAAAACTAGACCAAATCATTTTGACATTTGGTCAATTTGACCACTTGATCATATTGAACAAATTGATTTCAATGCATCCAAGTTGATTAGTGGTTTTTTTTACTAACCATAAAATGGTCTTTTTGATTGGTCAAATCAAACAAAAACATTGGGCAACCAAAAAAAATTGAATTAAATGAATTATGAATAAAATTTATTTATTTATACCATGTAGGTAGGTAGGTAGCTACCTACCCACCCACCCATGACCTACCTACCCACCATGGCCTACTACTTATTTATCCACAACCCACCTCAGTATTATACATTTACACACATGTACAAAATATATACAAATATACATATTTCACATAATATATGTTGGTAAGGGGATTGAACATGGATCTCCTTGGCTCCACACCAATGTTTTGGCTATCAAACCATCACACCACTTTGTAAAACAATATGATACCAAATGCATTTAACATGTTTTCTTAAATTTCAATGAATTTTTTTGTTAATGTGTATAAGAGCATCTAAACTTCAAATTTTTTCCATAAATTGATAAGTAGGTATCTAACTAGGTAAATAAATATATACACATGCCTACCTATTTATATTTTTAAATATACGTAAATTAGGTAAGTATGTAAGTAGATATGTAGGTAAGTAGGTAATTAAATAGGTAAATAAATATATTTAAGTAGGTAGGTAGGTAGATCAATCGATAGGTAGGTAAATAAGTAGATGGTAGGTAAATAGGTAGTTGGTAAATGGGTAGGACATAAGGAAATAGATGTTAGGTAGATAGTAGGTAGGTAGGTAAATAGGTAGATAGTAAATAAATAAGATGTAGGTAAGTAGATTATAAGTAAATAAGTAGGTAGGTAACCTAGTAGGCATAGAAAGTACGTTAGTTAACCAAATTAATATGGCCAATTTGATTAAACCATGGGCATCTTGATGGATTAATTTTTAAAAGTTTGTTTGTCTTAATTAAATATATGATTTAACACTTGGTCAAAATGGTCACTTTAGTAAAAAGAACTAACCAAAAAAAATGCGTGGCTTTCATGCCCCATGTTTTTACTTGGATTCATGCCCAAAGCTGTACCACAATTCTCGCATCCTCCTATCCATTGAGGCCTCTTTTCCTCTCCTTTCTTGTTCCTCACAATGGTGCTTTTAAAAAATTGTCTAAATGTATCAAATAGAGGTGGTGTAACTTAGGTTTTTCCTCATTCATTCTTTAATTTAATCATGTGTTTTTTTTTGACACTTTCACCTCAATAATCTGAATAAAAAGATACCGATGATAGTAGACATTAAGCTCATTTAGCACTTTTAGAAAGTTAGATTATAATTCAAACCCCTTTCTTTCTCGATTCCTACTTTTGTTTTGTGTGCCTTTTGCTTGATAGAAATGACAACAACTCAACATGCGTTAAACATGAGAAGCAAACCAAAGTCGAAGTTTGGAAGTTGGCCACAACCAACGCCACCGGAAGTAAGATCACAAAGAACACATGACTACCAAAATGATTAATATTGCAAAAGTTGAACAACATGCACAAAGCTCAAGCGTTTGCAATTCCAAGAAAGGTAGTTTAGTGACCACAAAGTTTGGCTGCCATTGCATGCACCATCACCAATAAAAGAATCTAGGTTTGAGGAACTCAAGCTCATATGAGAAAAACGTTGTTGCAAAAAACATCAAATGAACATTAAGCCAATCGTTTCCACCAATAAAAAGCATGGTTGAATAACAAACAAAAAAGGGAGAGATGTAATCTTCTAATGGGAAAGGAAGTAATAACTAAAGTAGCTCACTTCACCCTCCCCTTTCCATTTCTTTTTAGCTTTTGTTTTCTTAGGAAACAATTGGCCAAATCGAGAACTTTGCAAGGAAAGGAATCAAAAAGTGATGTGAGCAACACACCACCACCCCTACACCATGCTAGCAATGTCCTTGCACAATGCAAGCTCGTCAAACTTTTCTTTTGAAGCACATTAGGCATAGGTGTGGTTGAAACACCACAACTAGATTTTGAATCTCTTCGACAAAGGTTTTTGAGGAAATTGGGCTCCACTCAAAGTGATTTGGGGTTTAACGGATTCACTAGAAGTAAACGCTTTTAGTGACATCGAAAGAAGGTTGAACAATGCAAGTAATGAACAACAAACACACACCCCTTGCAAGGGGTGCAAAACTCCAAAAGTATAGTCGTCATTGCCAAGTTCTTTAATAAAAAGAAAAAGACAACGATGTGCAAGCCCATTACTTGGGAACATATCCATGACGAACACGTGGCACCCCCATAGGCTTCAAAACAATGGATGCCCTTCAAATGAAAAAGAATAGTTGGATTGAACTTTGTGAAATCTTCCAACTATATTCAGAAGACTCGCAATCTACACAGCTATTAAATGCATTCATGGATGAATGGAAATGGAACCCAAACCTCTTCAAACACTCGCCCCCATTCTTTAGGGGTCCATCTTAAATTCATCCAACAATGCGACGAATGAACATACATTTCACCACATCCAATATGCAAGATGAACCGAACATGGATGGAATTGACACAAAAGAACCAACAGCCCCACCCGAACTGCCCAACCTCAACCTCAACGTCATGTTGCCTCGAAATGCCAAATTAAATCCACATCGACACGCCATGCACGCGGTTGGTTGCAACACATACTCAACATCCATTTTGTTGGATGTTTGTTTTATCATTACTTCATGAGAAGCATATGTCACCCTTGCATAAGTGCACATGGCCAACCAAATACTCAAACACATAACTCCCACAGACACATGGATGCAACCATTCCCAAGAATATGTGTATTTGGACCTTCGAAAAAACTCGAAACTGAATTGGGGGGTGCCATTGTTCACACATCCTAAAGATTTTATGCCCCTTTAAGAGGACATCATAAACATTTAAACAACAACCTCACTAAGAAGTGAAAGACATTATATTAGCCCCACCAAACTCAATGGTCACGTCGAACCTACAACTTGACACCCGCATGGATGAGGTTGAAGCCTTGCCATGTGCACATGCCAACTCAATTGAATGAAGTCACCTACAAACATGCATAAGCAACATTATGAACAAACCCTCTCACCCTAACAATAAACACACAATGGCCCTAAATGTCGTGACCTTAACCTTGGGCTCGTGACTAAGGCAAAGGCTTGCAAAGGTGTGAGCTGAGAATGAAGCCTGAGAGTCACATGCCATCCTCTAGGGGGTGTAGGAAGGTGTGAAGGAATGAATCCACACACTCCCAAATGGGCTCCCACTTTGGGAATTAGAATCCTAATGGACTTTCAAATTTTTTAAGAGCAATTACATGGGTCAAAACTCATTGGATTGAAGAGTTCTTTATACCATTGAAAAGCTCTTGGAACTTAAATATCTAAAATGGGCTCACACATCCCATTTGAGTATTTAAAACACAAGTTATGGCCGAAAGAAGGGCCAGGAGTTGGTAGTTTGACTCTTGACCACTACAAGTCAGGAATCTCCTTGATTTATTTGCATGAAGGTTGTGTGCCATATATTGTTGGAAAGCTCTAAATGAGGCTATAACTTTATTTTAGACCTCACCTCAATTAGAGTATAAAAAAAAGTTATGGGCTTTCAAAGTCGCAAGAATCCCAATTTCGGGAATTTTGGGATTCCCAACTTGGGAGTCTCAAAACAAAACGACATTTAGGTGCAAGCCCTGTGGCTAAACACAGAGAATATTATAAGGGGGAAGCTGGTGGTTTCCCCCCAGTCCAGGTCATGGTGAGTCTTATGAGTCTATGTATGCTCGTGACTTGTCCGTGCAACAAAAGTGCTTCAACCACACACTAATCAACTTGTTGTTTAGTTTGAATAATTAATTCACTTGTCATTTGTCTTAGTCCCCATCCTAGAGCTCCAACATGCCCTTTTGCCCCCAAAGTGCTACAAGCTAGGGAACATACCCCAATTCCTTCTTCTTTCATTATTTCCACTTTTGGACTTGCATTTGAGTCTTTCAAGGAGTGTGGGGGTGCGTCACTAAAGATGATGCAATTAACACAACATGATCAACCAAAGGAGCATGTGCACCCCACACCAACCATGACATTAAGAACAACAACACTCAATGTTTAAATGGTTCACACGTCAAAACTTATTCTAATGTTGATGTTAAAGAACACCAAAAAAGACGAAATGGACGAGAAAGACACAACCTTCACAATTGAAGCCACCTTAATCCCACCCAAAAAGAATGCCCTACAATGGCACCACCCATGACGAAGGCACTTGCAAGGAACCAAGGTTGGGGCCTAGACCAAACACAAAAATTAAAAAATGTAAACCTAAACCTAATTGCCACCCCTCCTTGGACCATGGAATTCATGGCATCATTGGCAATGGCAGCCACAGAAAAAACCAAATGCATAATAATTTGCTACACCATTAACAAATGTCCAACACATAAAAATGTCAACAAATGGTTTCCTTACCCATGGTTTTTTAAGTCACCTTTAGTGAGGAGCAAAGTGCCCTAGAAACCTAGAAGTCAACGGTGGTCATATTCAAAGACTTCACCTTCAAATTTTCAAAATGGAAGTCCAGATTTAACCCAAGCAAGGAGTTTTTTTATGTCACGTTATTCAAAGACAAAGATCACCAAGCAAAGATGGTGAAGGCGTGGCAAGAAGCCCTCTCCAAACTCAAGGGACAAGAACTAGCCACCACCCTTTTGGCGACCATCAAATAAATAATGAGATCCAAAATAATAAAAAAGAAAAAAATAGAACAAAGTACCTTGCATTTTACCTTGTTTTGATTGGTGTGTTCAATTTTTTGGGCTTGAGGCTTGCAATAATTCAAGCCTTCATCCATTCTGTCTTTACGTCCTTGACTTTTTAAGCCATGTCATACATTTCTAGAAATTTACTTTGACAAATTTAATGGAAACATACTTCAAACCCCTTGAGATTTTTTTTCAATAGTTGCATATTGATAAGCCTTAGAGAAGGCATGTCCAAAGCAAATCCCCTAAAAGCTTTCCATCGAAAACAAAGCTTCATAACTTATTATGATTTCAAAGTAAATATCATGGTATTCAAATTTGCACCTTCATTTTGAACATAAGTAAGAATATTTTTGGTTAAATTTTATTGCTCTAAAAGGGTCTTGCAAACTTCTTGTGAATGCTTGCCTTGATGTTTCAAATAAGCCAATTGTAATGTGTTTAGACATCCAATCTTCTTTCAAAAAATTTACAATCAATGCAAAACATCATGTGCCCTTTTGGACATCCATGAATCAAAAATTATAGTAACAAAAACACAATCTACAAGGACCGATAAGACATAGTTTTGTTTTGTTTTTTCAACCAAGTCCAATAACATTTCTTGACCAAAGGTTTTTTGGAAAGGAAAACAATAGAAGGGCATTATTGCATTACTAAATGTTTTAATTCAATACTTTCAACAAACTAAATGGGCAAATGGCTTTTGATAATAAATAAACCCAAATCCTCCACAAAATTAACCTTTTTGTGAGGATCTATGACTTTAAAAAAATTAGAATTTGCACTTGCACTAAATTGCAAGCCTTTTTCTTGCAAATTGTTTTGTAATGGAATTTTTAGCATTACAAGAAATCATGGCTTTTCAAAAGTTTCAACTTAACTAAAGTGGATGCATCCACTTTACACATCCAAACCAAGGATGGGGATTGCCTTTTTTGAGTTTGCGCCTTGGTTGGATGTGTAATGTGCGCCATTAAATGAATTGCTAAATTCCATAATTCTTTTGGGGTGAGTCGGCCACCAAGATGTGTCCAACTATGGATAACTTGTTTGTGGACTAGTTGAACAACTTGCCTTTGATCATTTTCATGAGTTTGTCGAAGTTGGCTTATGCTAGTAGGTGGTGGCCTACAAGTATACATAGGAATCAGACTCCTTCACCTAGGGGAATCCATTTTAGACCTTCCTCCTCACACCAAGTGGTGTGCCTTAGGTGTGGGGAGGTATAGATGGCCATTGATTTGTGCCAGTTTATCCTTGCATCTAATGTGAAAAAGAAACATTTTAGGACCATCTTAGCCTGCTCAAGGTTGTTGTTGGATTTTTCAAAAGAATGTGCAATATCATTGGCAAAGGCTTAGTTGTGACTCATGACACCCCTTGGTAGAATGAACCCATGTATGTTGTGACAAAGGTCATCCATCATATATTTGCATACATTTGTTGCCATGATGAAAAGGTAAAGCGAGAATGGACAACCATGGTGGACCAATCATGAAAGTAAGAAGCATGGTTTGGGGCAATTGTTTATTTTGATGGAGGAACTTGTTCCTTTGTAGAGGCATGCCACCCATTTTGTCCAAAGTTGGTTGAATTCGAATTACCTAAGGGCTTCAAAGAAATAGCCTTAATTTATGTGATTGAAAACCTTTTCAAAATCAAGGAGGAGGAGTGCTAGGTGTTGTTGGCTTTCCTCCACCCACTCGAAGGTGCCTTGTGTGAAATAAACGTTGTTTATGATATTTCGTCCTTCTGCAAAACTTGTTTAATTGGGTTTCACAATTGTGTAGAAGCGTGGTTAAAGGCGATGCACCAATACCTTGGCTAATATTTTGTATATGTTACTAAAAAGGATGATGGGGTGCTAATTGTCGATGCTGGAATGGTCTTCAGATTTTGGGATGAATACTATTTCTCCGCTGCAAAGGTTTCAAGGCATGTTGCCTTGTTTTAGAATATTTTTGAAAGCCTTGAAGAATGTGGGTGTTGTGAGAGGTGTAGTGTTTTGGAAGAATTTCATTGGGAGTTTGTCCCCTTAGGGGCTTCCTTCTTGGTAGCGAAATTATGGTTTGTTGAACTTTGTTTGGTGTGAGCGGCCTTGTGAAGTCATGGTTCATTCCAAGCCGACTTTGTGTGGGATGTTTGCCTAACATTCTTCTTGAGCATTCAAGACCTTTAGGGTGGCTAAGTCCTTTTGGTAAAAAGTTTGATAAAATGCTGTGACATATGCCTTTAGTTCACATTAAGTGTTTGGTTCTTGGTCACCATCAAAATAAACTTTGCATGGAGGCTTTTTTGTTTTGGCCTGATGGAATTGGAAAAATGTGTGTGAACAAGTGTCACCAAAGTGAACCCACCTTGTGCTTACCTCTTGAAATCAATCTCCCATGTCTTGCTGCATCATGTGGGTCCGTTTAAAAGAAGATTTTTGTGATTGTACTCCCAAATGTTGTTTTCTCATTAGAACTATGAATTATGCAAGTTTGCAAACAAAGTGATCATGTTTCAAGAAGCCCTTCAATTTCAAAAAAATCATTGCCTTTTAATACAACAAGCAAATTGGTCCTAGGGTCACTCACCATGTGCCCACTCCACTCGCATGGCATATATATAATATTATAGTCTCCTAATTTCACTACTTGCATCTTAAACTAGTATAGGGGTCATTGGGTGTTGAGTGATGTTTTGAATGTAGTCATATTCATTAGTTTGAAGCTAAAGGAAAAAATGAACCATTTCCATTTATTGGATGCTTCGATTGATGGTGGTGATTATAGCTAACTATTGCATTAGGAACTTTTGCAAAAAAACATTAAAAGGAGGTCATTGGGGCGATTGACTTTTTCCTTTCTTTCTTGATAAAATATGATGAAAAAAAAACTCATAAAATCATAACCTTGATATTAGATCCTAGATTCAAAAGTTTGAGATTGAATTTTTTAAATTGGTTGTGAACATGGCGTGGCTATAACTGAAGAGTATAATAGGAAATTTTTATTTCCTATGTTCTTGAAGTCTTATTATCATTTGCATCCATTGTTCAACATTGAAAGTTCCCTTGCTTACAAAATTGATGAACATAGGAATTTGAACATGTTTGAGATGATGGTTACCACCAATAAACTTGCAAAGGAGCTTGTTAACCAAGAATTATTGATATTTTGTAAATATCAATTGGATGCAAAAAATATCAAATGCCCTTTGGAGTGGTGGAGGAAACATAAAACTATGTTCCCAACTGTTGACTTTTAACTGATCAAATATTAGAGATTGTACATTCTCAAATTGAAACTAAGAGAATTTGTTCCCTTACAAGAATTTTTGCCAATTTGAAAAAACACCACTTGCAACCAAATAAAGTTGAAAAACTAATCTTTGTGAATAAAAATTGGACAAATGATGTAGGGATGAGTTGCAAGGCTCCTAGTAATTTGATAAATCTGATAGATTATGAATTAGACTTAGAGTAAGAGTTAAATGAGTTTGAAGGCTCATTTGATCAAGATGAATTGAAAGAGGACTAATCTAATTATTTTTTCTTCTATATCTTTGAAATATGATTACATATTTTTGTTTAGATATTAGAGCTTTGTAATGATTGCCGATTTGTTTTTGGCCTATGACAATTTGAAAAAATATTTAAAGATCCTAATCCTAAAATCCAAAAGTGAAGTTAAACTATCAGTTTAATATAAATGAGTTAAGAACCAGTTGGGCAGAAGGAAAAATAAAAATAAAAAACCAGAGAGGTTATGAAATTTTTTTTAATGTGAGAGCTGAATGAGGCAGTTATGAAAAAAAGTTAACAACCACCCAACACTGGTTTAAACCAGTCCTGGGCAGGTACTCACTTTGGTGTGTAAGAACTGCTGGTTCCAGTTCCAATTAGTAAGAACCAAACCAGCTCCAGGTCTTACATTTCTCTTTTGGAATACATAGAATGTTAAGTGAGATGTTTTACCCCATCAAAATGAAAATGAACATTCCACCAGTTATCAACTATAATGTTGCACTTTCCATATAAACATCCCATACCCATAGTAATACATTACTTTAGGGGATACACAATATCACCTGTTCATGTTGTATTATATATATGATACGGTTCAGTAATGTCCTATTGTCAATGTCTAGTTTTTTGTTAAACTCTTTCTTCTGTAAGCTAAGAGCAACAATTGGGGCCACATGAAAAAAGCAAGGGAGAAATAAACATTTACGTCTCAGAAAATGTTATTTAGTAATATCCATCTTTGGATTTGACCTCACAAAGCCATAATCTAACACTGAAACCTTGGTGTGAAAAGAAACATAAGGAGAAAGGAATCCCTGTGTTGTTGAATTTTAATACCATTGTTGCATTCTAGCTTCTTTTGTTTTACAAGCAAGAATTGAGAACTGTGATGATGCATAGTCTAGAACACCCATCCATTTTGGTTTGATACTTGTTTGCAAAGAGCCACACTTTGCTTTACCATCTCATGGATCTTGGATGGAGCTTGAAGACAAGAGAAAGGCAAGATTTTCCTTAATTATTTGATTGCCTGGTTTTGATGCGTGCCAAGATCACAGGTGATCAATCTTAAATGGTGCTTGAAGACAAGGCACCATGATGATGATCCTCAATGATTCGATTGCCTGTGATCTTAGCACCCATCAAAACAAGAGGAACCCCATTTCCAGGTCGTGTGGATGCACCCACAAAATACAACCCTCGTATCGAAGGGTGTGCAACATCAGGCCTGAAGTAAGCAAGCTGCAACAAGTCATGTGATAACCCAAATGCAGCACCATACTGGAGATTGTACATCTTTTGCCAAGTTGGTGGAGAGTAAATCACCTCTCTCAAGATGTGTGGTGCAAGATCTCCCACCCCTGAATTCTTGAGTCGTTCCAGGATTGCCACCCTCCCTGCATCTACCATCTGTTTATCACAGCTTGCGAGACCCCCATTGTAGCCTTCTCCCATGTTGGCAACTGGCAGTAGAACTGTAATAGCATCTCTGTCTGCAGTTCAATAAACCGACATGTTAAAGAGTCATATGCATTATAAAATTAGGTTCATTGCTTATAACTAAAGCTTGGTGTGGCACTCAATGGAAGCAACCCAAATAAAACTTCACATATGAACTCATGAGCACCACACATGAGAAACAGAGACACTGATGAAAAACTTTGCTTGCTGTCAGAAAATTTTGTAGCTACAAAAACTCGATGCTGCTAGAACATGGAGTAGGAGCAGAGTGAGAATTGGACTGCAAGAATATGTAATCCTCCTCAACTTTTCCCAGGAGCTGGATTCTATTCTATTACCAGGTTTGATAAAGTTTTGTCAGAGAACAAAGAGCAGTTTCCAGATTGTGAGAGTTTTGAATATGAATTTTCAAATGTAGTCGAACAGTGATAAGAGATGTGTGATTTGAGTAGTTATGGCAGAACCTCCACCATGCAGATAGACCCAGTGACTCACCAGCAGGTGCTGCACTCTGATCAGTGTGAGCAGGGACATGCACATAAAAATTTGGCTGCTCCAACAGTGAGCTGGGATCTGTTGCTCGATTCCAACTCTCTTGATAGAAACCAGAGAGGAAAACATTATGATGTCTCAAGACTTTTAATCTTTTATCAAGTGCCCAATTGTATGCAATGACGCCTGCACTGGCAAAACAACAACAGCCAAATCAGGCTTCCTTCCCAGAACAGAAACAGATGTGCACAAAAGATAGTTAACCCAGTAAGTGACACTTTCTGAGCAATCCCTGCATCTCAGAGTTCAGTCATTGGACCTCTCTATCCATGTTAAGGGAAGTTATTACCTTACATGAATGGATTGTTAAACCAACCAAGCTTGAGACATAAGCAATACCAGTCCTCATAGACAGTTTATGATCAACCATTCTGAGGTATAGTTCACATACTTTATGCACACATGCAATTGTACAAAATCCAATCATATTCGAAACTTCATTGGAAACCATAGCCACACCCCACAAACTGAGTACATAAATACTCAACTCCAATCAATGCAATATCAACATACACACATAAGACAACAAAAACTTATGGACCTCCTATGAATAGTGCTCCCACCTGTAATTGTATTGAAGAAGCTTTTTGGACCATCTATTACTTGATGTTCCTGCACTCAAAAAGCAAGTTCTCTCAGTCAAAACTCTAGAGTTGAAGGCTCTGTTTCCACCAGCTATATCAGTCTTCTTGCATGAATATAGCTCTGAGATTGCAGAACAGACTCCACTATGACACTTTGAACAACAACATTGAGAGTGTGGTCATAACCTTGTAGGTGTCATTCACAAAGTATCAGACCAGCATCTTCATCATGCATGACAGTAATAGCTGCCATTACTCCTGACTGACTTCATCAAATCCCAATAGTGGGTGTTGAACCAAAACATGGTCACCTTAAATCAAGCCCACAATTAAAAGAAATCACTTTCTCTTTTTCTTTTCTCCTGAGACATGTGTCTATATCCTGGCAAGTGATAGCAAAATGGCTGCATTGGGAGGATAAAAGAGGTCATGCCTGTGCCATGAATGAGGTTGTTGTAAGCATAAGGCAAATCTGCATTGGCCACAACAATGTCCGCTCCCATAAAAGTGCCATCCTCCAGAGTCACACCACTTGCCTATCCACAAAAACCAATCTCATCACTCTTAATCTTGACCAGGCAAGCCTAATCCTTCTAAGGAACAGAGAAGTCATGTCAATTAGTTGATGAGTAAACAGTCCCAACTGCTGACATTGAAGCAATTACCACAACCGCAACAAGGGCAGATTATACAAGGTGCTTGTTAAGTGGTACAGATTTGTTAGCAAAAGGAAGGTATATGAGGGAAGATAGAGGATTGTGTTTGAAACTGCAGTCATCATTGGAATGACAGCAACCGTACTAGATACAAACTCAAACAGATGGTGATGCCTTGAGAGATGAATTTATTGGATAGCTTGTCTTTCTGAGTTGCAGACCCCAGATATTGTTCAACTAAAAAAAAGCATTCCCTCTAGCAGTAACAGTAGTGCTTCCCAAAATGGTTACAGGATCAACAGCTCTGGTCCAACCATCTGTTTTGTAATTGAATGAAAAAACTGACAACATATATACCAATACAATTGCAGAAACCAATCCAGAAAACATGCAAGGTAAGTGAAAAAATGTTCTGTGAGTTCCAGCCATTTACCTTGACAAACACAACAAGATTGCAAAGATAATAACAGCTGCGAAGGAACTCAAAACAACAACTGCAAAGCAAACAGCGCATCAGAAAACCACCAGCAGCAGTGTCTTCTTTGACATCTTCATTTCAAGAGATAGAATCGTCTCAGTCATAGGGCATTACCTTCCCAGCTTTGTGATCAATGCTTGCCACAGTAACATTTGTGTGAATCTCTGCACCAGCTTTCTGAGCCACTTGAGCCAGTGCTTCACCAACCTTGCCAAAGCCACCAACTGGGTACCACACTCCATCAATGAGCTCGGTGGCAGCCAGCAGACTGAAGACACCCGGTGCATTGTATGGGCTTAACCCCACATACAAATCCTACATGGAGTGTAGGGTTGGATCAGAGGTGAACTAGGTGAAATGGCTCTGTGCAGATGCTGGAGAGGAAAAAAATTTTGCTAATAATTTTCTAACCCTCTCACCTATGCTGGTGCTGGAATGGCAGTAGCAAAGGTGGCACATGAAAGTAGATCCTCTTGATGTTAATTGCCATCTCTGGCTGCAAACTTTAGAGGAAACAGTTGGTGCCCAGCACTTACTTCATAAGCAGCTTGACAAAATCTGCTACCCAAGATGGCTGTGTCCAGTGGCAACCATATTTCACTCTGAGAAACAATCACCTTATTTCCAATCAAGCAGCAGCTGGGATGGACGTACTTGGAAGGTGAAAAGTGCCTGGAGTTTGGGAGAACGGAAATATTTCTGCATGCGGCCATGGTGTTGACCTAGAAGCTCAAATGGAGAGAGCTGCTTCAATAATGGTAGAAGGCGCGGGACATTGGCATAGTCCCAAAATGTGCGAAAATCTCTCGCAATGAAGTTCTCTGTTCCCTGCACAATGTTGATAGTGATCAAGAAATTCCCAATCACTGAACAATGATTTCATCACAGCATCCATCATAACTTTCAGGTTCATAGAGCAGAATTTGAAGTGATCAAGCCACCCTGAAGCTGAGACATTGTATCTGCAATCCACCTCAAACTGAATCAAGCAAACAAAAGTTGTCACCTTGGTTTGTGAGTGCAAATCTTAAGAACATGCAGCTTAGTTGCAATCCAATGTTATGCTGAAGACTGGGAATCCTAGGGTTGATGAGACACCTTGTCCAGAGCCTCCTTGGCCCTTGAAAGAAAGCACAGGAAGGCAGCTGATGCACCCACTTCAACCTTTTCCAGTTGAGTGCACATGGCTTGCACATCATACAATAAGTCCAAAGAAGCAGGACCTTCCTTTTCACCAAAGAAAACGCGATATGCAGCTGGCTCAACACGCTTCAAGGTGACATAGTCATCCAATGTCTCACCTGGCCCAAGGGACATCGATGCATCTGACCCCATTTCAGATTCTAAAGGTTTTCCTCTGCATGATATTTGATGTCTAATCTGATGCTCACAATATTTGTACAGCACTCAAACCAAATGCACAATTGAAGCACAGCCAAAGAAGCAATGAATGATGCAATTCACTTACCTATAGCAGCAAAGGCATCCCTGTATTGTTGTGGGAGCAGGAGAAGGCTAGGTCCTGTATCAAATCTGAAACTCATGTCCTTTTCATGGACAACTAATGACTGCATTCGACCTCCAATTCCATCATTCTTCTCCAATATGTGCACATTAAATCCTTGCTTTGCCAGACGCCCTCCTAGAGCCAAGCCCCCCACACCTGCTCCTACAACTATAACCTTCAATCCTGGCCTGTCACATTGTTCTTCGTCACCCGAAAATCCTAATGGAGATAGTTCAGTATCCATTGAAGAAGGTGCTGCTGGAATACAAACAGAAGGGTTCCCCATTCGCATAACAGAAGAAGCAGGAGCAAAGAATGGGGAGACAAATAATGGGCTTGACACCCGTACCAAATCATTTCCAAGCAAAGAACCTAACCTCAAGCGAGGAACTAGTGAGCACCCCAAGGAGCAGACTTTACTTGAGACTTTTAAACTCCCACTATAGCGCGATGGAATACAATAATGGCACACCTGAGATGGATTTGTCGCCATAGGAGTGCGTATCTAAGCTCGTTTCTTCAGCATATAGTATACGAAGGAACGGCGCATTCAAAACATCCGTGCTCCTGATGTATACACATGTCGTGCGTTGTGGATAATATTCATCTCCTTGAGCCAACAAGAAATGTCGCCACGTTGTTACATTTTAGTGTTAATAGTGTGTCGCCCAGAGAAGGGCAGTGCAAAATTTGGTATATGCCGCTACGTGTGGCCTGCGCACGGCATTCTTTAGTAAGATGGGACAATATCTTTGTTCGTAGTACACAGGAGTTTGTTCATTTAGGGAGTAGAGGACAATTAGGTAGGCTGGTGAGCGAACACTGAAGAACTCAACGGAGCTCGAATCCTTACATATCTTTTTCCTCTTCTTTTAAAGATCGAAGAAAATTTGTAGCCCTTCACCTAGCGCTTCCAACTCTGCAAAAATTACTCAATTCGATAAACGAATGAGGAAGATACGGAGTGTTTGATGAGGGGGGAGGGGGGGGCGGGTTTTAGTATTGGGTGGTGGGTGAATTAAAACAGATTTGGATTTCGAGCTTGAAATCTTTGATTATTGCATCTTAGCTTCTGGAATACAAGAAGTTTTGTAAAGCCCGAGTTGGTGCACCCATCAGGTTTTTAAAAACGCACTATAAATGAGGAAGATATGGGGCTGGAACTATAGAGGAGTCTAGGGCTATGTTTTCAAAAAAAATTGAAGCAAACTATCACTCATCGTCTTCCTGTGTTTTCTGTGTTGCTGCTTTACTTCTGACCGTAACGAGGAAAATATAGGAAAGTGTTCGGTGATGGGCAGTTCTACCCTATCACACCCAAGCGTTGTTTTGCTTTGCAGCACACAAGTACGACGTGTTTGCCTCTAACATTCGAGGTTCCGAGTGGGGTTGAGGGAGTATGGAAAAAAATTCTTTACACGTGTTGTTGCGTGAATGGTTACTATTGAAAGAAAGTGGAAGGAAGAATGGAGCTAAAGTACTATGGTTCCATGGATTGCAGGGGAAAATATGCAAAAACAGCCAATTTTGTCATGAAGTATATGAACAGATTGGTACAACTCATGGAGATGCTGGAAACAGTATATGGAAAGGACTCCAAGAACGCTCAAAAGCAGCTGAACATGAGAATCTGTAAGCTAGCAAATCCAAATGAATGCTGAACATGAATGAACTTATCTAGATGTAAATGGAGAAGGACCAAAGCATATATCTTGTGGACAAGATTGTGTGGAAGAAATCAAATTGCAAACCAAACATGGGAGAAACAAAGAAAGCAGATTGATGTTCGCAGCTGTGAAGATGAACATGTTTTGTATGACGAATATGGTCTTCACATGAGCAAGGGGAAAAATTCATCTCTTGATGTGCAAGGTTTTGATATGAATTTTGTTGGCCGGTTGAATTAAAAGAGTTTGTTGTGAATCATGGCCTTGGGTGATCATCGGAGGCTTCATTGCATCTTGTGAAATGTCACATTGACACAGTAACGCTTGCAAGCACCTTTGTTGCAGGATTTTGCACTAATTCAATTGCAATGTGTTTTTGAACCAGATCTGTTCAAGAAAAATCATGTCTGCCAGCTTGCACTGGCATACTGGCAAGTTGATTTTGAGCATGTCACAGTGCAGATCATTGCAGCCATCAGACCAGAGATTGTAAGATTTGTCCAGTTCACCTTATGTTGGAAGCATTTAAATGGAAGGGATCCTTTCCTTGTCATCTGTATCCATATCTGGAGTTCAATTCCAGGCCATAGCCATGAAGATTGTGAAAGCATAAGGAACATGGCCAGCAAAAGGTGATTCGCCAGAGCAGTTGGTAACAAGGCCAAACAAAGAGACATAAACAATGCATGCTATTTCTTCTTGCAGGAATGTGAGGAGACACTTCCAATCCTCAAGTCCTAGAAGAATACTCTAAACTTGTTCAAGTTATGCTGCATCAATCAGAAGCAGGTGACAACAGTGTGCTCTCATTTCAGGAAAACATGAGGAGAGAATTCCTGCCAGAAAAAGTGTGTGGACCTTTTGGTTTGGTCAAGTTTTGAAGGATTGTTGTGTTGCTCAGCAGGTGAGCTTCCCCAGCACAAAGCATTTCATCATGGTTTTATCACATTGTGCTTAGTTGATCAATTTGCCTCTAGGGATACAGTGGACAAATCTGCAGTCGCAGGGTGGAAGCATAAACATGTGTAGAATGCCAAGCTTTTGTAAGTTGCTGTATCTCCTCAGATCAAGTCACAGTACAATATTTCTTTGTGGGGAAGGCACTGTCTTGTCTTCACCATGTGCCATACCCTTTGCTGTTCATGCAATTCTTTGTCTTCCTGACAAAATTTCTAATGGACAGGATAGTTTCAGACCTATGTTTAAGAAGGGTCCATCAAGCTTCATCCTCTGTGTAGCTTAGCTTCCTGGATTTGTTTCATGCTATCAAGATTGCATATGGAAACAGGAATGAAGAGAATCAAGGTTTCACACATCCAGGGGTTGCAGAAAGGGAAAAGACAAGGTGTTTCCTCCTGGCATGAACAAGGGAATCCAGAGGCAGTAGTAGAATCCAAGAAACAGGCATGGAGTCACCAGTTTCTGCACCTTTTGTATATATGTTTGGAAGAAAATTCTGGGAGAGCAGAAATGATTTAATCATGTTGTTTCTCCAGGCTTGAATCCAGGAATCCAGGGGGAACAATAAGGATTATCATCAAAATGTCAACAGTGAAGATGATATCACAAGCTCTGGACTCCAGACTCTTCTTAACTTTTTGCCCATGATGGCATGCAGCCCTGTGTCTGGTGTTCAGCATCTGCAAAAAACTCAAGCTTGAAGATTGGAAGTTGGAATTCTATATCACACACTCAGAGAGTTGAGAGTTGTCCATTACAGCAAGAATGTAGTAGTTTTGCCGCCAGGTGACAGATACAGTGATATGGAAGCTAGCAGAGAGCTTGGAAGAGTCAGAAAACACAGAATTCAGCAACAAATCACAATATTGGAGATGGGGAAGGAGATTATGCAAGAAGAATAATCACAGCTAGAAGGAGAGTAATGGGAGACAAAAAAAAAGACACAGTTACAGCTCATCTTCCTGAGCTTTTGAGGTCAAAAGCAATCTCAGAGCTTGATATCAGAGCCACTATACACCATTGGAGAAGCAAGGATTCAGCATCACAGTTCCTGAAGCCTTGACAGTAAGTTCACCAGCTATGAAGACAGCAATCACTAAGTAATCCACATTGCAGAAAGTATGCCACTAGAGTAGGTGCTTTTCACTTGTACACTGTCTTCTTGGCATCTCTAGGTGCATCAATGTTGTGATTCTCAACTGCCTGTGTGCTGTAAAACCAGTTGCGCAAGGAACCTGTCTGTACTACGAGCAAACGTATTGTCCCATATTGCTTGCCAGAAAACACAATACTTGCGTTATAAATAGCGGATCCGCAGTGCGTCGTCTTCACAAGCTGCGTGGTTAGCGCAGAGCGAACTATTCTTTCGCCTTTTACTAAAGAATACCGTGCGCAGGCCACACATAGCGGCATATCCCAATTTTTGGATTGCCCTTCACAGGGCCTACCGAACAATATGAATCTGGAGTTCACAATGAGAGTTTAGCATGGTGTCTTGTGAAAGGTGAGAGGGGTGCAAAATTTGTCTGTTCGTAGTCTAAGCGAATATGTCAGTGGACTGCATGTTCGATTTTTCTCGATATAGGCGTGTCCATATTTCAGAATATTTGTTCGAATTAATCGATCGGGTCCGGTTGTTTGATTTTCAATTTTTTTAGAGAACTTGCTGAGTCCAGTTTTTAGAAGCTCATCAACGGGCTGTTATGAGGTGGAGGCGAGGGTTGGAATAGGGTATTAATGGGGCATAATGTCCGGGTCTTTAACTGAAACCCGGGTGGGTATATCAGGGCTCTTTAAACAGGGTATAATCGGGTTCTTAAACAATATAATCAAACCCTGGTTCTTTACATGATACCTGGGTGGGTACATGCCAGTTTTCTAACATGGTATTAAGTAGTTAGAACTCTTTGAAAAACAACATCTAACAAAAAAAAAAAAAAACTTATAGTTTGCAAGTAATTTTTTTGCATTTACAAGACAAGGGGCAAAGCACATTTATATGTTTCATGTTTTCAAGTTCTTAATTACAACCTACCGAAGTTTCAAAGCCTAACCAAAACAAGTGAATCAAGCATAACATTTTTCCTATCATGTTTGGTGCCCAAGTTCTAAGCAATTTTTATGTCATTCAATCTTCCAATCTAGTCTTTAGACTTTAGACCACACATTAGACACCCCTAAAAACTATACAACCTGCCTAGACACAACTAATGGACAAAACTATAAAACTAGACACACACTCTAGATTCAAAGACAAACTCAAATCTAATACACACAAACACATATTAAACATAAACATAGATGGACAAACACATTGGAATGTAAACTAGACACACACATGGAGTCAATGCAATAAAAACATAAACACATTCACATAAACAAACAAACACAAATAAAGACTCAGATAGATTCACACAAACCACATACACATACAAGAAAGACAAACTCAAAAAAATACAGAGACACTCTAACATGAGATAAATACATGCAACAAACAAACACGAAAAGATGTTCTCGCATAAACTAAACTCAAATACATGTAAACAAATTCATACAGACACACATGGATTCACACAGACATGGATTCTGATTGAGATTGACACAAAAGGCATGACTAGAAATTCCCATAAACACAAATAACAAAAAAATAAATTAACAATGAATAAAACAACAAACTCACAAGCAACAACACCAAGACCATGATTAATGAAGACAAACACATATATTCAAAGTAAAAGACTTTGATGGTGTGGAATCTAGGAAGAGTTGCCTATATTTAAACCACCTTGACATTTTTTTCATGTCATCATTTTCAACTTAGCACCTAGCACCTCCACACATGAAAAATCTTCACCTTCAACTTCATCTTCAAATTTACCTCTAGCTCTACTATCAATTCTAAATCCACTTCACAAGCCAATGCAAAGTCCATGGATTTCAAATAACCAACCCATGGATCAAGTGGCCAATTCTTGTGGACAAATATGAATTTGTCCATGTTGTCGATTTGGAAACAACATCAACAAAGTGTAGTCAAAATCGCAGCAATAAACAAAATACATTTAGTTTCGATTTAACTGACTAGGATGCCAAGAATGTGTCATACTATTAATGTTAGTTGGAAACTTGTTTTTCTTTTTGCACCACCAAAACAAGGCCCATTTACAATTTTCTACATCAATAGGATATCAACAGTATCCAACAAATTCTCATGAAACCAAATCCTTTTGTGTATATACATTTATTGCTATAGTGAGAAATAGATCTTCAAAATTCACTTGAGACACTAAATTTTCATTTTTTCACCATGACTAAACATCAACAACTTGGCAACTTCTATTAATAAAGGTAGGAATAGTTTTTCATCATATTTAGCAACAAGAATAGCAACAATTTCCCAACCTAAATACATGGTGACTAATAGCATGCTTTTAAAGCATGGATCAAGCATCAAAACCAACATATTATGGCCTCGTGTCCTGTCAAATGCGTGCAAGAAGGAAAGAAAAGGAATAAAAACCTCGAATATCTATTGTTTCATGCGAACCTTAAGTTTTTTCAACCCATGGTCAAAAAAATCCTCCTCTACCAGATTGTCAAGAACAATTTGAAATGCTAGCAACTCTCAAACATCTCAACAAGTTGAAATGATAAATTGCAAAGCATCAGAAAACAACCAATGTCCACAACTTTGATTCATATCACACCCATTGACAATTAAGGACAAAACTTGTACCATAGCTTTGTATACAACCCAAATTTGAGGAGATGGTACATGAGACTATAATGCCATAGATTGTTGGCTATAACATAACACAATGGCATTCTAAAAAATCAGTGCATCTTGGAACAACAAAATTCAACTGGAAAATTTGTGATTGAAACCACAAGAACAAAAACCACATTAAACGCCTAAACCCTACACTAGATGAATTGCAAAATACCAAAAAAAAAAAAACAAAACAAAAAGTGATCAAAAAATGTACCTTGTTTTCATGAGTGTGTTGACTGTTTTAGGCCTCAATCCAAATTCAATGCAAGTTTTCTCCCATGCTTGCTTACCCTTATTGGACTTCTTTGGCCATGTACTACATTTTTGAATGATAGATTGAATGGCTTTTATAAAAGTAGAAATCAATCCAACATCCACCTTTTCATCTATAGTGGCATATTGACAAACTTTTGAAAGGGCATGCCCCAAATAGGAGTCATCAAATGGTTGCAACGATTGCATGAAAAAAAATTGCATGATACAACAAAAATGAGGGCACTTGCACATGTTTGCAAGTTATACCCATCATCCTTAATGTAGGGAGGCAAGTTGTTGCACGAGCTTAAAGCCTAAGCCTAAAACTTAAAGCTGGAACTTGAGATGGTTAAAAAAAAATTCTCTTATACACATGCAAGTAAAACCCAATAATTTAACCACAAATGAATGTTATACATGTAAACCTAGAAGTAAAATGGGATGAATGTAAGAATGCATCCTCATTATGGATGAATGATTTTTTTTATTCATTTAATGTATGGATGAAAAACATAAATTGAGTTTCATGTTTATAATATATAGAACTTCCATCAAAATTATGGATGAATGTTTTATTTTATCATTAACTTCTTATCAATGAAAAAAAAAATCGCCTAATTTTAATTAATTAGAGCTTCATGAAACACAATTTGATTTTTTATAACATAACATTGTTAATTAATATAAAAAAAATTCCATTATAAATGTATTTGATGGCTATGGTTTTAAATGCCATTATTTTAAAGATGTCTTAACTATATTACTATTATCTTGTTAACATCCACCCCATGGTCATTTTTTAAAAAAAATGAAAATAAAGTTTTTTTTTTCTAGGCAAGTTGACTTAGTGTTGTTAACAACATTGGGTTTTTTTTCTTCTCCAAAGGTGCCACAACTCCCTTCAAACCTATTTATAAACATTGTGGGTGACAACATGGGATTTTTTTTTCATTATTCTTTAAGGGTGCCACAACTTTCGTCAAATCTAACTAATTTTGTTAGCAATAATGGGTTTTGAATGTTTTAAATATATTTAAACTACCTAGTAACTTTTATCTTTTATAACGTGTTTTAAAAATAAATTAAAATTCAATTATTTATTTATTTAATCTAACTCATAGATGAAATTCATCCATACAAAATGACATTCATCCATATGAAATCATTCATCTATGGACACATTCATCCATGGATTAAAATCACATTAAGCTTTAAAGCTCAAAGCTCCAAGCCCAGGCTTTACACTCATGCACAAGCCATCCTCTTAATGTTGGCAATAATTTTTGTAATCAAAGAAAACTTGTTTAGTAGCTTTTATAATTTAAGAACCATAGTTACACCACTAATGTTTGTCACCTCAAACAATCCAATCGTCACATGTTTTGCCTCCCATTCACTTGAGATGAAATTGACAACAATGGCAAAAACTTCACATGTCCAATTAAACATCCATAGGTCAAAAGTACAAATGGTTGATAAGCAATCAACCAATGTAGGAACCACATATGTAGTCATGGTCTTCTCAACCAAATTCGGCAAAATATCCTCAACAAATGCCTTCTCGGATGGGAAGACAACTCATGGACACAACCAATATACCATCTTTTACAACCAAATGGATTCAACAATCCTCATAGGCAACAAGCCCTTAACCACAAACAACATAAGATCCTCCACAAAACCCACTTGTGTCAAATCATCTTTCTTAAACTTAAAGTAGAAAAAAACCAAAATATTGGATGGAGAAATAGTTGCCTTCTTTTTATTGGGCTCATAATCAAGTGGGGATCTTGGGGCCTCAATTATTACATGATCTTTTAAAAACATTTTCAATAAGGCAAAATGATCATATTCAACAAGTTTTTTCATTGTTATTATTTCATTAGATTTATGGTAAGCAATAAGACCATGTACATTTGGTGTACATGGCCAACATTTTAAGTGAAGTTGTGATATTATGACAAATAATGCAGCACATGATTTGATTTTGAAAAAGGTCCATAGGCTAGTTATTGTTCACCTTAAAAAAAACACAAGTGAATTACGATAATGTGGTTTCCATGGTGCTCTTTCTTTCCATAAGCCTTACAAGTGCACCACAGTAACAATATGTTCATTAACAACAACAAAATGTACATTTCCCAAACCCTCACCTTCATGTAAAGGTTGTAAACTATCAACATTGGGGCTACTATCATATCATGCAAATGCTAAAAGGGTGTTTTTAATGTTAAAACTTAGATTTGGAATTAAAGAACAAGCCATCACCCCCAACCTTCAACAAAATTGGCAACAAATAATGACAAAGGTTTAAATTTAAAAGGTTGAAGTTAGAAGAAAAAAGTTGTAGCTTGATGATGTTCACCCAACAGTTTCCCCACCCATGCAACTTCTCAATGGAGCTAAAGGATGAAATGCAAACAAAAGGTGAAAAAGTTGTCAAGGGGGCCAATTTGCTACAAAATGAAATGTGGCCCTTCTTGTTGACATCCATTTTAACTTAAAAGTGAGGCAATATGTTAGGAATGGGTTATCTTTTTAAATTCTATAAAGAGGTGAAATTAATTGTTATTAATCCCTAATAAGCAGGATTTGGACCTTTGAGGTATGTTTAATTTAACTTTGTGTGCAACTTGTTTATAAGGATCGAGATGTTCATAAGGGGAGAAGAGCTTACATGCCAATTGTTATTACTCCTTGGTTTTTTTTTTTTTGTTGAATTAGGTGAGTTGTGCATCCCTCCTCCCCTTCTTTAAATGTGTATTAGGATTGGAATTGCCTATTATGAATTTTACTATGCAAAGAAAAAAACTTTCATCCTTGGTGTTGTTGGGACCTAGTAATGCACCCCCAAGCTCCTTGATGGACTCAGCTACGAGTCCAAAGAAGAAGACATCGGAAGGAGAAGGAATTGGGGCGTGCTCCTTGGCCCGCAACATTTTGGGGGTAGGAGGGCATGTCGGAACTTCGGGATGGGACTCAGAAGATTGACAAGCAAGTCACTTACTCACAGACACTTGTACAAACTAAACAATAGGTTGATTAGTGCGGAGCTAGAACACCTTTGGTGTACGGACGAGCCATGAACAACCACGAACTCACAAGACTCACCATAGCCCGAACTTGGGGGAAGCCACCACCTTCCCCCTTATAATATACTTTGTGCCTGGCCACGGGGCCAGCACCCAAATGGCATTTTGTCTCGGGACTCCCAAGTGGGAGTCTCAAAATTCTCAAAATTGGGACTTTCGCGACTTTGGGGGCCCATAACTTTGTCTACAAACCTTTGATTGAGGTGAGGTTTGAAGAAAAGTTGTAGTCCTCGTCGAGAGCTTTCTAACTATGTGGCACGCCACCTGCACGCAAGGAAATTGGGGCGATTCCTAACTATTAGTGGTCACGAATCAAATTGCCAATTTGACTCATGGCCTTTCTTTTGGCCATAATTTGTGTTTTAAATACTCAAATGAGTCATGTGATCCCATTTTAGACATCTATGTTCCAAGAGCTTTTCAATGATATAAGAAACATATTAATCCAATGATTTTTGACCCTTGTAATCACCTTCTGAAGATTCAGGAGTCCATTGGGACTCCAATTCCCAAAATGGGGGTTCATTTGGGAGTGTGGGGGTTCATTCCCTCGCACTCTTTTGCACTCCCAGGAGCATGAAATGTGATTCCCGGGCGTAGTCTTTGCCCGCACCTTTCTAAGCCCTTGCTTTGATTGCGAACCCAAGGCTAAAGTTGTGACACCTGAAGTGCATATCTATAAATTTAACTTACATAAATCTATACATGCAACCCATACGTAAATAAGTTATCTAAGGTTTTGTCCATGATGTCCAAGTCTTTACATTTCATTCATTATATTTGAATTTAAGGTGGGAAAACACCTTATCATTTAATGAATAAATTTTTTTATCATGGCTAGGTCACACAATGAAATTAATGTTAAAAGGGTAAGAATCTATTGAAAGGAACCATTGTTGGAGGTTGGAAACACATTTTTCCATTTGAAATCAAAATAAGTTTTCTTCCACCCCTTCCATTTTTTAAGGGCATGATTTGGGATGCCAATTTAACTCCCTCTAAGATTCCATATTTATTCTTATGGTCAACTTTCAACTTTTTACTATAATCATTCCAATGTGGAACCTTTCATCTTGAAGATCATGCCCATATCTTTGGCATTAAATGTGTCCTACAATAAGGGACCAACTTTGAAGAACTTCCAAGGTGCATCATGGTTGACCAAGTGGGTTGTTTCTATTTGGGGCAAATTGTTTGTTCATGTGACATTGTCAAGTCCAAGCTTGAACCTTGTGTTAAAGCTTCATGTTGATAGAACTTCATGTTAAGTGCTTCACAAATACATAAGACTAGGGTGTTGCATTTTTTAGCTATGTCAAAATTTCATATCAAAAGTTTTCCAAAAATAAAAAGTTGGGGGTTTAAAGTCTATAAGGACAAATATGTATAAGTAATGTTTTGTTGGACTTATTAGGGGGCATGGTTAAACAATTTGGTTTGTTACTTTATAAAATTTTAATGACCCCATCAACAAGGTTGGAAGTTTAAACCATTATATTTAGTGTGGCATATGGAACAATTGTAAAGATTGCTCTTAATACATTTAAATTATACATTACAATTTTCTCCATGTGTTATCAATTAGTAATTTCATGTTTCGTATTATAATATAGGCTCAACATGGATGTTAATTCCCCCAAGGCATGCTAACATCACTAGTTATTGCATGTTCTTTGCCTAAAGTTCTACTTTTAAATATAGGTACAAGCTCATACAAATACAGTTTCACTTTCAACCTCTATTCCTTGTTGAAATAAAGTTTAGTACAAGTTTGGTCATTGGAAAAACTACTAATGGATACCTAGTAATTTTGGGAGCATCTACCACTATGAACATTAAGTGGTTCCACCATTTTTTAATGTTGTTTATTGATAAATATAAAAATCGTAATAATATGCAAAAACCATGTTTGTAAATAACTACCCATTATACATTGAACTATTAGTTCACTCAACATAACCAAGAAAACATATTTAGACCACCAAACCTATCAATCCCATTAGACTAGGAAAAAATCTTCAAGCTTACACAAAAACTTATTTTTAACATAATGGTCCCTTTCTATCATTTTCATTGGTCCTCTAAAATTTTCACAAATTGACCAGATCCAATTACACATGCAATACAAGATAGGTAGGAAAAAAATTAAAACCACCAAATCCCCCAATTTTATTAGTCATAACAATTTTTTTTCACAACTACACACAAGCCTATTCAATACCCTTTCTATATATTAACACACTAATATTGTAACCTTGTTTATATTTAGACATGCAAACATGATTATAAAGGTAGCCCATTTTTCCTGTCATTTTAACTATGTGAAAAGACCTTGGACCTTAAGCATGGCCCATATTCAACAAAGAGTTAAAAACCAAGCTCATCCACAAGCCCCTTCCCCCATTTCCAACTAACTAATTTTTTAACCATGATTCCATGGAGCTTATGAAGTCCTACAAATTTATTTACACTAGATTAGGTTATTAATTAATCTATTGTCTCACATTTCAAAGACCATGTGGGGATCAAACAATCATACCCAACACCATCCCAAGGAGCAAATGGGCTTGTCGGCTTGTATGTGTGCATAATAAGTATTGAATGTGAATTTTAAAGGCATTATGTAAGGGTGAGGCCCTTGGAGTAAGGCATTGCCCTCATTGAAAAATAGCTGAACTTGGGTGCAAACTTTGGGCAATGCCAATAGCCTTACCCAATGTGAACCAAGGGCCATCATTTCAAAGAAATACTCCCACCAAATATAACTATCTACTAATAAATATGACACAAAACCAACCTACCACGAATTTTACAAATTATATTCCATACAAATTCTTCTATTGTCTAAGATGTCATGCAACTAAACTAAAACATGATGGCCATGTTTTTAAACATATAAAAACCGAATGTTAACACATTTCTATGCAAGGGCCTGAGTTTCATAATTTGTAACCATGTATTAAACACGAGCAAAACTCAAGGTGCTTATAGCCCCAAGCTTAACTCACACAAAACATGCAAAATGGCCCAAACATGCAAACATATGTGGCCATAATACATGCACATGCTGCACAACCCTAATCAACCCTTTGTTCCATCTACCCCAAATTTACATGTCATTTGCATTTGGGATCCTTGAATGATTTTTTAAATGGAAAAATTTGACACTTTACCCACAACCATGTTACAATGCCCCATGTCCTCAAGGGTGTAATCATAATCAAATGAGCCAAAAAGCACATTGAGCGATCGCCAAAACTTTATAAAAATTATAATTTTGTTAGATATATTTTTGTGGTGCCACTTTAATGCCATGTTAGTCATGGAATGAAGTGTTAAATGACTAATATGAATGTTGAAGAATTCAAAATAAAAATTCAAAATAAAAATTTTGGGTTTTGGTTTTAATAAAGGAGCTTGGAACTTGAATAACAATTGCATCAAAAGCAGTCAATTTTGTAAATTTCTAAGCTAAAAACTCTTTTATAAAGGAATTTTGATGAGAAAAAATGGAGATGATGTTAATTGATTATCCACACTCAAAAAGCAATTTGAAAGTTGTGAAATTTGAAAATTTTAAAAATTAAAAATCTATTGAACACAAATTTTTAAATTTCAAGAATCCTTTACCACATGTAAATGGGGTGTAATGTACATGACATCTAAAGCAAATTTTTAGTTTATGAAAAAATAAAATAAATAAATAACATATTTTCATACAATTTGAAATTAAAATAATGTTTCAAAACAAAACACATCATTTGGTAAAATTTGTACACTTTTTTAAAATTATTAGTTATTCATGAAAAATTAATACAAAAAATGTGATGTATTGAATATATATATATATTAGTAACATGCTGCAAAAGATTTCACCCCAAAAGTCCTTTATATGAGAAAATGAAAATAACCACAAAAAAGAATGCAATCCATGAGTCATTCATTACTGTTGGCTCATTTGATTGAGATTGCACCCTTGGACTTTATATGATTGGTAAAAACAAAAGTGGAACCAACCAAATTTTCAATTATAATGAAACTCAAATCATGCATTAAGACACACGGTCCAAATCTAATATCATACAAGGTGATAAAAAGGAACAAGCAATCCCCCAAAAAGGTTTTAGATTTTCCAGCAAAGTTACACCCATTATGTCCCTCTTTTGGTCACCCCCACTTTCCATTTCCACACTTAAAATTTCCTCTACATATGCATTACAAGGAGTTATGTAAAAAAATTCAAAAAAAGCACATAAAAACTCATGAAGTCAAAGGTGCTATATATGAACTTATTGGGGGTTCATCACAAACTTAGCATCTCACAATTTAGTAATGAAAATTGTGCAAAATTTATTCATTCATAATTCATACATTTTTTGCACTAATATTGTGCATTTAAAATACATTTGACACATAAATTTATAGGACAATGCAAAATTCATGTGACATTTGTTCATTCATAGATTTGTGCTTCATCTATCAACACATTTATTTGCCAAACATGTTTTCAACACATGATATTCATAAAACGTACGAACCTATGAATGAATGAACTTTACCAGATTTTCATTATTAATTTCTCACATGCTAAATTTGTGATGTTGGGACTAAATAATCAACCTTGGTGTAGTAGTCTTAATTTTACACTATGCCATTTTAGTTCATGTGAATATTAAAAAGTGATTTTTCAAGTGATTATAAATCAAATTGTAATGTTAGAAAGCCTAAATTCATTGAATATGGATGGTTTTATATATGGCCCACTCTCTTGGATTTATCTTTCATTCATTATAGTATGTGATGTGTGTATAGAAAGAAAATGGATGGGGGGAAATGAAGTTGAAGCAATTGGGCTAACCCTAGAACATTACTTTACACTTGAATCCTCTATTTGGGACTATGTACAAGTTCCCAATTATAAAATATGTTTTCATACTTTTGTGCACATAATAATTATGTCCATCTAATATTCATATCTAATCTATACTCTAATGCCCATGAATGAATTTAACAAATGTCACACATCACCAATCACAATTTTTTTTGAATTCAAATACATGTGGATCAAAAATTAATATTGCAATAATTTCTATCCACACGTCTTTTATTATGGAAATATGTGAACATGAATTATTTTGAAAGAATAAATTTTATTTTTAATAATTATGTGGTAATTTCAAATGTGTATTTTGGGATTGTAAAAATTGATGGCCATAATGGATCATGTAAGGAAACCAATGTTGGATAGTTTTCAATGGGACACCTAAATTTCATTCTAGTTTTCAGAATGAGATCCAAATGGTATCACATTTGGTGATAACTAGTTTGAAATTTAAGTTGATAGTTTTCACCCAAGTGAAAACCCGGTTATTGAGATTGGATTTTCCTAATTTTTTTGAAAATTGGATTGATTTTGTGAGAAAACCAAACCTGATTCTCAAGTTAGTAGTAAGATTTTGTTAGTTTAAGGTTGAACTTAGTAATTAAACTAGGTTAGTTGTTAGACAAGAAGCCTAGGGAGTGCCCAAGTGTATAAAAACCCTTTTGGGGTTAATCATTCCTAATCACGATTAGGAGTTTTTTCCTTTCACATTGATCCTTTGTGTTGCCATGTCACATTGATGGTGTTAGTTCATTGCATTGTTGGTGCTATTGGTGCATTTCACTATTGGTGCATTGTGTGGTTGGTGTTGTTGTTGGTGTTATTTTTAATGTGTCGTGTTGTTGTTGTTATTGATAGTTTGTCGTGCTATTAGTATTGATACTAGTGCGTCCTGTTGTTAGTGTTGTTCATGGTCTGTCGCATTGTTGAACTTGTTAGTTTATCACATTGCTAGTGGTGTTATTGGTGTGTCATGTTATTAACATTATTGTTGGTTTGTCGCATTGTTGGTGCTATTATTGGTCTATCATGTTGTTGGTGTTACTATTGGTCTATCACATTTTTTGTGTTACCGCTAGTTCATTACATTGTTGGTGTTGATGTTGGTTCATTGCATTATTGGTGTTGCCCGTTGTGTTCCCAACATTTGAACCATTCACCATGTGTTGTTGTTTTTCTTTTGTGTTTTTAATGTTACTTTCGTTACATGTGTTTTGATGAGGTACTACCCCCCTTGCCATTACCTTGTAGGTGGCAAGTTAGTGGTCCATTGTGTTGTTATATGCCTCCAACTACTAAGTACCCACCATTGCCATTTATCCCCTTTATTGTTGGTATTGTTATTAGTATCATTATGAGAAATTATGTCTGTTGCAACCACATTGCTTTATAATTAGAGCTCCAAAACAATTAATATACATTTACACTACAACTATCCCATGGAAATACAGGGAATCAATATAAAAACTAACATGTTAAAAAAATCAAAGGTTGTATTGTAGTTGTAAGTTAGTCGCAAGAGAGACACCTATATAGTGGAATGTACACATTATATATATGGTTGTAGTAAACCATGCTGGACTTTTTGGCAAGTTGCACTTTAGTTGTGTGTGACAACTACATTACAACTAGTGTAAATGTAACTCCCAACCAACAATCATTTTGCAACTAGTGTTGCAACTAGTGTATGGCCTTGACACATACAATCATGCCATGTGTGTAGGTTTAAGAAAAACAAAGTAGTGCTCCACGTTAGAAAGAGTAAGAAAATCTATTTTTTTACCATACTACTAGATTTTAAAAATATTCAAAAAAATAGAGTTTTTTACCAATTATAAGCAAAATTGACCGAAGTGTATAATGAATTGGGCCACTATTTCTTAGTACTTGGTATTTTTGTTGTATTAACTTACATTTCCACTACCCATTAGACATGAAACTTTCAATTTGATTGCAACTAGTTTCAATTATGAAGGTAGATGCAAACTACAATGGTTCATTTTTTGCATCCTTATAGACTTTCTGCAAAGTGTATTTTATTCAAATGCCACAAATGCATTGTAAAATCATCAATTTGAAAAAAATATTTATAAATTAAGATTGCCAACTTGAATAAGAATATTTATTGAAGGGTGAAATTCAGTAAACATACACCAATCATATAAATTAAACTTTTAAAGTGGACATATGGACTATAATCTAAGTTTTACATTAACATTCAAATGCATTTTTTTGTTATGATTTTATTTCAACAATTTTTTATGAGGATTTTGACACACCCCCAAACTCCTTGATGGATTTAGTTGTGAATCCAAAAGGTGAAAGCAATGGAAGGATAAAGAGTTGGGGCACACTTTCTGGTTCGTAGCACTTTGGGGTAGAGGGGCATGTTGGAGCTCTAGGATGGGGACTAAGAAGAGTGACAAGAAATTCAATTACTCACACGGACCTGCACAAACCAAACAACAAGGTTAGTGCGTAGTTGGAGCACTTTTGGTGCATGGACGAACCACAAGCAAACATGGATTCATAAAACTCACCAGGGCCCGGACTTGGGGGAAGCCACCACCTTCCCCCTTATAGTATTTTTTATGCCTAGCCACAGGGCCAACACCCAAATGTCATTTTGTCTTGGGACTCCGAAGTTGGAGTCCCAAAATTCCCGAAATTAGGATTCTCACAACTTTGGAGGCCCATAACTTTGTGTGAAGACCTCTAATTGAGGTGAGGTTTAAAACAAAGTTATAGCCTTCATTGAAAGCTTTTCAATGGTATGTGGCACATCACCTGCACGCAAGGAAATCAAGGCAATTTCTGACTTTTAGTGATTGAAAGTCAAATTGGCAATTTGATAATTCCCGACCCTTCTTTTGGCCATAACTTATGTTTTAAATGCCCAAATGTGTCATGTGAGCCCATTTTAGACATCTAAATTTTAAGATCTTTCCAATAGTATAAGGAACTATTTAATTCAATGAGTTTTGACCCCTACAATCGCCCTCTGAAGATTTATGAATCCATTGGGATTCCAACTCCCAAAGTGGGAACTCACTTGGGAGTGTGAGGGTTCATTCCTTCACACTTTCCTACACTCTTGAAAGCATGAAATGTGATTCCTGAACTTCATTCTTGGCCCACACCTTTGCTAATTCTTGCCTTAGTCACGAGCCCGAAGTTAGGGTTACGACAGATTCAATATATAATACATGATGGAAAAAAAATGGATTGAAAAAAATTACAACAAAATTTAACCAACAAATAATTATGGACTTTTGAATGACCAAATTTGGACCTTATTTTCAAAAGTCCCAATCTTGGTCATTTTTTATTAAATTGATATTTGTTTCCCCCTAACATGTATGTTAAAAAGTTTTCTAGATGGGTAGCCTTTTGCATGGATTTTATTAATTGATTAATCACCACATAGGCCCATTCAACATTGGTTTTCAATGTTTTTTTTCCATTATAATGTTAAAATATGGACTTTGGGATTGGGATTTTTCCCACTTTTGAACCACCCTAATTTGCATTTACCCATGATTCCCATTAGTACAACTAATTATGCCACTGTGTAAATAATATTTTTGTGATTGGTGTTTGATTATTGTATTAATGATATTCCATCACATTGTAACTCACAATATCATGTTCACATACATATCAAACCATAAAATTTCATGGAGGGTGAAAGTGTATTTTTGAATTAAAACTAAAATTAATGTGTGTATTTCATTAAACATTCAATAAGGGTGTACATATGGATATATCTCTATATAATTCAAAGTGTTTTATTTAAATTCATGTTTATTATTTAATATTTCATAATGAGTTATTTGTTAAATAATTTATTAGTTAATAACTAATATGTAATATAATTAATTAAAATGAATAATAAACTATTCATATGAATTCATTAATAAAATTTAAATAATCACTTTCTTAGTTAATTTAGATAATAAATAAATAAATATCTTTAAAAAATTAATTATCTAATAAAAATTATCTAAATTCACTAATTAAATAATTATTTAAATATTATTAATTAATTCAAATAATTTTGATGATCAATTTTTTAATTTAAAAATTAATTAAAGTATAATCCAAATTATTGTTTTAGATAGTTAGTATATAAATTATCAAATAATATTTTTTCTGGTTGTATACTTTACAAAAATTAAAATCAAACATAATGCATGTGGAAAAAAAAAATTGTAATTGCAATTCAATTTGTAACAAAAGTGCAATTAAAAGATTAAACCCATATTTTTATCTTAAAGATCTCATTTCACAAACTATATAAAGGAGGTGTCTTTTCTTGTATTCTCACATTAAAATACATGTGCCATTGTGAGATGAGCTCATAAAAGCTTAACCCTAAAAGCAAAACAAAAAACAAAATTAAAAAATATACATGACCACTTTTTAATTCACCCTTCTTATACCTTCCTACCTATTTCCCTACTTAAGCAAGTAAACAAGTTTTTTTTCCCTACTTACCTAGGTAGGTGGGTAAGTAGGTAGGTTGGTTTGTAAGATCTTACAACTTACCTACCTATGGCTTTGTACCAACCTACCTAGATACTTAAATAAATACATTTATTTATAATTATTTTTTTTCCAAAATTCAATTAATATGCCACATGGAATTTTTATTATTATGCCACGTGTCATAATTTAAAACCATATAAAATGAACAATCATAATGGATAGTGGATATCAGTATTTCAAAAATGAATTCACCCAAAAATCCTGATAGTGCCACATGTTAAATTTTGATGAATGGATGAAAAGTGACATCAACATTATGGTTGTAATCGTAGGAGAGTTGCATAGTAGTTACAAAAGTTGTTGTGACAAAATTGTAATTGAATTGTAATGAGTTGCATTAGTGTATGATTATATGTATAATGAATTGCATCTTTCGCAACTTGTGCAACTTCTCCAATATAATGGGTGTAAAAATATAATGAGTTACAAATGGTCATTGCAACTCAAAAATTAAATTACAAGTTCAATTGCAAAACACCTCTATCCCTCATAGTGTATGTTGCATTGTTAGTGTTAATGTTAGTGTTCATTGGTTGTGTTGCATGTGCCATGGTGAAGTACTACCCCCACCATTGCCTTATGTAGGATGTTGGAGCTATTTTGGATAAAAATAAAATAAAATAAAATAAATAAAGTTCACTTTTTTTAATAATTAAAAAATCAAATCTCCCCATTTTATTCATTTTTTCCTATATATATATAAATTAATTATTTTTATTTTTTCAAGACAATTTGTTTTTGGGTTGTTTAATAGCAACTTTTTTTTTTTGGGGTAGGAATATGAAAAGGAGTTCAACGTTAATATAAACATAATCACATTTTATTTGTATATGCTTACCAAAAACAATTAAGGAAAATTTTGTAAATATTTTTTTAAATGCTTGCATTTTAGGTTGTAAGGCACATTTTGGTGTTTTGGTTTATGATAATATGTTTGGTTTTTTTTTCTTCATCTTAGAGTTGCATTTTCTTGTAAAAATTGAAAATGACCTAATTTTTTGAAAATGAAAATATGATAAGTGAAAAAGCATGTGAAGTGTTCATGAATGATGTAATGGTGGAAGAATGTGAAATAAACCCTAGTTTTCAAACAAAAAAGAACAAAAATCCAAAAAGTAAAAAAATAAAATGAAAAAAAAACAAGAAGATTGCATGCTCAAACAATTTGAAAATCATGTGGTAGAAATTCTTTATGTTGGGTTTTTATGTGTGTGATTGATAACAAAAATGTTAATGTTCAAACAAGCCTTCAAACCATGAGAAGTATTTTTTGTTACAATAGTTTTGTTTTGTTTTGTAACTTTAAAACTCAAATGAAGAAAGGTCTCATCTTATAAAATACAACAAATGGAATAACGACATTGTAAAAACGTGTGAATGAAGACCATTTTATTATTGCAAAAATGTTTGAAGAAGAAGTGAATAGTCCATTGAAATGAAAGGTGGAGAGACAACTTGTTAAAACAAGATCAAATCTGTGTAGCAATGCAATTGTCAATTGTTTTGTTGCAAAATATCAAAGTTCTAAAAGGATCATATGGAATAATTTTTTTTTTTGAGGATATGGGCTTGTTGATTGTTAAAAATCATTTGCCCATGTAATTTGTGGAGAATATGTGGATGAAGTGTTTATGTTTGCATTTGTGTCCAAAATTTATTTTTCTTTTCAAAAAATAATTTTCACAAGAGATATTTTTTGAGTTGGTGGAAAAAATTAAACAATTATATGTTTTACCAATTTTGGCAAAACATAATTATACAATAACAAGTTTTGATCTTTGGTTGTCAAAAGGTGCACATGACATATTTGCCCTTGTGATTAACATTTTGGGAATTGGTTTGTAACCAAAACATGTTACATTTGATTTTTTTGAGGATATAAATATTTTTTAAGGAAGACTTTGGCCAAAAAATTGATTGAATTATTAAAAAATTAATATAACTTGAAAAATAGTATTTTTTTAAATGTGAAAGAGGAGGGATTTAATTTAAACACAATGATTGTCGCATTAAAATTTTTTGTAAATGGTGACATTTTAGGTTTGAAGGAAAGTTACAAAGGCACTTGCTTTACGCATGCATTTTCCAAGGCTTATCAATATGCTATGACATATAAAAAGTTTATAAAGACTTGACATATGTTTTTATTAAGATTGCACAAAAAGATCTATAGAAATGTATAACCTGGCCCAAAAAATCTATGAAAGGTCAACAAGAGTGGAACAAGGCATGTGTTGAATTTAGTTTGGCCCCAAGGGAATTGAAATTCTAGTGAAAACAAGGTAATTTTTCAATCTAATGTATTGTTGCAATGAAAAATATACGTGTTGTAATTTTTGTAATTAATTTCAATTAGTAGTAAATTCTAACAAATAATTTTTTCTTTTGCATATTTGGTAGCAAAAATATCTTTTTTTAAGAGGCATTGCAATTTCAAAATGTAATTGCTCTTTGTTATAGTAGGTAAACTACTATTAAGATCATTGCACAAGTGTTTCCTCTTTTGACATGACACATCTTTCAAATCATTGTTAATGTCCTCTCCCCTATTATGTTTGTTTGTGTTTTTAATTGATCCGAAGGTCATTGGTTGTTAAGTGATGTTTTAAAATATTCCATTTCCATTTGTTTGAAATTGAGAAAATAAATTGGAATTTTAATTTCTTTTAATAATTTTATGGAAAGGAAACTATTGTTTTTATTGAGTTAGGTTTTTTGAACTTTAACATTAGAAAATAGGTTTGTGGTGTTTTAAATTATTTTTTGAGATAAAGTGTGAAGAAAGAACGTTCATAACATGTTTTTTATGTTGGAATTTATGTTCAAAAACTTACATTTAGTGTCTTCATTTATTGGCCTTGAGCAAAGCAAGGCCATTATTGAAGACTATGAAAAAGAAGACCTTGAATTCCATGTTGTTAAAATGTTATCATCATTTGCACCCCTTGAGTGAAAATGTCATTGTTGACCAAGGTTTTGATGAAAACTGTAGTTTGGGCATTTTTGAGATACAAGCAAGTTCAAATGAACTAGTGAAGGAACTTGTTAACAAGGAGTTTTTGACTTTTATGAGGTTTCAAGTGGATGTGAAAGATATCAAATGTCTTTTTCAATGATGGGAGAAACATGAATCTATGTTTTTTATAGTTGGATTCATTGTTCATAAAATCTTAAACATTGTTGGTTCACAAATTGAGTTTGAAAAGATTTTTTCTTTGGTGGGAATACTTCCTAATATTAGGAGATGTTTGTAATTGGAAAATTTAGATAAATTAATTTGTGTGAAAAAAATTGGCCCAATGACACTAAAATTGGTTGTAAATCCTTTTCTAATTTAGTGAAGTTAATTGAAGTTGATGAAGGTTTAGAGGCAAAATTAGAGAAATTTGAAGGAACATTTTAAAAGGATGAAATTTTGGAAATATATCTTATTATAGAAAAAATTGTGAAATGTTTTCATCATTTCATACAAGTTATTATGATTTTTCAATTATTTTTTACTTGAGATTTTTTTTAAAAAATCTAAATTTGAGATCCAAATTGTGAAAAGTGGATATGAAAACTAATTCTATCACATTTGTGAAAACCACCCTATTTGAGGATTGGCTTGATTGAAAATTTTTAAAAATATGATACCCTAATTGATTATTGTAAATCTAATTTTTAAAAAAAGAACAAAGCCGATTCTCTCAAACGTGGAGAAGAACCGAAATCGACAATCTTCATCGAAGGAAACCACCCTTTGTAATATTCTAGCTTGGAATAAAATGTCCTAAGCTTGAGTTATCTTTACATTATCACTTTGTATATAGAGGGTTTTGACATGGGTTGTTGGGTGGGCATAAAGAAACCCTAAACCCATCATTGTTGGGTGGGTATTAAGAATCCTTTTGGATCTAGTTCAAGGTTTAGATAATTGTAGCACCTAGCCTGGTTAGGCACTAGTTAATTACTTTGTGGAATTATTGAAAATTTTGCGAAGTTCGTGCCTAATTTAATTAAGGTTAGGGTTGGGCATAGGGTTCCAAACCCCCAAATTTGCTATACTGTACCTCCGCGCTCGTTTCACACCAATATTAATTATTTTAGGGGTACTGTGAAAAAAAAAAAATTATGAGGGGGGAAGTGCGAAATGTGAAACAAACAAAATTAATTAATTCTACGGTGTAAATGCGAAAAGGAAAAACGCTCAAATATATATTATAATTATATATATATTAATTCTAGGGTGCGAGCAGCCCCTTGGGGCGTGAAAAAAAACGAAAAATGATGGTAAAATAAATAGGTAAACGACAAATGAATTAGAAACAAACAAAATACAAAGAAAACTTTGATTGCTCCTGGAATCGAACCAGGGTTGGCCAAGTTTGACCAATTGCACCAATAGCAAGCAATCTGTGTGATTTACTTTTTAATTTTGGTTGTTTTTCTTTATTGTTTCTCCTTTCTAGTATTCTTCTTTCAAGTTTCCTACTCTTTTATCTACCTTCTGCTGCCTACGACTCGGACTCATTCGTTGCACTGTCCATCCAAGTCTGATCTGGTATGCTCGCTGCATCATAATCTAAGGGCCTGCAAAACAATCGAACACTGTGAGATCAGGTAGGAAACGAGCTTGAATCATCCCAGCTGTTTTCAAGCAAGTGGAGACGGATCAACCGTTCGAGCTTTGCCCAAAAGTTTTTTATCGATGACAAGCAATCAGTGAATTACAAAATCTAGGAAACAAGCATGTTGACTTTCCAAATCGAACCCATTGACATACCTAGATTCGACAGCTCGAAGCAATTCTGGGAAGAAAAACGGGTCAGGAGAGATGTCAAATAATCAGAACCACTCACGATCAACCACCACATTGATCGATAGTTGGAATGATTCAGAACAAAGATGATGAAAAGTTCACAGAATGAGAACAGAGACATTGCTTTTTTTAATCTTGCCCACCTGAAATTCAACAAATTCTTCACACAAACTCGTCGGCCTCCCAGTCGGCCAAATCAGCCTCATCATCTAGCTCCATCTCCTCCAAGCTAGGGTCAGTTTCCATGTAGCCTTGCATCACTTCTTCAAACAGCAAACCTGCAAGCAGGTTGATTAACTTATAATGTTTAGAAGATAACCACATAACCACCAGATAACCTGATACGTAAGCAATTTCTCCCTAGCATCTTGTCATCTCCATTGTCTAACGGCAAACTAGCAAGCCTAGGCTTGGATAGATAGATTGCCACTTTTAGAAATGAGCTGAATTGCAACTGAGCTGGACAAACAAATTCGTTGGTGCTGAAATCATATCACTCCAGCTCCGCTTGACGCAAGTTGACAAACTACTATTCAAACTGAGCTAGGATAGTAACTTTGCAATGCACACAATTGTTCAAAACAAATGCCCAAGGCTTGAAACTCTCTATAGTTGCAAGGAAATAATCTTACCAGATAGAGCCAAGTCGGCTGGATCCCTGTTGCCATCAGGCCCCGCCACCACATCCTCGTCCCAAGATACATGATCTGGGGCCTCCATGTCCTTGAGGAGCTTCCGCTTGAAGCACTCCAGCATTGCCTCCCGCTAGAATGCAGCATCTTGGATGCGTCCTTGTTTGCACATGGCAAACCCCTTCCTGATCAGAGCATCTTGCGCTCGCACTTGCAGCCAAGCGCCCTTAAGGAAGCCCATGACCTCACCCTTGAACTGAGCTGCCGTTGTTTGAAGCTTGACTTTGCTTGGATCAACCCCTGCTTTGATCTGCTTGGCTATCTCTGCTGCCTGGAACTGATTGTAGAGTTGGTGGATTGCATGCTTAAATGGCCGTTGGAAAACTACGTCCATCACTTGCAGCTTAGAAGTACAGTTGGCTGGCACAAAGAGGAGGAGAATGTGGGGGAAATTCTCCTTCATGAACCCTCTAAACTCGGCTGAGATGTGCACTGACCAACAATCGATCAGCCAGATCATTTACTGCGTCAGAGGATCCAACCCAAGATCAAAGCACTTCCCCTCGAAGTATGGGTGCAACACCTTCTGAACGAAGCTTCTCATGGTCTCTTGGGTAGACCAATGATTAGCACTGTGGGTGAGGTGCCACCCCTCTGAAGTGGCTATCACTGCAGCTGCATTCTTTGGTAAGACCTGCCCCGTTTTTCCCTGGAACACAACTTGAAGAGGAAGCAAGACCCCATCTGCTGCAGCGCTCCCAAGCATTGTGAACTGACGCTTATCCTCCTTCCCCAAACTGAGCACCTGCTTTGCCCCCTTGACTTCATACGTCTGTTCTGAGAAAGGTTTCATGTGCACTCCCGTCTGGTCAGAGTTGACCACAAGGTAGTCTGGGACTAAATGCATCGAACAGAGCGCCGCAACCCGGAATGCCATCTCCTCCCCCTGAACAACCCAGTCCTTAGGAAGCTTCCTGGCTGCCCCCATTGTCCGTCGCCAAGTCCAACCAAGGTGCCTCTGAGCAAAAGCTTTGGCGAACGTTTTGGAGACACTAAACTTGATAGGTTGACCGTCCTTGTCCTTGCCAACCACCCTGTCAAACAGCTCAGGAGCCCCTACAGCGATCACACCATGGATCGTGGTTCTGATGGTTGAACTGTTAATCTGCTAGCCAACCAGGCGCATGCCTTTGAGATAATCAACAATCTGGCTGGCTATCTCGGGGTGATCCTTGAGAATGCCTCTAGGCTTCTCCGTGTTGCGGCGCACCTACGCGGCTTTCTTTGTTGCCATTAGGCCAATCTTCTCCCGCATATCATCTTTGAGAAGCCAATGCCCCGTCCCTTGATCCTTTGCATACCAACCCTTCATGGTGCTGATTGTTAGCGCGTCAAATGGGCTTCCAATTCTGCTAGGCTTCTTGATGTGTTGTAAGTGGTTGAAAGCGTCTGTGAGGGATCGTGGATGCAACACAACAGCCTAGGCAATGAAAGGCCATAGATCGGGGTTGCCCCACCTCGAATAACTACCTCCACATCTACTCTTCTTAGTTGGGGGTTGGGTAACTACCGGCTCTTCTACTTTTACCTCCTCAACAAGAGAGATGAGCACCACGTCAGGTTGACGCTTCATCTTGGGTCTTCCTACAGGCCTCTTTGCCTTTTGAGCTGCCACTCGCCGCTCCTCATCCCTAGCAAGCTTCTCAGCCTCCTCCTCCTTCCTTTTCGCCCAATACACCGCATCTCGCTTCTTTTGCTCCTCAATATTAGCAGGTGTGGCTTTCTTGAAGAAGTTGGTGATCATGGCAGTAGCCATGACCTACCCAGTGCGCCCCCTTCAGCTGCTCTTCTCTCAAGTTTCCTGAAATGTGATTCAAGTTGAAGCAAGCCTGAGCTTCTCTGATCTTTAGCCTGAGAAGAACGTGACTCCGAGTCGTTCAGGCTCACCGGAAAGTTGGTTTCAATGAAAAGGCGCAGATTGCAGACCAACATATGGCCGTCGATCCCGGACTTGCTTTTGCTGAGACCATACATGACGCACTCCCAACTCCCCAAAGGGGTTCAAATGTGAGCCCAAGTAGGAAAACAATGGAAGAAGGAGGAGTTGGAGCACGTTCCCTAACTCACAACACTTTGAGGGGTAGAGGGGCGTGTTGGAGCTTCGGGATGGGACTAGGAAGAGTTGACAAGCTTCACTCACTCACACGGGCCTGCACATAACCCACACAAAGTGGTTAGTGCAAAGTTGGAGCACACTTGGTGTTGGGACCAGCCACTGGCAACACGGACACACAAGACTCACCACGGCCCGGACTTGGGGGAAGCCACCACCTTCCCCCTTATAGTATACTCTGCAGCTCTCCACGGAGGCTACATCCAAATGGCTATTTTTCCCGGGAC